>OGUD01000197.1_pt1 | contig 59978 bp, 67 predicted proteins | sample 1573671 | NCBI WGS metagenome assembly OGUD01 (sample SAMEA2582065, study PRJEB24529) | metagenome | biome: Human gut stool | place: China | collected 2011 | reverse complement strand
TAAGGAATCCGACATGTCTTTCCCGGCCGGGGATTCGGTCTCCTTTCTAAAATTTCCTACTCTACTGTCATAAATCTGTTCATAATATGTTCATTTCCTGCTACCAGCAGTTCCTTTGGCTTGTACGGTTCCGGAAGTGGACGATAGGCTACTACTCTCGGATTGTAAGGATTGCGTTTTATACCCCAACGTCCTTCTTGCATCCATGCTCTTTTTGTCTTTTACTTCTTCTTTGCATGTTAAGGCCGGACAAAATAAAATCATCGCTTCACCTCTTCTACCTCTCTAAAAAATCAACAAATTCTTCATAGCACTCACTACACAATTCTATTACCTGCGGTTTTTCTGCTTTATTTTGCTCTGGCTGCCATAATTTCAACTTGGCAAACGCTATATTGGTTCTCCATGTTCGACCTCTAACGCAATTGAAATACTCAGAACGATATGTTTCTGTTATTTCTTTTCCGCACCTGCAGCATAGCATCACTCCACCTCCAACAGCTCCGGATTATCAAAAATATTGCCAACTGATTTATAATCTCTCCCGTGTAATGTTTTTCCGTAGCTAAACCCTATTGGATATTGTCCTGTGCATGTATTGCTTATAGGTACAACTCCAAAATCAGCATACTCATTTCTCCAAACGATTTTATATAATTCGCATTCTTCTTTTCGTTTATTGCATTCAACAATATCATTCTCCCAAATCCGTTTACCGTTCTTGTCTGTAAGTCCGGTGTATTGGCAGAGGGTGGTTGGGTCGACTTTATACCATCCTTCAAACCCTATATCATTTGAGTATTCTTCCGTATACATCCAAGACTCTTTTAACGGGATTATTATCACTTTGAAATCATCATCTACATCTTCTGATTGCACAAGATTCCCTTCCACCCATTCGCCGTTATCCAACCTCTTTGCTTTAAAAAGTATTTCTCGCATCTCTACTCATTCCAATCTAATCTCTGTCCGCACTCGTCGCAAAACATCATAAAGCTATTTACACCACAGCCACAGTTAGAACATTCGCCAACTACTTTATAAATATTTCCATGAAAATTTTTCAATCCCTTAGTCTTAATCGGTTTCTTCGCCGTATCACGTTCTTTCAGCTCCTGCACCTGCTTTAGCAGCTTTGCAGTCTGCGTCTTATCAAAATCATTAATCCAATTGTATTCATTCAAGATATCGCAAATAAACTTCCCAATTTTACATTCTGAACATATAATTTCTAAAGACTTTCCATCTGCCATGTGCGGATATCGGCACAGATTGTCACAGATATGCTCTGCAAATTCCGTTGTTATCTTGTCCATCTTTGTTTCGTATTTGTTCATTTTCCTGATTCCTCCTTAATCCGTTTTATCCTTGCTTTCAAACTCTGCATCACGTAATTCTGCACATCATCTTTTCGTTCCAACGCCTGTACTACATCTTCGTCTCTTGTGCCATCACATACCAACTGATGAATGATTACCTTCTCCGTTTGCCCCTGCCTGTGCAGCCTTTTATTTGCCTGGGTATACAGTTCGTAATTCCAAGTGAGACCGAACCAGATTACATGGTTTCCTCCGTGCTGCAGGTTCAAACCATAGGCACTGCTTGCCGGGTGCGTCAGAAGAATATCAATTTCACGATTATTCCAGTCATCCTCATCCTGTGTGGTCTTTAACTCTCTTACGCGTAACCCTGTCTTTGCGAGTGCCTTTAAGACCCGTTCCTTATCATGCTGGAAATTATAAAACACTAATGCCGGTTTCCCCTGAAGGGATTCCACCAGTTCCATAAATGCCTCAATCTTGCAGTTATGGATTTCATGTACGTTTCGATCCTCGTCATAGATTGCACCGTTCCCAAGCTGCAAAAGTTTATTGCTTAACGCCGCTGCACTCGTCACACTGATTTCTTCTTCATCCTCTGGAAGTGCCAGCACCATTTTTCTCTCCAGTTCCTGATATGCCTTTCTTGCTTTTGTATCCAGGGTAACGGTTACTGGATGGTACGTCACATCCGGAAGCTGCAGATAATCCTCTGCCTTCATGCTGATGCAGATGTCGGAAATGATTTTCAGGATGCTTTCCTCGCTCCCCTGCTTTGCCTTGTAGTTATATACCACATTGTTCCCACGTTCTCCCGGATCAAAATACCGTTCCCGGAACTGTGTATATCTTTTTCCGAGTCGTTCACCTCCGTCTAACAGATAGATCTGTGCCCACAGGTCGTCAAGTCCGTTTGGGGACGGGGTTCCCGTAAGCTCTACAAGACGGTTGATCCTTGTTCCCACACCTGCAAGTGCTTTAAACCGTTTTGCTTTATGGCTCTTAAAGCTGCTGGATTCATCGATCACCACCATGTCAAACGGCCAGCTGTTCCGGTAATAATCCACTAACCACACTACATTCTCCCTGTTGGTGATGTAGATGTCTGCCGGTGTGTTCAGTGCACGGATGCGTTTTGTCTGACTTCCAAGTACCTGAGATACCCTCAGCATCTGCGTGTGCTCCCATTTATCTTTTTCCTTGGACCATGTTCCTTCGGCCACTTTCTTCGGTGCGATCACAAGCACTTTCCGTACTTCAAACCGGTTATATTTCAATTCCTTCACGGCCGTTAATGTTGTGATCGTTTTTCCCAGTCCCATATCGAGAAATAACCCGATTTTTTTTATCTCGATGATCTTTTCAATACAGTGTTTCTGATAGCCGTGTGGTTTAAACTCCATCTGTTTTCACCCCTTTGTATTTTCCGGAAAGTAGAATGCTCACTTGCGGATATCCGTATTTCCCGAAAAATTTGATCAATCCGGTTATCCCCTTTACTACTTCCACCGTTTGACCAAGTTCTCTCAGCCTTTTCACCTGTACAGTCTGCAGGTTCGTAAGCACGCCTGTGTCCGTTTTCAGTTCCACAAACACCGGAGGTTTTTTCGGGAATATTACAATCCGGTCCGGTACCCCGCTGTTCCCGGGACTGACAAACTTATATGCCTTACCTCCCAACTTCTTCACTTCTGCCACCAGTATTTTCTCAATCTCTTTCTCTGACATTTTCACACCTCCTGCAACATCTACAACCTCGCACGCGTATGTGTACTCTCTATTAGGCGCGTTAGGTAATACATATAGCGTACGTGTACTCTTTATTTTTATTTTTTTATTTTTATATAAAAGTTTGTTCACATTGTTCACATATATCTGTGGATACCTATATTTACTGGTTTACAACCGTGAACATTTATGTGACAATCACGTTAACATGTGAACAAACTCGTGATTTTTCTAATTTTTTTCATTTTTTTTGACTTTGTTCACGAAAACCATACTTTGTTCGCGAACGTTACACTACCTTGTTCACACCCTCTCAAACCCTCTTTGGGTTCCATAAAAGCCGTATCTCTGCGTTGCTTTATTTCTTTTCCAGCCGCCTATGCTCAGTAAAATATTATTAATCTCCATACTGTCTCTTTTTCCCATGTACTTGATATCACTTCCAAAACATTCCTGCCAAATCTCTGCAGCACATACTTTTCTGCGTTCTATCAGTTCTTCGTTTTTAGGTGCCTGCATTCCTCCCTGCAAGTACTGCCGCCTCTGCATCAGGTTCATTGCATCCCAGTTCACAGGAAGTTTTCTTTCCAAAAATTCCCTTATCACGCCTTCTTTTGCATAGGATTCTCTGTGCTTTTCCTGCTGTTCTTCTGCCAGTTTTTCAATCTCTTTCGGTAAAAACAGGTCTTCCCCCATTGCCCAGTACATATAGGCTTCAGCCCATATCTGATCCACTTCCAAAGGGAGTTGCTGCCATACCGATTTCTTTGCTTTATGTTCTCCTACATCTACCGGCCAAAACCTTCTGTTCCCCGTGGAATCCTTTAAAAACTCGCTGTCGTTACTTGTACCGAAGAATACGCACCGTCTTGGATATTTATTCGTTGTACGGCCATAAGCGGCCCTATAGATATCATGCGTCTTGCTCAGAAACTGTTTGACCGCACTAGTCTCCTGCTTCGTCATCGCCGTCAGTTCCCCGACCTCATTGATCCAAGTTCCCTGTATCAGCTCCGCCGACTCTTTTCCTTCGAAACTTGTGAGGGAATCAGAAAACCACTCTCTTCCAAGGATTGCAAGAAATGTACTCTTTCCAATCCCCTGCGGTCCGGCAAAAATCGGCATATAATCATACTTCACGCCGCCTAAGATTCCCCTTGCCACTGCAGCACACAATGATTTCCGTATTACTGCGCGCGTATAGAGGTTATTGTCAGCCCCAAGATAATCTGAAAGAAGCGTATCCACCCGCTTCACACCGTCCCATTTGAGACTTGTCAGGTATTCCTTCACCTCATTGACTTTGTTCTGGCTGCTGACGATCAGAAGACCATTGTCCAGCTTTTCCTTGCCTGTAATCCCGTAAAATGTCTCCATAAAGCGATAATATCCGGCATAGTCCACATCTTCCCATCTCCGCTTTCCTTCTCTCTGATTCCACGGAAGGCTCCCGCGCACCATGCCGCAGCTTGCAAACTCATCTGTCACAATCTTTCCTTTCAAAAAAGGGTCATTCTCCAGGATCATGGTCACGTTATTGATTGTTTTTTCAATCCTATTATTTCCGTCTCTTGTAAGTCTTAAGACCCAGTCCACATTTTCATCCTCAGCCGGATTCAGGCCGGAGACTTCTTTTGCCTGTTCAAACTTCTCTTTTACCACAAGTCCTGACACTGTCTTGTCTTCCCTTGCAAGCTTTGACATTGCTTGGAAAGATGGAAGCTTATTCACCGGAGTTGCCTCTTTTGATTCCTTATCCCTGTCAGAAAACATATGCAGCCTGATCAAGTCAAACGCATTCACAAGCTGTCCGGAGCATGGATCCGTTGCATGGTGGGAATATAAGAATAGATCGTCATCGTACAGGATCGCCCCGCCTGTTGTGGATCCACCAGTGTATGTATATCTCCCCGGAATATCCGTTGCCTCATACATGCCAGGGATAAATTTCTCCATTGCCTGCGTGACCGTATAAGTGCGGCAGAACGCCCCAATGATTCCTTTTTTCTCTAGCGGGTTCTCCTGCCTTGCAAGTCTTCTGCGCTCGATCGCATCACTTCCCGGTACCTGCGGCCACTCGCTCACGCACTTCCAGTCCTGATACATCCCGAGCAATCCGTCCAGACTGCAGAACGGATGATCATAACTTTTACAGATATATTCCCCATCACTACAGCAGCTTGGCCAGTACATTAACCGGCTTGCGTCAAATGTCGTTGGGTCACAGAACTCGATCCCAATCAGTGCTGCTGCTTTTCTTGCTGCCGGCTCATATTCATCGGAGGTTGCTGTCCTGTCTAACGGAATCAGCACCCTCAGTCTTGGTGCATATCCTGTATGTTTCCTTGTACTATAGACTGCAACCGCACATCCAAGCCCTGATACTCTTTTCAATATTTCATCCGTCTGTCCTGCTGGGATATTATCCATATCCAAAGTCAAAATATCCCTTCCTTGTACATAAGAGCTCTTTCTCCTGTCATTGATAAAGGTGCCGCCTACGAATCCTCCTACGTCCTTCAATTCCGCCTGCTGGCTTTTCCCCAGCGCCAGATATTCCTCCATTGTTTCAGAATTTCTCACCGGATTTTTCAGACGGTCCACAAAATCAGACCACATGATTTCATTCTTCGGCCAGTACGTTGCCTTTCTGGTTCCGGCCGTGCTGATCCATAATTTTCTATTGTAATCCATCTGTTTCCTCCTAGTCTTTCATATAATAACTGCTTTCAAATCCGGCTCCCTTTAAGAGCAACCCCGGTGCCCAGCTGATTGGTTCCGCCGTTACTTCCATCGGCGCATCAATGATAACCTCGTCATGTACGTGGAATACGACCTGCAAGCCTAATTGCTCAATCCTTCTGAGGGTTTCAGCTAAACAGTCCCTTGCGATTGCCTGCACGATATTTTCCGTCATTTTTCCTCCATAAGTAGATGCCACTTCCCATTTTTTTGTCTGCTGTCCGACTGTATAATAATGGATTGCCATCTTTCCGAACTGATTTTCCTTTAAGAACGGTTTCGGATAAAAAAGTTTTCGCCCACTTGGCAATTGTACTGTCAGGAAGCTCTGTCCATACATCAGCTCTCCCTCATACCGGAAAATCAAACCGTTGATGCCCTGTGGCTGAGCCGTCTGCATCGTTGTAAGCGCTGCCTGTTCCACCGCATACCACAAATCTCGGATTCTCGGATTCGCATTTCTCCATCTCTGTACAATATCCGGAAGTTCCTCTTCTGCCAGTCCCATGTTCAATGCTCCCATCGCGATCAGCGCAGCTGTTCCTCCCTGGTATCCAAGCGCAAGTGTCGCAACCTTTCCTTTCTGCCTAAGACTGTACTCCGGGTTTCCTTTTACAATCTTTTCAATCGGCACATGGAACATCTGAGATGCCGTTGCTTCATAAATCTTTCCGTGGGTGGCAAATACTTCGTTTACCCACTGTTCTCCCGCAAGCCATGCGATTACACGCGCCTCAATGGCAGAAAAATCAGCAACTACAAACTTATGTCCCTCCGATGGGATAAAGGCTGTTCTGATCAGCTGAGAAAGCGTGTCCGGAACATTTCCATACAAGAACCTTATTCCATCATAATTCTTTGTCTTAACGAGTTCTCTTGCATAGTCTAACGTCTTTAAATAATTTCTTGGAAGATTCTGTAACTGCACAAGACGTCCTGCCCATCTTCCGGTTCGATTCGCCCCATAATACTGTGTCAGACCGCGTACGCGCTCATCTGCACCCTTGGCCGTTTCCATCGCCACATATTTCTTGATAGATGTTTTCCCAAGCTGCTGACGAATCTCAAGAACTCGCCTTATTTCTTTTGGGAGATCGTTTCTTTCCAAAAGCATGGAGACATCTTCTTTCCGCAGTCCCGGAAGTTCCACATCCATCTCTAAGCTGTCTGAAAGTTCTTTTTCCACCCATACTTTCAACTGTGCTGTACTGTTTGGATTCTGCAGTCCTGTAATATTGATCGCCTCTTCTGTCAGCTCCGCACTGCTCACTCCGTCTATCGTCAGGGCTCCTTCAATCAGTTTCGAATCCACGCGCACACCAAAGGCGTTCATCCGGATATCCTGCTGCCATAACTCCTGTTCTTCTTCCGGAACCGGAAAATAATTCAGGCGTTTTAATATTGCACGCTCTGTTACCACGTCCTGTTTGCAGTATTCCTTGAACAATTCCCATTTCTCCGGTGCATGTCTCGGGAGATTCCATGTCCGATTTCCATTGCTCTTTGTCGGTTTACATGGAACGCAGAAGTACCGGATCAATGCTTTTCCGGTTGTCAGTTTCTGCTTGTCCTGCGGAAGTCCGATTGCCTTTCCGGTCGCATCCAGTCCGGCTGTGTAACCACAATACAGTCCATGTATCATAGTACATCTCCACTGTTCTAATGGTGTCTCGTAACCGGCACGATTCAGGCAATACCATTCAAACGCTGCATTGTATGCATGTTTTACAACAGCCACATCTTTCAGCATCAGCTGTACATTTTCCGGGATCTGCTCTCCCTGTGCCAAATCCACAAGCTCAACTTCTCCATCATCCATCTGATAAGCAAACAATAACACTTCAAAATCTTCTGACTGTGCATATCTGTACAATCCGGCTTTTCCGATATCCACGCTGCTCTTTGTTTCAATGTCTATACTCAAATGCCTTAACATCTGCGTCCCTCCTGTTACGAAAAGGGGCATACGCCCCTAAATATCCTACATTGGTAATCCGGTAATCGGATTTATTGTAGGTTGTGTCTGCTGATATTGCTGCGTTTCTTGCGCTGCAGTCTGCTGAGGTGCAGGTGCTCCAAAAGCTTGTGAAGCTGTCGGTGCACTTCCTCCTAATGCTTCTCCATCTGCAAGCTTCTGCACCGGACCTAGTCCGCATCCGATTCCTTTCTTGCCTCCGAATGCATATGGGAAGAAATTCACATTCACTCTTGCATAGATACCACTGTAAATCTCTGACTGATTGATAATCGGATTCAGATTCGCGTCTACAACTTCCGGTGGATAATCAGCTTTTGCACTTGCAGTGAATACCCAGTGTCCTTTGCATTCCGGACCAAATGCCATCCCGTCTGATGGTCTCACTCCATCTCCGTCGTATACCGGAGTCGGAACGATTGGAGGACACACTCCGTTCCATTTATCTGAAACCCCTCTCTGCTTAGCAGCTTCAATTGCTGCATTGATCCGGTTCATCGTATCCATATCTGTCTTTGGTACCAAGATGGTTACCTGAAATTTTTCTTCCTGTCCCGGCTGATACGCGTATGGTTTGAATACATGTACATATGATAATCTTACTTTTCCTGTTGTTACGTTTGTTAAATTTTCCATGATTATTGCTCCTCCTGAAATGCCTTTTCGGCTGTGATTTTATTTGTAATTGCTTCTCGTTTATCGGACTCCTTCACAAGGGTCGGCTTGCCCGGATTCTTTACGACCATACTGCCGACCATCTCCGCAAAATCTTTCTTCCCGATTGTCTTTTCTACCTGTGCAAGTGTTAATGCTTTCTTTTCGTACAGAATTTCTTCTGCAATTCCTTTTTCCTTCAACACTTCAAATGCTGCATCCATATCAGTCCAGTCGCGTGAACCTCTTCCTTCTACTGCCTTCCATCCAGGAACCTCATGTCCGGCAAGGCATTCTTTCAATGCATGTTCTTTTAGGTCTGAAAGCCATTTGGCCACATCTTCCCCGGTGGAAAGATATTTTCCCATTTCCTCATTACTGATCAGCGGCGGAAGTTTTCCTTTATCCGGGCTAAAAGCCAGCTTTACGTTTTCTTCTGCTCTTGCCCTGCACTGTGCTTTTCCCCTGCAGAACCGACACTGTTTTTCTCCAGGGCAGAACTCTCCCTCTCCATTAATTGCCAGTTTCGCACGATCCTTTACATATTCTGCAAATTCAAGTAATTCCCCTAATGAACATTCCCATTCTGAAATACTGTCTAGCCTAGGCTGAATGATCACAAGATGGATGCTCCGAATGTCGTATAAGAAACTGTACGCCTGATATGCGCCGAGCGCATACAGCATCATCTGTGGATTTTCTTCTACGCTGACCGGCACCCCTTTTCCATACTTGAGGTCAATTACGTGCAACGTATTTCCACTTAACAGGATGCAGTCTGCAGTTCCAAATCCATCCGGAACATACTGACTAAAATCCACCCGCTTTTCAATTGCCGAATAAGGCTCTGCCGGAAATGAAAGCGCAAGCGTTTTAATGTAATCCTTATAGATTTCTGTATAACCGTCCATTTCATCCTGCCACAGTTCTTCGGTTTTCAGTTTTTTAACCTCGGCGTTATATTTCCGTTTTCCAAACTCTTTTGTCTGAAAATAATGTCTCAGCTTCATCTCAGCCAGCTCATGCGCCAAAGTTCCTTCTTTGGCCGCATCTGATGTGGTATCCGGAAACTGTTCTTCCAGTCTTGCACTCGGAGTGCACAGGAGCCATCGATGTGCTCCCGATGCACTTAAGATCGCATGTGTTCTCTCCTGATGGCTCATTAGATCTGCGCCCCCATTCCGCGAAGTCCTGTCGCAAAGTTCCCATAATGTTCCGGTGAAAGCTCCATCAAAGATGCTACTCCGAAGCTTTGGATTAGCTGCATAAGCTGCGCCTGCATCCCCTTGTCCATCAGCTGCATGGCTGCCTTAGACAGATCATCTCTTGTATACGTCGGTTCAGATGTCGGTACTGCTGCGGGTGCCAGCACTGACGGTGCTGATGCTTGTACTGGTACTGAAGGAGTTGGTACGGCCCCCGTTGTGTTCTGCTGTGGAATGGATGCATTCCCCCAAGGAGCTTCTTCCGTACTCTGCTGTTCGTGTACGGCTTGTCCGACAGCTGCCTCGTCCATTTGTACAGATTTTCCTCCCATTGCAACTGCCAGCTGCATAAGTGCCTCTGATAATTCTTTTAATCCTGGTACATTGATTGTTACTTCTAAACTCATTACTGTTTCCTCTCTTTCATATATGTATGGTTAATTGTTACTATTTTTCTCTGCTAAAAATTTGCCAAAAAGTACCTCTCCAGCGTTTCCCTCAAATTCCCCACTTGATAACTTACTTAAAAATGCTAAAGAATCAATAAATGAATCTGCCTCCGCCTTACTCATTGTTCTAGAAATTGATGCGTGAAAATTTTTCAAAATCTCGAGTGTTTCACACCAAATAGTCTCCAAGTCACCAGATATCTTTAACTCCATTGCTTCATTTTTTTGTATTCTGCTTTAATCAATTGACTTTCCCTCCAAAATCCTCTACAATTTAATTGGTTTATTATCCGAGTACCCGAGCTTGCCGGCTCATGTGGGTGCTCTTTTTTAGAATCCCATTGTAGTTAAAAACGTAAGACATCTTCCAACCACCATTCCAAATCCAAATATCGTAGCCACAACTGCTATGATTGCATATATCTTGCAACATAACTCGGCTTTCAGCTTGTCCCTCTTTTCCTGTCGTATCTTTTTCAGCATTGCTTGATTTCTCTTCTCTAACATCTCATTACGCTCAAGTAATTCATGATAATATGTAATCGCATCCTGAATCTCCTTCATCTGCTCCTCTGTTTTAATTTCTTCCATCTTTCCTTCTCCTTTTCTTTGCTCTATTCTATTTGTGCAATTTTTTGCTGATATCCACACAATTCCATAAGTTCACTTGGCTTGAAATCAGGAACATATTTCCTTGCATTTTTATCTTTTAATAATTTCCCATATTTTATATAATCCATAAACGCATACACATTAATCATTGTGTCTAAAATTACGTATGGGCTATATCTTCCTTTTTCAATTTCACTTTGCATACCTCTGACCTTTTCATCTACAAAAGCCCTAGATACTTGAAATTCCTCAATGAGTTGCTTTTTTCTCATATACGGATACCCTCTTATCTGCTCCATGTATAGCATCTTGTCCACCTCCTATCCCGCTTTCTTTCCCTGCCACCAATCTCACATCACATTCAACATATTCATCTGTTATTTTGCTTGGTGTCAGATTTACTCTTGGAATCGACTCATTTTCTTGCACATTGGATTCTGCCCCATCTGGTCTAATCACTTCTATCACCTCCTATCCTGCTTTCTTGCTTTCGCTCAAAAATGCCGATGCAGCCATCGAAATAACTCCGTCAATTTTCCCCTGCACCCGCTCCGGGAACTTGTCCCAGTTTTCTGCAATGCGTTTGAAATCTTCTAATCTTTTCTCTTCCTGTTCCTTTGTAATGTTTGCTTTACTCATTTATCTTCACCTCGCTTCTTTGTTGTTGTCTATGCAAACATTATATGTTATTTAAACACTATTGTCAATGCTTTTTTTGTTTATAATGAGACTTTTTGTTTGTGTTGTGACATTTTCACTTGACTAAACACTCAAACTTGTATATAATGAAGCTTGAAGAAACGGAGGTGGTATATTGAACGAACGTATCAAGAAACTTCGCAAAGCTTTAGATTTAACTCAACAAGCATTTGCTGATAGAATTGGTTTAAAGAGAAACACTATTGCTCAATACGAAATAGGAAGAAACGAACCTATCGATGCAGTTATTCTTTCTATATGCAGAGAATTTGGAGTGAACGAAGAATGGTTGAGAGATGGAGTAGGAGAAATGTTCTTAAGAACCACTCCGCACGAAAAAGCTTACAACCGCTTCGGATACATAATGGAGAATTCTTCTCCGTCAAAAAAAGCAGCCCTATCAGTATTGTTAGAACTGCTTTACAACGTCCCTGACGAACAATGGGATATGATTATGAAACAATATGACGAAATTAAAAAGGAAGGCTAAATAGCCTTCCCGAAAATTCCTTGTATTAATCGATAGAGTTTGACAATTTGACTATCTTCCATCTTATCAATTAGCTCATGCAAGTGTTTTCTAATGTCTGTTGTGTTCATGGTATGTATTCCCTCCTGCGTTTTGTGTACTTGAACGCACGTTCGAAATTCCTTAATTTGATATTACTACATTTTTTTATGTATTTCAATAGGTTTTTCGAACATTTGTTCTTTGATAGTTCTATCTTTTTGCTTATCTACTATATATACACATAACTAACGGAAATCTAACGGTTTTTTTGGGAATCGTCCGAGAACTCGGACACTTATTTGTAATCAGATTCATAAAGGTCGGAAATGCGAATTTTGAGACCTTTTGCAATTGTTTCTAACGTATCTATTCGTGGCATGGTTTTCCCAGCTACTATATCGCTTATAGTAGATTTTGGAACTCCCGTGATAATAGATACCTGACGTATAGACAAGTTTTTATTATACATTATTTTATCGAGTAACATTTTCATAGCTGTTTTATTTTACTATTTGCTATGTAAGAAAACTACAGGTAAATACTGGAAATGATATAACCGCTACGGCGTTTATATATAAAGGGTTGGTTACCCTAAAGATGTGAGCTAAAGAGAAAGAGAGGAAACAAAATATGAGATGTCCAAAATGTGGTGGAGAACACTGCCAAGTTATTTCCGAAACAACATCAAAAGGTAAAGATTTTTCAGCTGGAAAAGGTTGTTGCGGAGCGGTCTTATTGGGACCAATAGGAATTTTATGTGGAGCCTGTGGGAAAGGAAAGCAAATTAACTCAACAAACTATTGGGTTTGCCAAGATTGTGGCAATAAATTTAAAGTATGACAACTAAAGAACATTATTGGATAAAGTCAATGGAATGGTGCAAAAAATACTGTGGGTGTCACCAAATGCCTAATCGCAGCTTTTTTATAAAAGGGTATCAATTACCTATTTGCGCTAGATGCACCGGAATTGCATTAGGGCATCTAATCGCTCTTATTGTAATGCCTTTTCATACTTTTAGTTTTAAAATAGCTGTATTGATTTTACCACTTGCCGTTGATGGTACTGTGCAGTACTTTACAAATTATGAATCCAATAACTTAAAACGCATTATAACCGGTTTTCTATATGGTTTTGCTTTCATGTCTTTTGTTGTAAAATTAATAAGAAATATTGAATTAATATAACTAAAAACCGCCCGGTACGCCAATACCGAACGGTCTCTATACATCCGAAGATGTACTCTTATTCTGAACAAATATATTGTATCATCTTCGGAGGCACCCGTCAACGGAACATATTTTCGTTGGGTGTTATTTTTATACATTTTTAAAGAAAGGAAGATGATTTTTATGTGGTCAGAGCAACAACCAAATGGAAAGGTAAAATTTGTGGAGCGATACAGAAACCCACTTACAGGAAAGGAGAATAAAGTATCTGTTACAATGGAAAAAGATACTCGAAACACACGAAAACAGGCAGAGGGAATTTTACAGGAACGCATATCAGAAAAACTTTCCAGCAGCCTAACAAGAGAATATTCGAAAAATCTCACTGTAGCAGATTTAATAAAGGCGTATATCGCCGAACAAGAGAAAACATTGAAGAAATCAACGTGCCGAAGAAACACATTTACCGCAAAGGCTATGGAAAAGAAGTTAGGCGCAGACACATTATTAACCAGTTTGAGTGCCCCATTCATTAAAGACAGGTTACTAGTTGCTGATGAGGAAAACAGCACCATAAACGAGCGTATGAAGCGGTTCAAGTCTATTCTACGTTGGGGTTACAACAATGATTTTATAGATGATATTGCTTACCTGGAAAAACTCACACCTCTTCCAGACAGAACGTACAGAGAAAAAATCGAGGATAAGTTTTTGGAAACAGATGAGTGCATCTCCCTTGTGAAAGGCATGAATGTTGTAATTTGGAAGCTGCTTACGAAATTTTTAGCTTTATCAGGTATCCGGATCGGGGAAGCAATTGCATTAGAAGCAAAAGATATTGATTTCAAAGAAAGGCTGATACACATTACAAAGACATATGATTCAAATAATCTTGTTTCGAGCCTGCCAAAATCAGAAGCATCCTTTCGTGACGTTTACATGCAAGATGAATTGTATGCTGTTTGCAGAGAAATACGAGAATATATGCTTTGTCAGCAAATGACAGAAGGTTACAGGACAGGATTATTCATGTCATCTACAAGAGGTGAGCATTACATACAATATTATACATACAACTCATACTTAAAAGAAAATGGGTTACGAATACTCGGAAGAAAGAAAATTACACCTCACATTTTAAGACACACACATACCTGTATGCTGGCAGAACGCAATGTACCACTTGAAACTATTACAAGAAGGCTAGGACACGAAGACAGTCAAATCACAAAAGCTGTTTATCTTCATGTAACAAAAAAGATTCGGCAGAATGATTATGAACAGATTGCAAAAATAAAAATAATGTAAATGCCCTCTTTTCTGCCCCTTTTCTAATTTTAAGCAAAGAAAAAACTGCTAAATCCCTTGATTTTAAAGGATAGTAGCAGTTATATTAAATGACTCCAAGGGGAATCGAACCCCTGATTCCAGCGTGAGAGGCTAGCGTCTTAACCGCTTGACCATGGAGCCGTATCACTCGTACTTGTATATTATAACGTATTACCGCCAAATATACAAGTACTTTTTTAATTTTTTTCAACCACTATTTTTTTCAACCACTATTTTTTTCAATTACTATTTTTTTCAATTACTTAATCATCGTGATATATCCTTGCACAAAGATAAACAATACTACCAACGGCAAAATATAGGTCAAATAGAACTTAAACACCTTTCCACCCGGGAATTTAATTCCTTCTCCAGTATTGGCTTCCTTCAGGAAGTTATCCCATCCCCATCCATACCTTGTCACACAGAACAACAGATACACAAGCGAACCGAGCGGAAGCAGGTTATTACTTACAAGAAAATCTTCTATATCCATGATATTCTTTCCACCAATCTGAAAACCTGCCCAGTCTGTCATCCCCAGCACACATGGGAGCCCTAAAATGATAAGCAAAATTCCGTTTAACAATGTCGCTTTTCTCAACGACCATCCCCAAAGATCTCTAGTACATGTGATAATGTTCTGGAAAACGGCAATGACAGTAGACAATGCTGCAAATGTCATAAAGAGAAAAAACAAAGCTCCCCAAATACGTCCTCCTGCCATCTCATTAAATACGTTCGGCAGTGTAATAAATACGAGTCCCGGTCCTTCCCCCGGATTGATTCCGAAGGCAAAACATGCCGGGAAAATTATCAATCCCGCCATAATCGCAACAGATGTATCTAAAATTGTTACACTGATTGCTTCGCCTGTCAGCGCTCTCTCTTTTCCAATATAACTTCCAAAGATTGCCAACGCACCGATTCCGATACTCAGAGTAAAAAATGATTGTCCCATCGCCGCAAACACAGTCGTTCCAATTCCAGCTTCTTTGATCTTGGACACATCCGGTTTCAGATAGAACTCCAACCCTTCCATTGCATTTGGCAATGTCAATGCTCTCACTACAAGCACGAGCATAATAAAGAACAAACTGACCATCATTGCTTTTGTGATTTTTTCCACACCTTTTTCTAATCCAAGGGAACACACTGCAAGTCCAAGCAATGAGATAATGACCATCCAGAAAATCATCTCGTTGCGGTTCGATGTAAGCGTTCCAAAAATATTGGCAATCTTCTCTGAGTCAGCCCCAACAAACTCGCCTTTTAGCATCTTAAAGAAATATGCAAGCATCCATCCTCCTACTGTTGTGTAAAACATCATCAGAAGAAAATTCCCTGCGATTGCAAAATATTTGTGAATATGCCATTTGCTTCCTTTTGGTTCCAATACCTCATATGATAGGGCAACACTTTTCTGACTAGCACGTCCGACCGCAAATTCCATAATAATGATCGGCAATCCAAGAACCAATAAGAAAAACAAATAAATCAGTACAAATGCGCCCCCACCATACTGTCCTGTAATATAAGGGAATCTCCACACATTCCCAAGTCCAATTGCACAGCCCGCCGAAATGAGGATAAACCCAAGTCTCGACGAAAACTTTTCTCTCTTTTCCATATTTACTTTTCCCTTTCTACTCTTCTGTCTTTTCTTCTGACGCCTCTAAACTCAGTTTCTCCGGATGTTCCATCAGAAACGAAATATGCTCAGGAGATACCATAATCTGAAGCGCCTGCTTTTCGTTGTGAATCTGCACAAAATCATGCTGACCACCAAATTCTCCATCCAGTGTCCACGGAATTTCTTCTAATGATTCAAATGTAATATGATTTGTCTTGAATGTATACATATGTTTTGTATCAATCTGCTCAATCAGAAGCGCTGCTACAATTTCCTGAAGTTCCAACGCATTCTTTGGGCTTTTGATCAAGGTCACTTCAAATTCCCCATCGTCAAACACTACATGCTTTCCGATGATATTGCGGAAACCACCGACAGATCTTGAGTTTGTCACCATACCATACACAAAGTTTTCTTCAATCACCTGATCCTCATATGTCACCTTCACATGATAGGACGGAATGTTATACAGCCGTTTCACACCTTCAAGCACATATGCCAGATGACCAAGCACATTCTTTACGTTCTGTTTTGTCTGATACGATACATCTGTAAACAGTCCAAATGCAGCTATATACACAAATATATCGTCATTAAATCTTCCAATGTCACACGCAAATGGTGCCCCATTGACAGACGTGTGCGCTGCCATCAAAATATCCTTCGGAATATGCAGACTGTTTGCAAAGTCATTCGTCGTTCCAGTCGGAATATAGCCTATAGGAATCTTATGTTGCCTCTGCATCATCCCTGTTACGACTTCATCAATAGTGCCATCACCACCGCTGCACACAACAAGCTGGTATTCTTCTTCCAGTTCACATACTTTTTTATATGCATCGCGGTAGCTCTGTGTAGGATAAATTGTAATCTCATATCCAGACTTCACAAAAATGTCCACAATATCGGATACTTTTGGTCTCAACAAGCCCTTTCCGGCATTTGGATTATATACAAATAACAATTTCTTCATGATTCGTACCTCCTCCTACTGTCATGGTGTTAAAAAAGAGCATTCTCATGCTCTTTTTCACCTTATTGTTTACTTAAGTACTCTTCAATCGCACTTGCTGCCTCTTGTTCATCTTTTCCGTCTGTTACAACAGTAACCGCTTCACCATCTGAAATATTTAAAGACATCATACCCATAATACTTTTTGCATTGATCTTTTTCTGTTCCAAAATTTCAATGTATACATTACTTTCAAACTGGCTTGCTTTTTGTACGAGCATCGCAATCGGGCGTGCATCCAGTCCACCTACACAGTTAACAGTTACTTCTCTCCTAATCATAATTGTCCTCCTTGTTTTCCCTAAGCTTTTCTGCTATGTTACTGAGCTTTCTAAGCCTGTGGTTCACCCCTGATTTCCCTAGTGGTACAATCAGTAAATCTCCAAGCTCCTTCAATGTTGCCTCTGGATATTGCAGCCTTACTTTTGCGATTTCTTCTAGTCCCTCCGGCAACTCGTCTAAGCCTACTGTATTTTTTATATATGTAATATCTTCCACCTGTTTGACCGCGGCAGATACGGTTTTATGAATATTAGCAGTCTCACAATTCACCTTTCGATTCACTGTGTTTCTCATATCCTTTAGAATCCGTATATTTTCAAATTCCATCAATGCAACCGACGCTTCCATAACATTTAAAAGATTAGCAATCTGAGCTCCCTCTTTTAAATATACAACATGGTTTTTTTTTCGGATAACAACTTTTACCTCAATCTCAAATGCATGAATGACAGACTTAAGCTGGTCTGCTCTCTTCCCTGACACACACACAATTTCCAAGTGGTATCCTTTTGCCGGGTTACTCATGGATCCAGCTGCCAAAAACGCCCCTCTGATAAACGCTCTTTTGCAGCAACTTTGCCGTAACAGCAAATTTCTGGAAATCGAAAATTCCTCTGATATTTCTCCTGCTCCATTCATCAATTTAGTCGCCTGAAGTACTTTGATTGCGCTCTCGTGTTTTTTTATAATGACTGTATAATAAATACTTCCATTTGATTTATTTCTCGCGACAGAATTTTCAGTATCTATATTAAATGTTTTTCTCAATAATGTAAAGTATTTTCTGGCAACAGATACATTTTCTGTTCTCACTTTAATCGAATATTTTTCCCTACTATCAATTGCAACCTTGCCGCACATACTGATAATTGCCGCCAGTTCCGCGATTTGACAATGTCTGGCATCGGACCATTGTCTGGCAAGTTCTTCTTTTATTTTTCCGGAAAAAGACATTTCCTGTCTTTCATTATAATTTTCTTTTTGCATCCTTCTCAATATCCCGATGTTCTATTTTTATTCCATAATCTTCGTCTTCGCAAAGTTTTTCATACAATTCATTTGCCAGTGTCACAGACCTATGCTTTCCTCCTGTACATCCTATGGCAATTACCAATTGATGTTTTCCTTCTATAATATAGTTCGGAATTAAAAATCGAACCATATCCTCAAGCTTTTCCAAAAACTGAATTGATTTTTCATTCTTCATCACAAATTCCCGAATTTCCTTATCATTTCCAGTCTTTGGACGCATCTCTTCTAAGTAATATGGATTTGGCAGAAATCGAACGTCAAATACCAAATCCGCATCGTTTGGAATACCATACTTAAATCCAAATGACAGCACAGTCACATAAAGATTCTTAAACTCTTTATTTTCCACAAAAATCTTGTTCAATTCAACCTTCAATTCGCGCGTGAGCAGTCGGCTCGTATCTATTATATAGTCCGCTTTCTGTCTCAGCTGGTCTACATAGACACGCTCTTTTTGAATTCCTTTATCAACTCTTCCGTCTCCCGCTAGCGGATGATTTCTTCTCGTCTCCTTATAGCGTTTGATCAATACGTCGTCGCTCGCATCCAAAAACAGAATCTCATAATCCATTCCACTTTTCTTAAATCCTTCTAAAATGCATTCCAATTCAGGGAACTTCTGTCCACTTCTGATATCAATTCCAAGAGCAATCTTATTAATCTCTGAATTCGGAACACGCAACAGTTCTGCCAGCTTCGGGACAAGCGGTACGAGCAAATTATCTACACAAAAATATCCCACATCCTCAAGCATCTTTAACGCTGTACTTTTTCCTGCCCCTGACATTCCTGTCACAATTATAAATCTCATTCTTTAAAATTCTCCCAACTTCTTTACTTCCGGCTCTAATTTAACGCCGAACTCTGTCTGTACTCTTTCTATAATCTGTCTCATCAACTCTACGATATCGGCTGCTGTGGCATTCTCCTTATTGATCACAAAACCACAATGTTTTTCAGAAACCTGTGCTCCTCCGACCTGAAATCCACGAAGTCCTGCATCTGCAATCAATTTTCCCGCAAAATATCCTTCCGGTCGTTTAAACGTACTTCCTGCACTTGGGTACTCAAGAGGCTGCTTTGTTGTTCTTTGCACTTTCAGTTCGTTCATCCTTTCTCGGATCTCCATTTGGTTCCCTTTCTTCAGTTCTACTTTCGCTGACAGTACAACATATCCTTTTTTCGCGACAATACTTGTCCGATACCCAAGCTCCAACTCCTCTTTTTTCAGAACTCGTACCTCGTTGTTTTCATCTAAAACAGTCACCTCTGTCAAAATGTCTTTCATCTCTCCGCCATAGGCTCCTGCATTCATAAACACAGCGCCGCCCATCGTTCCTGGGATGCCGGATGCAAACTCAAATCCTGCAAGCCCTGCATCCAGTGCCGCACTTCCTACTTTGGATAACAATGCACCTGCCTGCACTTTCAAGAAGTTCCCTTCCACGCAAATCTCATTCATCTTCTTGCAAATCTCAATGATTACACCCCGATATCCCTTGTCACTAACTAAAAGATTGCTTCCATTTCCCAAAATATAATATGGCATTCTTTCTTCTTTGCACAAACAAATGACATTCCTGATTTCCTCTTCAGTCTTTGGAACTACAAAATAGTCTGCGTTACCACCTATGCGGAATGTCGTATGTTTCCTCATCGGTTCATCCTTATATATACGTTTTTCTTCTATATATTCTGTCAATTTATCATAAAAATTCAAATTCATTCTCTATTCTCCATACACTTTTATGTGTTCATTTATATACCTGTTTCATCATACAACAAACCTCCTACAAATTCAACGGGCACTTGCAAAATCCGTCAAAATGCGGTATATTAATTCCAATATGTAAATTTTAGAAGGAGTGAATTTATCATTGGACTCGAGTGCCGTCATACAAATTATTATTTTAATTATTCTCTTAGGGTTATCTGCTTTTTTTTCTTCAGCGGAGACCTCATTGACTACGGTAAACAAGATTCGTCTTCGTTCTCTTGCAGAGGAAGGCAATAAACGTGCAAAAATGGCATTGAAGGTGACTGACAATTCCGGGAAAATGTTAAGTGCAATTTTGATTGGCAACAATATTGTAAACCTATCTGCTTCAGCATTGACAACCAGTATTGCCTACAGTTTCGGTGGATCAGCAGTTGCCGCCGCAACCGGAATCATCACTGTATTGATTCTTATTTTCGGAGAGATCACCCCAAAGACAGTTGCAACGCTACACTCTGACACACTCGCTTTAATATATGCCTACCCAATTCATTTTATTATGACAATCTTAACTCCGATCAGTTTTATTATAAATATGCTTTCGCGTGGTATCCTGTTTATTCTCCGTGTCAATCCGAACGGAAAAGCCACTACGATGACTGAGACAGAACTCCGAACGATTGTAGATGTCAGCCATGAGGATGGGCTCATTGAATCCGAAGAAAAAGAGATGATTTACAATGTATTTGACCTTGGAGATGCCAAGGCAAAAGATGTCATGGTTCCACGTGTACATGTCACATTTGCTGATGTGGAAAGCACTTATAATGAACTGCTTGACATTTTCCGGGAGGACAAGTTCACTCGTCTTCCGGTCTATGAAGAGACAACCGACAATGTCATCGGTACAATTAATATGAAAGATCTTCTTTTATTCGATAACACAAAAGAATTTCATGTCCGTGATATTTTACGCGAAGCATATTTTACGTACGAGTATAAAAGTATCTCTGAACTGCTCGTCGAGATGCGAGAGGCATCTCTCAACATTGCAATCGTATTAGATGAGTATGGCGAGACAGCAGGACTTATCACTCTGGAGGATATTTTGGAAGAGATTGTCGGAGAGATTCGAGATGAATACGATGAGAATGAAGAAGAGTTTTTAAAAGAGATTAATCGAGAAGAATTTGTTGTAGAGGGCTCTATGAATCTAGATGACTTGAACGATCGGTTAGATTTGAATTTGAAATCTGAGGATTATGACTCACTTGGTGGATTTATCATCGAACAACTTGATCGTCTTCCGGAAGAAGGCGACGAGATTACTACTGAAAACGAAATTCGCATGGTAGTCGATTCACTTGACAAGAACCGTGTAGAAAAGGTTCATATTTATTTGCCCCCAAATTTTTATGAAAAAAAAGATTCTGAATATGATAATGAAATTTAGAACTGAAATTCCCCGCAGAATATGCGGGGAATTTTTTATTATTCTACTACAACACCTTTTTGCAGCATTACGTTTGCATAAATGGCTGTCTCGCCTGTCGCAATGATACAATATACTTCTTTTGCTTCATCATAGAATGCAAATCTTTCAATATTTCCCACTGCGTCAGCGCCACGCTCATCGTGTTTTGCAACGATTTCTTTGTATGTATCCCAAATAGGAGTCTCTACTTTTCCTACATCACCAGGCATTAATTCCATCAGGTTAACTGGTTTTTCTACATATGTATCCAATGGGAACACTTGCAGGATTGCGTCTAAAATTTCTGGAACGCCATGTCCATCCATACGAATTACAATCGCGTTTTTCCCCATAGACTCAGATGGGAAGTTCCCGTCTGCGATTACCAGACGGTCACTGTGTCCCATTTCACATAATACTTTTAATAATTCCGGTGATAAAATTGATGGTATTCCTTTTAACATATCTTATCTCCCTTATGATTCTTATTTATAGAATGGTCCGTATGTTGCACAAGCTCTGTAATCAGCAGCTTCTTTGTCCATTCCAAATGCACTCCATGCAGCTGGTCTGAAGATCTCTTCTTCTGGTACGTTGTGCATACATACTGGAATTCTCAACATAGATGCCATTGTAATTAAGTCAGCGCCGATGTGTCCATAAGAGATTGCACCGTGGTTAGCTCCCCAGTTGTTCATTACATCGTAAGCTGTCTTGAATGCGCCTTCTCCTGTACATCTTGGTGCGAACCATGTACATGGCCATGTATAGTCTGTTCTCTTCCATAATACGTCAGATACTTCATCTGGAAGGTTGATTGTCCATCCTTCTGCGATGTAAAGAACAGGTCCTAAACCTTTCACTAAGTTCAGACGGATCATTGTAGCAGGCATCTCTGCTCTTGTTAAGAAACGAGAAGAGAATCCGCCTCCACGGAAGTATCCGTTATCTGCTGCGTTCCATGTAGTAGCAGCCATAACTTTATCCTGATCTGCTTCTGTCATCTCATACCATGGTTTCATAACTGCATTCCCGTCAGCGTCTTTTACTTCGCCACAAGCGTCTAAGCAGCATGCTCCTGAGTTGATTAAGTGAATAAACCCATCTGCTTCTTTTGCCTTTCCGTCAATTTCATATCCTGTTACTCTCTTAACAGCGTCTCCACTCCAATATGTACGAACATCTGCAAACATCTGAGCTCTGTTTGTCAAAAGTTTCATGAATAACATTCCAAGACCGTTCAATACGTCATTTTCTGTCGCAAGCACATATGGTTCTCTTGCTCCATTCCAGTCAAATGATGTATTTAGCACTGCTTCTGCAAAGTCTCCGTTTGGATAGAAGTCTGTCCATTGTCTCTGTCCTTGGAAACCTGCTGCAATTGCGTTGTGTCCAACTGCTTCTTCTTCGCATCCTGCTGGAAGGTTTTTATTTCCATTCATTAAGTCTTTGATGATAACTGCCATCTTCACTACGAATTCGAACTGTTCTTCTTTCTTTTCTTCGCTCATCTTCAGTTCATCTGGGTTTTTATCAAATCCGATTGTACATTTTTCTTTTGCCCAAGCAAGTGCTTTTTGAAATTCTACTTCATCGTAGATGCCTTCTGTCATACGACGGATGATCTCTACCTCATCAACAGATTCCACACGAAGTCCTAAGTATGACTCCATAAAGTCAGAATCGATAATTGATCCACCGATACCCATACAGATAGATCCAATCTGTAAGTAAGATTTTCCTCTCATAGAAGCTGCTGCAACTGCTGCACGTCCAAATCTTAATAATTTTTCTTTGATGTCATCTCCGATTGTAGAATCGTCTGCATCCACAACATCATGTCCATAGATTCCAAATGCAGGAAGGCCTTTCTGTGCATGTGTAGCAAGTACAGATGCAAGGTAAACTGCTCCTGGTCTTTCTGTTGCATTTAATCCCCATACAGCTTTGATTGTTGTTGGGTCCATATCCATTGTCTCAGATCCATAACACCAACATGGTGTAACTGTCAATGTGATAGCAACACCTTCTTTTCTGAATTTTTCTTCACATGCCGCCGCTTCTGCAACACGTCCAATTGTTGTATCTGCAATAACAACTTTCACTGGTTCCCCATTAGAGTATTTTAAATTCTCCTCAAATAATTTTGCAGCCGCTTTTGCCATTCCCATCGTCTGATCTTCCAGACTTTCACGAACTTTTAAAGCTCCTCTTCTTCCATCAATTGTGGGTCTGATACCAATCACCGGGTATCCTCCGATTAATCTGCTTTCTGCCATTTTTTTCTTCCTCCTTAAATCTTATTGAATAATAGTTTTAAATTTCTCATATGCTGCATCCCATTTTTCCGCATCTTGCGGAAGATACTCATATGTAGTTTCTGATTTTGCAATAATTTGTCTTGCTTCTGCAACATCTTTAATCTCTCCGAGTGCTATCAACTGAACAGCGATATTTCCAAGAGCAGTTGCTTCTACCGGTCCGGCAATTACTTTCCGTCCATTTGCACTTGCTGTCATCTGACAGAGCAGCCTACTCTGAATTCCGCCTCCAATCATGTTAATCACATTGAAATGCTTTCCTGTACAAGTTTCAATTTGCTCTAATGTATATCGATATTTTAACGCTAAACTCTGGTTGATACAGCACATAATGTCACCGATTGTCTCTGGTACTTTCTGTCCCGTTCTCTCACAAAATGCACGGATTCTTCCAGGAATATCTCCTGTTGTATTGAATTCCGGTGAATCCGGATCAATAAAACTCTGGAAGGGTTCTGCCTCCTGAGCCATCTGCTCCAGTTCGCCAAATCCATACTCTTTCCCCTCACGAATCCACTGTCTTCTACTTTCCTGTGCAAGCCACAGACCGATAATATTCTTCAGGAAATTGTATGTTCCGCCGTATCCGCCTTCATTGCTTACATTCAATTCGAATGATTCTTTTCCAATAACAGGTTCTTTTAACTCTGTTCCAAATAAGCTCCATGTTCCACAACTGATGAAGATAAAGTCTTCCTCCTGCGTCGGTACTGAAACAACCGCACTCTGTGTATCATGTCCCGCAATGGCAATGACTTTCGCCGATTCCACACCAAGCTCTTCACAAATGGATGACCGTAATGTTCCTACAACAGTACCACTTGGTACAATCTCTGGAAGAAGCTTTTTCGGAATACGCAGTGCATCCAAAATTCTATCAGACCATACTTTATTCTTTGCATCCATCAACTGTGTTGTACTTGCCATTGTATACTCTGCTTTTTTCTCTCCCGTCAGGAAATAGTTGAACAAATCTGGAGTCAACAATAATGTATCTGCCCTCTCCAAAATCCATGGTCTCTTCTGAACAAGAGAGTAGAGTTGAAAAATCGTATTAAAGTTTTCGAACTGATTTCCTGTGAGATTGTAGACCTCCTCTTTTGAAATTGCTTTGAATACTTCCTCCTGCATACCAATCGTTCTGTCATCTCTATAATGCACGGCACTTTCCAGCAAATCTCCATGTTCATCCAAAAGTCCAAAATCCACACCCCATGTATCGATCCCAAGACTTTCAAAACCGCCTTTTTGCTTCGCCTTCACAATACCTTGTTTAATCTCAAAAAAATGTCTCAGCGTGTCCCAATACATCGTTCCGTTTATAATAACCGGGTCATTGGAAAATCGGTGAACTTCTTCCATACGGATCTCTCCATTTTTCAAAGTACCTAGAATTGCACGCCCGCTTCCCCCACCGAAATCAAATGCAAGAACCTGCTTTTTCTTATCGCTCACTAATATGCCTCCCTTCAGTTTTATTCTAAACTTACTGTTATTTTTATTTTACCATTGTCTTTCTTGTAATGCTAGTGTTATAATAGTAAAAAATATAATAATATTCACCTAAAGGAGAGCTATGCAGTACATAAATTACCGAGAGACAAGACAGCGCGGAACCGCTGATTTTCCATTAGAGTTTCATCACGTCACAAGTACACATCCACAATATCTGATGTCCTTTCACTGGCATGTTGAATTTGAAATTATTCGTATTTTAAAAGGTACTTTTACACTAACCTTGGACGAGCAGGAAGTTTGCGTTTCTGAGGGTTCCACTATTTTTATTCCGGCTGGTTCTCTACACGCCGGAATACCTTCTGATGGGTGTATTTACGAATGTATCGTCTTTGATCTAAACATGCTGATGAACAAATCAGACACATGTTGTCATCTGATTCGTCAAATACTGAATCACGAAATTGAATTACTTCCCGTCTACACACCATCTTATGACAATATACACCTAATTGCATGGTCACTATTCGATGCGATGGCAACTAAAAATCCAGGATATGAGTTACTTGTTCAAGGTGCGCTGTATCAATTTTTTGGTACAATTTTTTCAAGAAATTATTACTCAGATATGCCTACCCAAACTCCTAGGGATCACAAAAGGATCTTACAGCTAAAACAGGCTTTGGAATTTATCGAATCGTCTTATACCTTACCATTATCTCTTCAGGAAATATCTGAAAGCGTCGGAATGTCACCAAAATATTTTTGTCGGTTTTTCCAAGAGATGACACATCGGACTCCAATTGATTATTTAAACTATTATCGAATCGAAAGAGCCTGCTATCATTTACTCACAACAAATCTTTCTATTACTGAAGTCGCTTTTTCTTCAGGTTTTAATGATTTGAGTTACTTCATCAAAACATTTAAAAAATATAAGGGAACCACACCAAAAAAATATCTCAAGTCCTAATTAAAAAGAAAGGCAGCATAAAATTTTTGTGCTGCCTTTCTTTTAAAAAATACCAAATATTTTTTCCCGAAACGATTTATACAAAGAATCATAATCTGTATAACCAATTTCACTGTTTTTAAAACGCTTTTTCCATTCTGCACAGATACTGTCCGCTATCAACCTGCACTGCTCATGTTCTGTCTTCAAAATAGCAGGGAACACATAATAAATCATAAAGAAATTGATATCAGCCTGAGTACGGGAAGAAATTCTTTTTTTTGCTCCCTGTGTAAATCTGTTCTCCACACTCGCCCCGACTACCTCTGCAATCTCAGCAGCTGCGCTCTCTTTCTCATCAGATGCATCCACATAATCCGTCATCTCCTGAAAAAAATGTCCATTTTTTTCAAGAAACTGTTCCATATTTATTTCATATGATTTCTTTTTCAATTTTTTCATCATATCGCTCATATTGTCAAACATTGTCTCTAGATTTTTAAGCATATTGTTCCTCCTGCCATCTCTATCATTTCAAAAAGGAATCGGTGTAAATCCGATCCCTTTTTTATTTACGTATTTACTTACTAGATCTTAATCGTAAAGGTTTGGTTTGATATCTTTATCTTCCATGTTGTCTGTGTTGTACCAATAACCGTCCATTGGAATATCAGCTACTTCTTTGCCATCACAGATATCTGTCAATGCATAAATTGTTTCGTATCCCATTTTCAGCGGAGACTGTGTTACAGAACCAATAAACTGTCCTGATGTGATAGCCTCTTTCTGCGGTGTACCAGCATCGAATCCAACACCAATAATTCCTTTTGAAGGATCTGTTGATAATTTATTTAATGTCTGGTTTGCTGTAATAACACCTTCTGCTGTTGTCTGATTAGAACCAAAGATAGCGATTGTGTCATCTTTAGACATAATTTTCTGAGCTTCTGTAGAAGCTAAGTCTACTGTTGTCTGTGACGGAACACCTACTTCAATGATAATTTCCGCTTCTTTCTCATCTACTTTTCCTTCTGTTGCATTTACATAGAATTCATTACCAACTACCGCTACTTTCTTACCTGCTGCAGTACAAAGCTCAATCATCTTGTCGATAAATCCTTGTCCACGCTGTTGAATGTTTAATGCTGTAGCATCCTGATTAACTTCACCGATTCTAACTTTTTTATCAACTGTAGCTGCTTTTATTTTTTCTTCAATTACAGGGAACATATTCTCTGCTGCAACTGCACCTGCTGCCGCATTATCTGTAGCAATTGTAGCTTTTACGGCACCTTCTTCAACACCTTCAACACCTGTGTCGAAACATACTACCGGAATACCTTTTTCCAACGCTTTATTTACTGATTTGATTACCGATTTTGCATCACATGCCGCAAGACCAATTCCGTCTGGTTTCTTTTCGATTGCATCGTCAATCATCTGAATCTGGTCAGCGATATCTGATTCGTTAGCTGGTCCGTTAGTATTTGCTTTTACACCCAACTCTCCACAAGCTTGTTCAATACCTTGAACAGCTGCCTGCCAATATGTAGACTGAAAGCTCTTTACAAGGATTTCAAATTCATATCCTTTGCTTTCTCCACCGCCTTCGTTTCCTCCGTCAGTTGTGTTTCCTCCATCTTTTGTTCCACACGCTCCCATGGATAATACCATTGCTGTAGTAAGTAATGCAGCTACGACTTTCTTTTTCATTTTTGCTTCCTCCTTAATAATTTTTAGTTTATATGAAGTCCTTCCCGAACACCATATTCATTAATTTTTTTACTATTCTTCTATGCTTTTTTCTTTTTTGCAACATCCACTAATACCGCTGCAATCAACACAATACCTGTAAAGATTTGCTGCCAGTTTGCTTGTAATCCGATAAACGGAAGTCCAACTTTCATTAAGCAGATTACGATTACACCAAGGAAAGCTCCAAAAATCGTACCCACTCCACCAGTTGCTGACACACCACCTACAATCGCACCACCGATTGCATCAAGTTCAAATCCCGCTCCTGAGCCAGGATAAATTGTTGCATATGTTGCTGCATAGGCAACTCCTGATAATCCTGCAAACAGACCTGAAATAATATATGCTAACATATGATAGAATTTCACATTTACACCTGCAAGTCTTGTTGCTTCTTTATTACTTCCGATTGCAATTGTATAACGTCCAACTCTTGTATGATTCAATACAAAAGACATAACAATTACTAAAACAATAATAAGTACGATACCTACTGGAATTACCTGTCCATTTGCGGATGTGAATTTAAAAATTTTTCTAAATGCTCCATCAGCAGAAATTGCCGAAGGCCATGATACACCAAATCCACCACAAAGTGCAGGTCCAAGTCCACGTGTAATCATACATGTACACAATGTTGCTAAAAATGGCGGTAAGTCCATGATTGCAATTAAAAATCCATTAAATACTCCAATCAAGACACCAACACCGATACATGCAATGATTGCAACCGGTACAGATGCTCCTTTATGTACAATTAAGAATCCTCCAATTAACGCATAGGAAACTAATCCAGTACCAATAGAAAGGTCAACCCCACCTGTAATCAATGGGAACGTTACTCCCAACGCCATAAGTGTAATATAATATGAGTTATCAAGCACACTTACTAATGTTGAATATGTTCTAAATGTAGGACTGAGAAGGCTGAAAAGTGCAACCATTACAATGATGATTCCCAATACCATAGCTTCTCGTCCATTAATTTTACTAAAAGCCTTTTTCTTTGTCATCCTCTTTTCCCCCTACTCAATCTCTCTTGTTGCAAAATTCATGATATTTTCCTGAGTCGCTTCAGAAATATCAAGCTCACCGGTTTTCTTACCTTCACACATTACGATAATCCGATCACTCATACGTAAGATTTCTGTCATTTCCGAAGAAATCATAATAATTGATTTACCTTCATGTGCCAATTGATTCATCAGCTTGTAAATTTCATTCTTTGCACCAACATCAATACCTCTTGTAGGTTCATCGAAAATCAAGATGTCACAGTCACGTGTAAGCCACTTTGCAATAACAACTTTCTGCTGATTACCACCTGATAAGTTTACAACCAGCTGATCTACACCAGGAGTCTTTGTTGCAAGTGCATCCACATACTTCTGAGCCACTTCTTCTTCCTTTTTCTTGTTTATGAATAGTCCATTCATAAAGTTCTCCATGGAAGCCATTGTTGTGTTCTCAGCCACTGTTTTCTGAACTACAATACCATATCTCTTTCTGTCTTCTGAAAGATAACCAATACCACATTTAACTGCATCCTGTGGGTTGTTAATTGTAACTTTCTTGCCATTAATATAAATATCTCCACTTTCTTTTGGGTCTGCACCAAACAGAGCTCTTGCAGTCTCTGTACGTCCTGCACCCATCAAGCCTGAAAAACCAAGTATCTCACCTTTTCGCAATTCAAAGCTTACATCCTGTACCATCTTTCCTGCATTGAGATGTTCTACTTTCAATACGACCGGCGCATCCTTCGGAACCATACTATGCGTCTTCGGATCTTCATAAATGACACGACCAACCATCATGTTAATAATATCTTCTTTTGTACAATCTTTTGTAATCAATGTTCCAACATATGTACCATCACGCATAACTGTTACACGGTCTGTAATGACTTTAATCTCATCCATACGATGTGATATATATACCATCGCAATATCACGTTTTTTCAAATCACGGATAATCTTAAACATCTCTTCAATCTCAGATTCTGTAAGAGCCGCCGAAGGTTCATCAAAGATAATGACTTTGGCATCAAAGGAAACCGCTTTTGCAATTTCACACATCTGCTGCTTACCTACCGTTAGGTTCGCCATTTTTTCTCTTGGATCAATGTCAACATTCAATTTATCAAATAATTTCTTTGCTTCTTCATTCATTTTTTTATCATCGATTTTGATTCCTTTTTTGAATTCTCTACCGATGAAAAGATTTTGAGCAACCGTCAAATGTCCCAACATGTTCAATTCCTGATGCACAATTACAATACCTGCATCCTGTGCTTCTCTTGTGTTCTTGAACTCAACTTCTTTTCCCTCATATGTAATTGTACCGGAATCTTTTTTATAGATACCCGTCAGTACCTTCATCAATGTTGATTTTCCAGCACCATTTTCACCCATCAGTGCAAGAACTTCACCTTTTCTTATTTCCAAATCCACATGGTCCAGTGCGTGAACACCAGGAAAAGATTTGTCAATATCTTTCATTGTCAAAATAATATCGCCCATTTTCTTACTTCTCCTTTCTCTGTATCACCACTAATTTTTTCTACGTCTTGCAGAAACGTCTGCATAAACTGCTGCAATAACGATCAAACCGGTAATAATGTACTGATATTCTTTTGTAAATCCAAGTGCAAGAATACCTTGTTGTAACAGAGAAATAATAACCACACCAATCACAGTTCCACTAATTGATGCAAGACCACCAGCCATAGAGGTTCCACCCATTACACAGCCAGCAATCGCTTCGTTATTGTACTGGTCACCATATCCCGGCTGCACTGTTGTATATGTAGCAACAAAGAAAATAGATGCGATACCGACTAAAGTTCCACAAATAATGTATGCCAACATTTCCCATTTCTTTACATTTACACCAGAAAGTCTTACCGCTTCTTTATTGCTTCCAAGGCAAAGTATATACCGTCCCCACTTTGTCTTATTTAAGATAACAGCACAAATCACAGCAATCGCAAGGAAAATAATAAGCCCTGTCGGAATCTCTCCCACTGCAACAATACTCTTATACCATCCATCGGCATCCGATTCCTGCGGCCAGCTTACAGACTGTGTTTTTGTAAATACTGCTGCAATACCTTTTGCTATGTTCATACTTGCCATAGATACAATGAACGGCGGTACCTTCCAATACGCAACCAAATATCCATTAAACACTCCAAACGCCACACCAATCAAAATACTCATAATCAAACTTGCTGCCATTGGAACGCCATATGTTGTCAAACTGTATCCCGAAACTAATGAACAACAAAACATAACAGGTCCAATCGAGAAATCAATCCCTCCAGTAGCGATAACAAATGTTACGCCCAAAGAAAGAAATCCCAGAAAATACACATAATTCAGTGTATTCTTAATACGTGAAAATCCAAAAAAACTTCCGCCCGTCAGAATTCCAAACGCTAAATACATTAAGAGCAGGACACATACCAAAACAATTCTATTGAATCCCACCTTCTTCACAAATGCATTTTGTTTAATCTTTTCCACTTTTATTCCTCCTTCATAATTTATCCTCCGAAACATTTACCCCTACTTTCCGTCTGCCACAAATTCGTCCTTGATATTGCGTGTAACGTTTCGCCCTTTATTACGCATGCACAAATCGGCATTTTTCACACACAAAAAGCTGTTAAACTGTTTCTATAGTGCATATTATACTATCATATCACCCTTCCGTCAACATTTTTTTGGGTTCTTTTGATAATTATTTCACTCATTCCTCTCATCTTTTAAACACTCAGACGTAAAACGTTTCATTCAAGTGTAGAAATAGAATCTCCCTCTTGTATTTTTGTGCCAAAACACATTTTTACAGACTCCTCCTCTTTCTTCTTTTTGTTTACTCTGTCCAAAAGAAGCTGAACTGCAGCAAAGCACATTCTTTCCATTGGCTGCACTACCAGCCACAATCTCGGTCTTACTACATCAGCAATAATCAGATCATCAAATCCTATTACAGATATGTCTTGCGGACACGAAAACTTTGATTCATTGATTGCCATAATACCACCAAGTACAGTATCATAATTACTCATAAGTACAGCTGTTGGTCGGTTTTCAGACTCTAAAAGTTCCTTCATCTTTTCATACCCAAGTTCTACTGAATGTCTTCCGAGCTTCATATACTGTTCTTTTACTTCCAACCCTGCTTTTCCCATCGCCTCTTTATAGCCTTTGATTCGCTCAATTCCAGTATATTCCACATCTGAAGCAATTACTGCAATTTCTTTATGATTCCTCTCCAAAAGAAGATTCACGGCACGAAATGCGGCAGTCTGATTGTCTATTCCCACACAGTCAAATTCTTCATCCTGAAAGGATCTGTCCATCAAAACAACTGGAACTTTTTCTTTTCTGGCAATTCTCAAAAAGTTTCCACTAATGCTCACTGGAAATATAATGATTCCGTCAACCTTTCTGCTCAACAAAAATTTTAGATTTTGCGCCTCTTGCTTCTCATTATTGCACGAATCACAAATCATCATACCATACCCGTGTTTTCTAAGTTCCTGACCAATGTAGTGAAGCATCTTTCCCGCAAAATAGCATTCAATATTGTAAACCATAACTCCAACTGTATTCGTTTTGTTCTTTACAAGCCCTCTTGCAATCTCATTCACTTCATAATTTAATTCTTTAATCGCTTTTTTAATCAAAATCTTATTTTCTGGAAGCACATTTCCTCCATTTAGATATTTTGAGATCGTTGCCATCGACAACCCTGTCTTTTCCTTGACGTCACGCATCGTTGCTGACATTCTTTCCACCTTCCTCTTTTCTTTTTCATATTAATAGCGCGAAACGTTTTTCTTAGTTGTTTTTAGTTAATCACATCTTTCTTCACAAAGTCAATAGCATTGGTTATATTTTCGAAAATTTTGACATTTCATTTCCTTCACATCTGTTGTATAATAAATTCATATCAAACAAAACGGAGGTTCTTATGAAGTTATCAAAAAAAATATTTTCTTTATCCTGTGTGCTACTTTTTATTTTCCTTTCCACTGCCAGTTGCGAAAAGAAAATAACGAAAGCAGAATGTCCCTTTACAACTATTACTTGGGAAAACTCATTAGCGGACATAAAAAAACTAGAAGGAGAGCCAGCTGAAACAGATGATTCCGGATATGATGGTCTTGCTTATATTTATCCTAAGACATACAATGGAAAAGATGGCTATATCTATTATATGTTTGATGATAAAGAAAAATTAGTCAGCCTATTATGGGTATATGAGACACCTGATTCCAAGGATGCTAAAGAAGTATATGAAAAAATCCACAGTGAGACTGAAAAAGAATTGGGAGAAAGTGGTTTTCAGTATAATTCCGAAAAATTCGCTAATTCAGGGACACCTGGAGATGTGTGGTACTTAGACGGTGGTAATGTCATTACAAGTATGGTAAGTGTAAGTGAATTTAGTGTAGTACAATATCAATTTCTCCATCCAGATGTCTCTTCTGAAAAGCCAGAATCATAAAAAAGCTCCAGATTCGGAGCTTTTTTAATATATATCTTTATTCACTTTTCTCTTTCAGTTTGAAGTAATTAACTAGGTTTTTCATCTTTTGTGACTGTTTTGACAATTCTTCACTAGCGGCTGCACTTTTTTCTGCAGTCAGTGAATTTGTTTGAACAACTTCTGAAATCTGATCTATTCCAGCTGTAATTTGAGTTACCGCTGAAGCTTGTTGACCACTTGCATCTGAAATTCGATCTATTAATTGTGTAAATTCCTTGGAACCATTAACTGCATTTGTCAATGATTGCGCTGTCTCATTTGCAATCAACGTTCCATTCTCCACAGATCGAATAGACTGCTCAATCAAAGATGCAGTACTCTTTGAAGCCTCTGCACTTTTGCTAGCTAAATTTCGAACTTCATCTGCCACTACTGCAAATCCTTTTCCTGCATTTCCAGCTCTAGCAGCTTCCACTGCGGCATTCAAAGCAAGTATGTTCGTCTGAAATGCAATGTCTTCAATTGTCTTAATAATCTTTCCGATTTCATTAGAGCTATTGCTGATTTCCTCCATAGCGTTTACCATGTTCTGCATCTTTTGATTACTGAGTGTCATTTCTTTATTGACCTCACTCGCTCTCTCATTTGCTTCAATTGCCGTGTTCGCATTTCGACGAATCTGTTCTGAAATTTCTGCAATGGTAGCTGCCAATTCCTGAATCGAGCTTGCCTGTTCCACCGATCCCTGAGATAACGCCTGTGCTCCCACCGAAACATGTTCAGAACCACCCGCAACTCGTTCCGCGCTCTCACTGATGTGAAGCATTGTCTCATTTAAGTGTTTTGAGATTTTTCTGAAAGAGAGCAGTAATGGTTGAAAATCTCCGATATATTCTGTTTCGCATTGTGTATCTACTGTAAAATCCCCGGCAGCCATTCTGCCCAAAAAGTCATTTTCGTCTTTTATAATTACTCTCAATTTTCTTGCTAATTTACGAAAACGTTCTGACAGCATTCCTAATTCATCTCTTGACTCATATGGAATAGAAATCTCCAATTCTCCATTTGAAATATCTATAGTAGCTTTTTCTAGTTGTCTCAGAGGAACTGCAATCCCACGTACGATAATATACGAAAAAATAACTCCCAATGACACAAACACTAAAAGCAAAACCAACATACTTAATTTTGCTTTAGTATATGTATGGTTACTTTCAATCTTAGCCTGCTCACTTCCATTCATATTATATTCTATAAGATTACTAATCACATCATTTATATTATTATACAGTTTAGCTCCTTCATTGTTCAGCTTTTCCAAAGCCTCTTCCCAGTTGCCCTCTGCTTCCATTTTTATAATAGTTGCGTCAAATTCTTTATATTCATCCCAACATAAAGCCAGCTCATTAAAAATCTTCTTAGCTTTTTCATCAACGATAGCTTTTTTATAAGACTCAAGAAACGCATCCATAGAATTCTTTTCTTTTTCAAGATATTCCTTACTTGCCAAAAGATCTTCTCTGCTTTCTGTCGTCAAAATCATCGTCTCATTCAACCGAACATTTGATAATGTTGTACTCATACTTCGTGCAGTACTCAATCCAAATAACCAATTTTCAGTAATGTCGTTCGTTACTCCATTTAAATTTTTCATCTGTAATAAAGACAGACTTTCCAAAGCAAGCAAGCCGGCCAAAGCAAGCCCTATAAGTATGTATAGTTTCCCTCTAATTTTTAGGTTTCTAATTACATTCATCACGGTTTCCCCCTTTAGCTTAATATAAATTTAATACATTTTTATACACACTTTAAATTTATCGACTGCTTGTTATAAAAACCTAAGATAAAAACAGAAAAAATCTCTTATCCTTTTATTTATAATTCTAGGCACCATACACCTGCTATTCATTCACGAGTAACACTTTTCCCTGTACAAGTCCCGGTGTCTTGAACATCTGGAACGCTTCCTGAGCCTGACTCATCGGCATTTTTTTATAGATAAACCCATCATCAAACTTCAGCTGTCCTGTCGCAAAATAATGTGCGGTAAGCTCCCATTCTCTTCCTGGAAACGGAGCACTGTAAGACATCCACGATCCAGTCAGTTTGAACTCTTTACGGTTCATGTTCTCCCACATTTTCGGTGTGAATAAAAGGTTTACATGCGGTGTCCCGATAAAACATACATGTGCCTTATTTCCAGCAAGCTCAAATGCCATATGCATTGTCTGCACCTGCCCCGCTGTCTCGAATACGTATCCATACCCCTTCTCTCCTGTGATTTTCATCGCCTCTTCCATGTAATTTTCCTTTGTTGTATTGACAACTACATCTGCCCCTAATTTTTTTGCAAGAGCAAGTCTCTCATCGCTAATGTCAAACACAACCACCTTCTTTGAGCCAAAAATTTTTGCCCACTGCATTGTAAACATGCCAATTGTTCCGCCGCCTAGAATTGCAACATACTCTCCCCCTCTATAATCATTCTGAAACACTCCATGAAGTGCAACTGTAGAAGGTTCAAACATCGCTCCCTGCTCATAGGAAATATTTTTATCAAATGGAACTGCATTCTGCTCTGGAATTACAACATAGTCAGCGTTACTTCCCTGCTGTCTGGAACCGATAAAACTATAATGTTTACAAAGTGAGAAATTGCCATTCTGGCAATCATCACATTTCATACACGGCAGCAATGGTGCACCAGATACTCTGTCCCCAACTTTTACTTTCGTTACACCTTCTCCCACTTCCACTACATCACCGGAAAATTCATGTCCCAAAACAATGGGATAAAAATGCACTCCGTTATGTAGTACTCTCGGAATATCTGATCCACAGATGCCAGACGCTTTCACTTTTACTTTTACCATTCCCCCACAGATCTGTGGTTCTTCACACTCTAGATACTGTACATCTTCATTTGCACAAACAACCGATGCTTTCATGTTTATATTCCTCCTATTTTTTCATAGTATTTTTTAATTGGTTATATAGCTCCAGATAAATTTCATAATTTTTGTTGTACACGTTGGCGTTTTCGGGATTTGGTTTATGGAAACGTTTCGCCTTCACGGTCAAAGCTACCGCCTCTTCAAAGTCTTTATACATGCCGACTCCAACACCTGCCAAAATCACTGCTCCAAGAGTCGTTGCAGTATCTGAGGACGGCACCACAATTGATTTTCCAATCACGTCAGATTTAATTTGTGTCCACAACAGTGAATTTGCTGATCCCCCCATCGCACGCAGCACACTTACTTCAGCACCTGCTTCTTTTGCCACTTCTAGATTATGACGCAGAGACAATGCCACACCTTCCATTGCCGCTCTCACAAAATGTCCTTTCGTCTTGCGAAAATCCAATCCATAATAAATCCCCTTCGCATTCGTATCCCAAATTGGAGATCGTTCTCCTGACATATAAGGCAGGAAAATAACTCCGTCGCTTCCAGGTGCAACTTTTTCTGCAATCTCATTGAACAACTCTAACGAGCTCTTTCCAACTTTTTTTCCCTCTTCCCGCTCATAGTCTGCAAATTCACGTTCCAACCAGCGCATAACACCTCCGCCTCCAGTCGTGCCTCCCTGCAAAAGCCATCGATTAGGCACAACATGGTAACTTAGAATTAATCGCTTATCAGCCTTATATGTATCTGTACAGATACTCATGCCTCCTGCCTGACCTCCCTGCTCCTGTGTCTCACCCACATTCAACACACCGACTCCAAGTGTCCCACAAGCTGCATCAAGTCCCCCTGCCACAACCGGAGTTCCAACCGCAAGCCCGCTTTCCTTTGCCGCTTTCTCTGTCACTCCCCCAATCACATCATGGCACGCATGAATCACTGGCAATATATCCATCGAAATTCCAAACTTCTCGCACATCTCTTCATTCCATGTTCCGCTATGCATATCAAAGCAATGCAAACCATACCCTTGCGATAAATCTTGGGTCATTTTTCCAGTCAATTTGTATGCAATATAACTGTTGGACTGCAAAATCTTATATGTTTTTTCATATACTTCCGACATATTTTGTTTGTACCAAAGAATCTTTGCAGTTGTATAAGACGGTTGCAGCGAATTTCCACACAACTCAAAAATTGCATTCTCTCCAATCTTTTCTCTCAGTTCCTTACAAATATCCGTCGCTCTTGTATCCATCCAAATTGGTGTATTCGTGAGTACATTTCCATCTTTGTCTACAGCTATTGCCGACCAACTCTGCCCATCAATCCCAACTCCTGCAATTTGACTCGATGAAATCTCACCTTTTTGCAATGCCTCTTTCACCGCCAAGCACACTGCATCCCACCACTCCTCTGGATTTTGTTCTGCCCAGCCCGGTTTGGGATAATATACCGAATAACTTCCATTGGCCTGTGATAGCACTTCACCGTTTCTATTAAAAACCGCGACTTTGCAGGCACTTGTTCCAATATCAATTCCTAATAAATATGGTTTCATTACTCTTTCCTCTTTATTGATCTTCCTTCTACAAAACTTGTCTGTAATTTGATAGTAATACTGTTGTCTTCTTTCTGGTAACCTTCTAAACGCTGCAACATCAATTCTGAGACATGTCTTGCAATTTCTTTTGTCGGCTGTGTCACAATACTCAGCTTTGGCACACATGCTCTTGCAAATTCTACATTATCAAACCCAATAAATGACAATTGATCCGGTATCAAAATATTGAGCTCATTCAGTTCAATAATCGCCCCCATTGTCATTTCGTAGTTTGATACAAACACCGCTGATATATCAGGGTTCAATTTTACTAGCTTTCGCACACTTGCCGCTCCTCCAGCTATCGTATAATCACTATGCACAATCAGCTCCTCAGAAGTCTCTACACCCGCCTGCTCCATTGCTCTGCGATATCCTTTCAAACGCTCATCTGCTGTAAACACTTCTTTCGGCCCTGCAATCATTCCAATTTTTTTGTGTCCTGCTTCCAGAAGTTTTCGAACTGCATCTTCTGCTGCTTTCTGGTTATCTACCAAAACACAGTCACAATCAATATCCTTCAGTTTTCTATCAATCATCACGATTGGAATATTGGATTTTGCAACCGTCTGAAGATGCTTTCCTTTATTTCCTGACGGCATAATGATTATGCCATCTACCCTGCGTTTTTTCAAAAACTCAATGGCCTCATCTTCTCGTTTTTCATCCGTACGACAATCGCAAATCATCGTTGCATAACCTCTGTTTCTTAAAATATCCTCTATCTCTGTAATAATCTCAGCACAGAAAATATTATTGAGTTCTGGAATTAAAACTCCGATGATTTTTGTTTTATTTGTCTTAAGTCCTCTTGCAACTTCATTCACCTCAAAATGTAACTCTTCAATTGCCTTCTCAATTTTGATACGGTTTTTTTCACGAACGTTGCCCCCATTCAAATAAGAAGATATGGTCGCTAACCCGAGTCCTGTCTCTTTTGCAACATCTTTAATTGTCGCTGCCAAATTTCTTTACCTTCCCTCTTTTTTATTCAACTTAAAAGTCACTTATTTTCCCTTATTGACACATCCACATACTTTCATACGATTCACAGCCAATTCTTTTACTGCCAGCATACCAACTTCCCCAATTTTTTTTGGATCAAATGTCTCTGGCTTTTCTTCCAATAATCTCTTTACTGCATCCGTATAAGCCACACGTAACTCTGTCGCAAAATTCACTTTACACATTCCACGATTCACACATTCTTTTATCTCTTCATTACTAAGTCCAGACGCCCCATGGAGCACGAGTGGAACGGATACTAAGGCTTTTATTTCTGATACTCTCTCTTTGTCTAATACCGGTGTTCCCGCATAAAAGCCATGTGCCGTTCCAATTGCAATTGCCAACGACGAAACTCTCGTTCTATCAACAAATTGTTTTGCTTCTATCGGATCTGTGTTCATATCAGCCTCCGCTTCCAGATCATCCTCTTTTCCGCCTACTTTTCCTAGTTCTGCTTCAACAGGAATTTCCTTTTTCTCCGCATCTTCCACTACTTTCTTTGTAATTGCAATATTATTCTCCAAGCTTTCATGAGAACCATCAATCATAACAGATGAATACCCTGCCTCTATCGCCGCCATCGCTAATTCATAACTGTTTCCATGATCTAAATGCAGGCATACTGGAACTGTTGCCTTTTTTGCTTCCGCTGCTACAATTGCCGCATATGTCTCTAACGAGCCATACTTTACTGTAGATGGCGTTGTCTGAAGCATAACAGGGGCATTTAACTCTTCCGCTGCTGCTATTACTGCTTTTACCATCTCCATATTTTCTACATTAAATGCACCAACTGCATATCCGCCTTTTTGAGCATCTAACAACATTTTTTTTGATGTGACTAATGGCATCTTTCATTCCTCCTTACAAAACCGAAACGTTTCGTTTTTGTTTTTATAATAGTACGATTCTTACCAAAAGTCAATATTATCTTAAAAAATCCTCCTCTTATTTCTGTAGAGCAAATTACTACAAAAAAAGTGAAATACTTCCTGAAAAGTATCTCACTTTCTATAGCTAATCCTATTTCCACAAATCTTTATAAATCTGTATGACATCTGCTTTCGTCGCTTCTCGCGGATTTGTCGCTGTACATCCATCAGCCAAAGCCGCCTCAGCCATCACATCTAATTTACTCATATATTCTTCTTCTGTAATTGTTCCCATCTGAGAAATTGAAAGAGGAATATCCATCTCTTTTAACATAAACTGTACCCAGTTTACAAGTGAGCGCACTGTCATAATCTTATTATAACTGCTCAATCCTAAAATTTGTGCAATCGTTGAATATCTTTTTACCGCTGGCAGGTATTCTTTCCTACTCTTGCTGTGCTTATTGATATCACTGTTAAATTCAATGATATGAGGAAGCAACATTGCATTCGCACGTCCATGTGGAATATGGAACATTGCTCCCAGTTGATGAGCCATTCCGTGGTTCAATCCTAGAGACGCAGAATTGAATGCCAATCCGGCAAGACAAGATGCCACATGCATTTTCTGCCTTGCATGTGTATCATTTCCATCCAAATACGCTCTTAAAAGAAATACACCACATATTTCGATTGATTTTTCTGCCAAAGCAGTTGAAAAATCATTTCTATTTGTGCTCACACAAGCTTCAATTGCATGTGTCAAAACATCCATTCCAGTATCTGCCGTAATTGCAGGCGGAACACTCTTCACTAATTCGGCATCCAAAATAGTCTCTTCCGGCGTCAGTGATTCTGATACAAGTGGATATTTTCTTTCAGCTTCTCGGTCAGAAACGACAGCAAATGAGGTTACTTCTGAGCCAGTTCCACTTGTTGTTGGGATTGCAATTAACCCCACCTCTCCATAATTGTCCACTTTCAACGCAAATTCACGAATGGATTTTGATGAATCAATCGCTGAACCACCGCCAACAGCCACGATTGCTTCTGGGCGGTATTCTAATAACTTTCTAACACCTTCACTGATTTTTTCAATCGGAGGATCTGGTACAACATCCTTAAAAATATCATAATCAATTTTTGCTTCAATTAAAGGTGCGGTAATTAAATCTATCATTCTGCTTTGTACTACAAACGGATCTGTAATGATCAAAACTTTTCTATAAGGCAATTCTTTTAAGTGATCTAATGCCTGTTCACCAAAGAAAATCCTTGTCTTAATCTCAAAACTTTTCATATCTGACCTCTATTCCGGATAAATACACTCCACTCCTAGACGATTAAGCTTTCGGAGCCATTCTTCCTCAGGTTTTTCATCTGTTACAACTGTTGTAATATCATTCAGACTGCCAATTTTAGAAAATCCAATTTTCCCAAACTTAGAATGATCAATTGCTAAGATTTTTTGTTTCGCACATTCTAGCATTGTTTTTTTATTATTGGCATGTAATTCATCACTGTCAGAGAAACTATTTTTCAAATCCAAACCTTTTGAAGAAATAATTGCTCGATCAGCATAATATGACTGAATTGCTCTGTCTGTTAATGGACCGACCAATGCAAATGAACCACTTGTAGCCACACCACCGGTTGATATTACTTTACATTCTGGAGTTTCCAGTAATTCAATTACAATCTCCACAGAATTTGTGATGACTGTCATGTCTTTCTTATCTTTTATTGCTTTGGCAATTGCAACTGCAGTAGAACTTGCATCCAATATAATACACTCTCCATCATTAATCATGTTGCTGATTAACTCTGCAATTTTTTGTTTTCCCAAAACATTCCTGTTCTTTCTTACATTAAACGGCAAATCAAGATTGGCATTCTCATTAATAACGGCTCCTCCATAGCTTTTTATCGCAAATCCATCATTTTCAAGTTTATCCAAATCTCTTCTGATTGTCTCTTCTGATACATCGTAAAGTTCACTGAGTTCGCTAACAACAACTCTTCGTTCTATCTGTAGTTTTTCTAAAATCGCATTACGTCTCTCTATTGCAAGCATACTCTTTCCTCCAATTCTATATTACAGAATTGCCTGCCGAATTTGTTTATCTGGATGTGCGATTACAGAAGAATCCAAATACATTCCTTCTTTTGCGACTGTCATTTTCGCACGTTCAATTGCCGCTTCAACCGCAGCTACTTCTCCAGTTAACATCATATATGATTTTCCACACATACCTCTTGCAAGACGAAGTTCAACTAAATCTACAATTGCTGTCTTTGCAGCTTCATCTGCTGCCACAATCATTGACGCAGCATCATATGTTTCTATAATACCAAGTGCAGACACCTCTTCAATTTCTGTTGCTCCATAAATTGCCGGGAAAATAGATTCGTGTGGATTTCCCAATACGAAACTGCTGATTAAATGATCTTCATGCTGTACCTTCGCTGTATTCACCGCTGCATCTACTGCACTTAAATCACCTGTAATAATCACAATATATTTTCCAGGACATACAGTCTGTGCTTCAATCACACTAATATCAGAAGTTTTCACCATAGCATCTGCTGCTACAACTCCTGCCGAAACAGTCTTATATTCTACCATTCCAATTGCCTTACTCATTTGGTGCACGTCCTTCCTATTTCTCTATTATAACATACTTGTCATTGACTTCTGTCACTGTACCGCTGATAGATGCATGAATTGCAACGCTCAAACCTTTTCCTGGCTCTGCAATCACCTGTCCCATCTCTACTTTATCACCTGATTTTACAACTGCAGATGCAGGTGCTCCAATATGCTGGCTCAACATGATCTTTACCCTCTTCATATCAACAACATCATCATCAAGTGGTGCTTCTCTGTCATATTTTGTCAAATCAAGTCGTGCCATCAGGCGTTCCATTGGTACTTTTCTGTATTCTCTTTCAGGACCAACTGCTTTTGCCTCAACCCCTTGTGGTGGTTTGATGCCATTTGCTCTAAGTCCCACTTTGTACTCAGCCATCAGGCTTCTTGGCGACAAACTCTGCATACAAGAATATAGCTCACATAATCCACATGAACAACAGAACATTGTATTGATAAATATTTCTGTCTTCTGCATATCTTTACATGTCGCTGCCTGCATAAATTTATGTGGTTCAATTGGATGTCCAAGAAGATGTCTAGGACATAAATCTGTACACATTGTGCACTGACAACAAGACGCTGCTGCACGTTTCAAATCAATGGATGCTTTACTTTTTTTCTTCTGAATAATCAAATGATTTTCCGGCAGAACCAACACCGCATTCGTTGTCTTTGTTACTGCCTGTGCCCCTGTCCCGATGTTTCCCATCATAGGACCACCTATAAAATATACTGCATTTGGAGTCGTAACTCCTCCTGCCATAGCTACAACCTCTTCTATTGTACATCCTATTGGCACTCTTACGGTTATCGGATTATTTACCTCTGCCACCACTGATACTAATTTATCTACAACTGGTGTGTTATGTTTCATCGCACGGTATACATTGTATACTGTCTCAACATTAAATACCGCCACACCACTTTCTATTGGAAGCCCCCCCGGTCTTACAACTTTACCAGTCACTTCATAGATTAGGACAACTTCGTCTCCTGCCGGATATACTTCATCTAAAAGCCCTAATCTTACTCCCTCGTAATCTCCAATACATTCATTCAATGCCTCAATCGTCTTTTTATATGCTTTTTTTATACCAATTATGATATCTTTTGCACCAACAGTCTGACCAATCATATGAAATGTCTCTACGATCTCACGAGCATGTTTTTCCAATAATTGTCTATGTAATCTTAGTAGCGGTTCACATTCTGCACAGTTCAGGATGATTGTCTCTGCACGTTCATCCAACTTTGCATAAGTGGGAAATCCTGCTCCACCTGCACCAACGATTCCATTTTGTTGCAATATGTTGCTCAATTCTTTTATTTCCATAAACTTTCACTACTCCAGTCTTGTTCCATCATCAATAATTCCAACAATCGCCGCATCAACAGGTGCATCTGGCATATTGCATCCTTTACGCGCGGCACTTCCTTGAGCCACAAGAACATATTCCCCAATTCCTGCGCCAATATTGTCAACCGCAATCAATTGTTCTTCTTTCGCTCTCATACTGTCCATAATCTCTACGATCATAAACTTATTTCCTACTAACTTTTCATTTTTTCTCGTGGCAACGATACTTCCCACTACTTTACCTGCGAGCATAATTACCTCCAAACCATTACAGCTATTTTTTCATTATATGATAGTCACTGTCTCGCCTGTAGAAATCTTTGCCGCATTCGCTTCATCTGTATCGATATGCATCTCTAGTGTGAAACTTTCATCCACTCTGATTTGTACATGGTTAAAAACAGTACCTCTCTCATTATCTGCTTTTACAGACACGATGTCTCCGTTACGAACTCCTGCTGCTATAGCGTCTTTTGGTGCCATATGGATATGTCTCTTTGCAATAATACAGCCTTCATCAAGATAAATAACACCTTTCGGCCCAACTACTGCAATCGGGGCTGATCCCTCTATATCGCCTGATAGTCTGATTGGTGCTCTCACACCTAATTTTATCGCATCTGTGGCAGAAATTTCTACCTGTGATTTACTTCTGACCGGACCTAAAACTCTGACGTTTTCAATGGCTCTTAATTTGAGTCCTACAATTGTCACCTGCTCATTCGCCGCAAATTGTCCACCCATAAGTTCTTTTCTCTTTGTCAACTGATATCCTTCTCCAAAGAGAACCTCAACATGTTCCTGTGTCAAGTGAATATGTCTTGCAGATACACCAATCGGTACCATGAAACCATTGCTTGTACTTTCTTTTTTATCAATTGCTTCCATAACCAGCCTTGCAATTAATTCCACATTATTATTTTCCATATCTGAACCCGCCTTTTCATCAAGGTAACCTTCCTCTAACATTCATAGAACACTATCAATGTTGCTTCGCCAAAGCTATCTTTCATCCGAGCTTTGGCAAAGCAATTGATTTGTGATTGATTACATTATTTTAATGCCGGAAGAATTTTTTCTACATCTGTATGTGGTCTTGGGATTACATGTGTTGCCACTAATTCTCCAAGCCTTGATGCACTTGCTGCTCCAGATTCTACAGCTGATTTTACAGCTCCTACATCTCCACGTACCATAACTGTTACCAATCCTGATCCGATTTTCTCTGTTCCTACTAATGTTACATTAGCTGCTTTTGTCATTGCATCTGCCGCTTCAATCGCCGCTACTAAACCTCTTGTTTCCACCATTCCTAACGCTTCCTGTGCCATTCTGATTTCCTCCTTTGGCTGTTGTTTTTGTTTTACTACTCTCTGTACCGTTTTGGTCGGAGCCTTTGCTGTCGCTTTTGCTGTTGTTTTTGTTGCCGCAGGCTTTGCTGCTGTTTTCTTCTCTTCCGCCATGATTCCTGCCTCCTATTTTAATCGGCTAGCACTTCTCTCAACGATCTTTACTATCTCTTCATGGGGATTCGCAATAACTGTCTTTGCAACCGGTTTTTTTATTGCCTTTTCCGTCGCTGCTTCTACCGCCTGTGTGACTGCGGACACACTTCCCTGCACAATAATCGTGACAAGTCTTCCACCTAGTTTTTTCTCCCAAGTTACAAATTCCACATCCGCTGTCTTACACATAATGTCGAGTGCATCAATAGCTGCCGTCGTACTAGGAATTTCAATAAATCCATATGATTTTCCCATGAAATGAACTCCTTTTCACTAATAGTAATTAGATTGTTGGAAGAATTTTTTCTACATCTGTATGTGGTCTTGGGATTACATGTGTTGCTACCAATTCTCCAAGTCTTGATGCTGCATCTGAACCCGCCTCTACTGCCGCTTTTACAGCTCCTACATCTCCACGTACCATAACTGTTACCAATCCTGATCCGATTTTCTCTGTTCCTACTAATGTAACTTCAGCTGATTTTGTCATTGCATCCGCTGCCTCGATTGCTGCTGTAAGTCCTCTTGTTTCTACCATTCCTAATGCCTGTTGTACCATTTTTTAATCCTCCTGATTTTTCATATAAAAATTTGTTTATTTGCTATTTTGTTTTATCTAAACCGCTCAGCTTCAACATCTTTTCTGTATCTGCCTCTGGTCTTGGGATTATGTAAGTTGTAATCACACCAGAGATTTCATTGGCTTTTTGTACCGCCGCTTCTACTGCTGCCGTTACATCCGTTACACTGCCTCTGAATTTTACTGCCACAATAAGTGGTACAGGTAATGCGTCCGCATTCGCCGGTTTATTCTTATCGAAATTTTCCAAAGTTACATTTGCAGCCTTACAGCCTGCATCTGCCGCCGCAAAAGCTGCCACCAACCCGAATAATTCTACAATGCCGACTGCTTCTCCCATATTATACCTCATTTACTGTTATTTGTTAATAACTGCAATCTTCAAACCTTCCATTTTTAAGTTTGTAATGTGAGCTTCGTTAATCTGCTCTAATGGGAATGTATGTGTAATCAGTTTTTCCATTGGTAAACCGATTCCCTTTGCTCTCTTTAAGAAGTCAAATGTTGTTGCATAGTCTCTCAATGTATATACCCATGAACCAACTGTTGTGATTTCTTTTGAACAGATATCAAAATGTGGATTGATTGTTGCGTCTCCACCATTTATGAAGAATCCTAACTCACAAAGTCCTCCACCGTTTCTGATGAATTTATAAATGTTTGCATGTGCAACTGGTGATCCCGTACACTGGAACGCAAAATCTGCAAGGTGCCCATCAAAGCAATTCGCAACAGCTCCTGACAGTGCTTCAATTCCCTGATGTTCTTTAAAGTTTACAGATTTTGTAGCCCCCATCTCTTTTGCAAAGTCTAATCTCTTTTGTTCTCCGTCAACAGCTACGATGTTCTCGATACCCATTGTGCGAAGTATCGCAATACAAATCAAACCGATAGGTCCACATCCCTGAACAACAACTCTACTGTTAAATCTCAAGATTCCTGTTGTCTTTGCTCTCTCTACCGCATGAATAAGCACTGCACATGGTTCAATCAAAATCCTTGAGTATAAATCTAAATCACTTACGTTGAATACTGTTGACCCGCCGCGAATTACAATGTAATCTGAGAACCACCCATTCAAGTGAATATCATCGTCAGGAAGTAATCCATACACGTCTGCGCCACCCACGTTCTGTTTGTTCAAGTCAAACATCGTGATATCCGGATCATCTTTAAAAATCATACATGTAACTACTTTATCTCCAACTTTCAAATCTTTTCCGGCACTATCTTTCTTCACATTTTTACCCATCTTCACAATCTCTCCGGTTCCTTCGTGTCCAAGCACTACCGGAATCAAGCTGAATGGGTCTCTTTTAAATTCATGCGCATCTGTTCCGCATACACCGCATCCTTCTACTTTTACAAGAATATCGTCATCTCCAAGTTCTGGAATCGGATATTCTTTGATTTCATAATGTTCCAAAGCTGTCAGCATTGCCACCTTCGCTGTTTTTGGAATTGCTCCATTTGCTGTAGGTGCTGCTATAGTAGTTGTAGGAGCTTCTTGTTTATCCAACATGCCTTCAAGCACTTGCTTTACAATCGCTTCTACGTTAACTGAATTCATATCCATAGTTTTTTCCTCCCATCAACGGATGCACAGGCTCTCTGCCATTACGCAACGTCTTCTTTTTGTAAATGTACTTGCACTTGTAAGCCCTTCTCCAGTACGGCTTGCAATTGTAAATGTACAAAATCCTTCTCCGCCAAAGCCAAGAGCTGCATAAGACGGTGCGTTCTTTACTAAAATAGCTGTATCAATCGCCTTTGCATACGTGGTAATATTATCAATGTTCTTTGAATGGATGTGAGCGGAGTGGCGGTTGCCATGCTCAAGCCAAACTGCTTTTTCCACTGCATCTTCAAAATCTTTCGCTTTTACAACTCCGAGAATAGGCATCATCAACTCTTCCGCAATCAACGGATGTTCTTTTTCACCTTCAAATACAATACATCTGATATTATCTGGTACTGTAACTCCAATCATTCCAAGAAGCGTCTTCGCATCACGCCCTACACACTTTCTGTTAAGCCCTTTTGGCGTGAGCACAGTATTCACTAATCTTTCTATCTCCTCACCGGATGCATGATAACATCCTTGTTCTGCAACCATATAGTGCATCAATTCATCTGAGATGGATTCGACTGCCACGATCTCCTTTTCAGCAATACATGGAAGATTATTGTCAAATGTACATCCATTCACAATGTCCTCTGCTGCCTTTCTCACATCTGCTGTCTCATCCACAAGTGCTGGCGGGTTTCCTGCACCTGCTCCGATACCTCTTCTTCCAGAAGATAATACTGCTGTTACAACTCCAGGACCTCCTGTTGCCGCAATCAACTGAATATCCTTATGTTTCATCATAATATTGCTCGTTTCTAATGTCGGTTTAAAAACAGTACACGCAATATTTTCTGGTCCTCCAGCTTCCACACAAGCTTCATTCAGCATATTAATTGCATATAATGATGTCCGAATCGCAGCTGGATGAGGATTAAATACAACTGTATTTCCGCCTGCCAGCATACCAATCGTATTACAAATAATCGTCTCACTTGGATTTGTACACGGTGTAATCGCCCCAATCACACCAAACGGTCCCATTTCAATAAGCGTCAGACCCTTATCTCCCGACCATGCAGTTGTTGTAATATCTTCTGTTCCAGGGGTTTTCTCAGCCACTAACTGATGTTTTAAAATTTTATGAGGAACGTTACCCATTCCCGTCTCCTCAACACCCATACGCGCTAATATTTCTGCATTCTCATGTGTTTTTTTACGGATGTTGGAGATGATATGTTCTCTTTGATCCATCGACATTCTGTGAACATAAACTTGTGCTTTCTTAGCCGCTGCGATTGCATCATTCATATCATGAAATACTCCAAGCTTCGCACTCGGTTCAGAAGAAAGCTGAAGTTTCGCCATCACTTCCTTCACAACGTCCTGAACCATCTGTTCATTTACAGACACGAAATTACCTCCTTCAGCACTTCTTTTCCATAGGCCGCAAGCATAGTATCCTGTTCAGCAGTACCACCGCTTACCCCTATAGCTCCAATTATCTTTCCATCTATTTCCAAAGGCTCTCCGCCGCCAAATATGACAATCTTTCCTTCATTCGTATGCTGAATGCCATATAACGGCTGTCCCGGCTGACTTAAATTCGCAAGTTCTGCGGTAGACATCTTAAGCCCCGCCGAAGTAAATGTCTTATTCACTGCAATATCATAGCTTGCAATATATGCACCATCCATGCAATGAACTGCAGTGATTCTTCCAGCATGATCCGAGACCGCAATCACCACCGGCAACCCAATCTCTTCTGCTTTTTGTTCAACTTTTTGGATTAAAGATTTCGCCAACGCCAATGTCATCTTGTGCTTTTTACATCGGCACTGATGCGCTGGTATCTTCCGCTCAGAGTTCATTCTTCTGAGAACTTCCTCCACCGCTTTTGAAATCATCTGTTCGTCCATAGCATTTCCTCTCAATTCAAAGTTCTAATTACAGACCTAACTGTTCCATTACTTTTTTCGTAATAGAAGATACTAATTCTACATCCGGTGTTCCCTGTACCGCACTCTTGCAAGAACCTCCACAGCTATGGCAGCTTTCTTTACCTGCTTTTGCATTAGGACAAAGATTTGCAGGATGTTTTCCAGGCAATCCCATTTGTCTTCTAATCTCATATAATTTTTCAATCTGCTCTTTGTCAAACTCTTTTGGTCCTCCAAGCATTTTTGATTTGTACAGTAACTCTGCGTAGAATTCAACAGATTCCATTTTGTGATATGCACTCATTAAGTCTGTTGACCATGTCAATGCACCGTGGTTCTCCAATAATACTTGATCAAAGTATGGTAAGTATTCTTCTACAGCGTCCGGAATCTCCATTGTAGAAGGTGTACCATATTTTGCAATCGGAACACATCCCAAAGCGATAACGGCTTCCGGCATAATAGGTGCTGTCAAAGGAATACCTGCGATAGCAAATGATGTAGCGTAGCTTGGGTGAGCATGTACTACCGCACCAACATCTGGTCTTTTTTCATATACACGCATGTGCATCTTAATTTCAGAAGATGGTCTGAAATTTCCATTCGCCTGAAGTACATTTCCTTTTGCATCTACTTTACAAATATATTCAGGTGTCATAAACCCTTTGCTAACACCTGTTGGTGTACATAAAAATTCATTGTCATTTAATTTCACAGAAAAGTTACCATCATTTGCAGCAACCATTCCTCTGTTATAAACCCTTCTTCCGATCTCACACATCAATTTTTTCAATTCGAATTCGTTTTGCATTCCTTAATTCCTCCTTGGATTTTAGACAAATTCTTCACAATCCGCCTACTTTTGTTGTTTTTTGTTGTTTCTATCCCAATATTAACACATAAAACCACATGCGTCAATATTAATAGATGTTGTTTTTTATTGGTTTTCTTCTTCCCACGGCATGATGTCCCCCTCTTCACGAAGATATTCTAACAATTCCGGAACCCCTTCATTCGCCTTTGAGTTCACAAAGAATATTTTTTTGCATCCGGCAAGCCTCAGCCATCTTTCGGCTCTCTTCGGATCTCCGCCTTCCACATCCACTTTAGTCACAATCCCAATAACTTCCCGGTTCGCCATCGGCGTTACATTCGGGGGATACAGCGAATATGGTTCCGTCGAAGATAATAAAAGTCCAATCACATCTGCTTCATAAGAATATAATGCCAACGCATAACCAAGTGATTTCGTCTGCGCATATTCTCCGGGTGTGTCGATCACCACATCAAAATGATTCACATACTGTGTCTTATGGTACTCTATCTTCTCGCCCCGAAGTGCCTGTGTCAAAGTTGTCTTTCCACATTCACTTCTTCCCATCAATACAATCTTTTTCATAGTCTCTTACGTCCTTGTCATATTGCACACTGTAAATCCCATTTTTTCTTCTACATAATCTAAGATTGCTTTCAGTGCCGCCTCCGTCTCAGAAACTGTGCCGGTCACGATCAGTGTTCCGCTGAAACGGTCTACAAATCCCAGTTCCACTCCGGCTGATTTCACCGCAATGTCCGCCGCGATCACTGCCGTCTCCGCCGGACTAATCGTAACAATTCCGATTGCTGATTTGGAATAATCAATATTCGGATTCAATCCCAACTTTTCATATAGTTCATTATCTGGATTCGCAATCAGGTGAGCAATTGTAATCTGCTTTCCCGGAACCAGTTCCTGAATGATTCTCACTTTTCCTTCATTGGTTAATAAATCCTGTATATCCATTCTCACCCTCCTATCTGACATGGCAGACCGGATACTCGCTCTGCCACTCCCAATAATGTCTGCATCTGTTCATTCGACGGCGGAAGCACTTCTTTCATAAAATATTCCCTTCCAAGCCCATCGTATTTATCTTGCCCCAGTCTGTGATATGGAAGAAGATACAATCTCTTCACTCCATTCAGACTCGCCGCATAAGAAGCAATTGCTTCAATCTCGTCCACGCGATCGTTAAATCCCGGTATTACCGGAACGCGGATGCTTAATTCTGTCATGTTAGAATCCGCAATTTTCTTCGCATTTTCCAGCATCAATTCATTCGAACATCCTGTAAATTGTCTATGCTTTTCCGGATTCATATGTTTGATATCAAGCAGATACTGATCCAAATATGGAAGAATACTTTCTATTACATCATAAGATGCGTATCCCATACTCTCCATCGCCGTATTGATTCCGACTTCTTTTGCGGCTCTCAGTAAATCCCTTGCAAATTCCGGCTGACATAGACTCTCTCCGCCCGACAGGGTAAGACCGCCGCCCGAACGTCGATAGTATGGGCGATCCTTTTCCACCGTCTCCATCACTTCTTCCACCGTGATATCTTGTCCGATAATCTTCGGTTTTCCCTGAACCATCATTGTCTGAATGTCATATTCCTGCGATTCCGGGTTACAGCACCAACGACACCGAAGTACGCACCCTTTCAGAAATACAATCGTTCGGATTCCATTTCCATCATGTATGGAAAATCGTTGGATATCAAAAATACGCCCTTTTGTTTTCTTATAATCCACGTTGTCTCACCCTTCTCTCTTCAAATTAGAATCCCTGTTCCGTACGATTGATAATATCGTCCTGAAGAGAACGCGACAATGTTGTGAATAACGCACTATATCCCGCCACTCGCACTACAAGATGTTTATATTGTTCCGGATGTTTCTGCGCGTCCAAAAGAGTCTCTCTGCTAACAACATTAAATTGCATGTGGCTTCCTTTCTGATCAAAATAGGAACGAATCAAAGCCACGAAATTTTCAAGCCCTGTCCTTCCGCTCAGTGCAGAAGGATGGAATTTCTGATTGAACAGCGTTCCGTTCGACGCAATGTAGTGATCCAATCTTGCCACAGAATTTGCCGCCGCTGTAGGTCCATGCACATCCTTTCCCGCGGATGGAGATACTCCGTCTGCCACCGGTGTATGTGCCAATCTTCCATCAGGTGTTGCACCTGTCTGCGCTCCCAGCGGAACATTCGCAGATACCGGATAGAGTCCTGCCTGATAGATTCCGCCTCTTGGGTTCTTGAATGTCTCAAGCGGTTTTGTGTAGGTGTAAGCTACCTCTCTCGCAAATGCATCCACCTCTGGAACATCATTACCAAATTTCGGAATTTCCTCAATCATATTCAATAGCTTCTCGCCGCTTTCTCTGACTTCCCGCGACTCCGAAACTCCCTTCACAACTGACAGAATGGCTGCAACCTCTTTTTCTCCTATCGACCGTCCTGCCTCTTTCAGGCTTTCTGCAATCTGGGCTGTCATCTCAGAAATACTTGTGGCATCCATCCCTTTTCCATAGTTCGTTAACAGTGCTTTTTTATAGTCCGTGATCGAAATTTTTTTCTGATCATATACCAATTTCTTGATCGCATACAGGGAATCTGCCATATTGGCAACACCAAATCCCTGTGGACCTGTAAAATTATATATGGCACCGCCTTCCTGTACCGTCTTGCCTCGCTTAATACAGTCATCAACCATGCAAGATAAGAATGGTAACGGACATCTCTCTGCATGTGCAACGTCAATCGCATTGTCCGCATTGACCAGAAGTTCGATATTGTAATTCATCTGTGCTTTGTAAGCATCAAAAAATTCTTCAAATGTAGTCATCTCTTCTACATTTCCAGTCTGAACGCTGATCTGTTCTCCCTTGTCCACACCATTTGAAAATACCAGTTCCAACGGTCTGCACATATTAAAGAACGCCGCATCATGCCATCCTTCTGTCTTACCAGCTTTTTGCGGTTCTACACAGCCTATAATATTGTATTCACGCGCATCTGCCAGTGTAAGTCCTCGGTTCACAAGCGCCGGGATAATCACCTCATCATTGTAATACGCCGGAAGTCCAATTCCCGTACGAGTCAGTTCCGCAGCTTTTATCATAAACTCATGCGGCGTTCCATTCCACACGCGAACAGAAAACGATGGCTGCGGAAGCATCACATGCATTGAAGCCTGAATACTCATGAAAGACAAATCATTCGTCACATCCATTCCATCTTCATTCTGGCCTCCCGCAATCAGATTTTGGAACAAACTATATCCAGCAAACCCTTCTGCTGATGCGGCATCTCGACATTTATTCAAGTCATTTAATTTCACCCAAATACAGTCCATCAATTCCTGTGCAAACTCTCTTGTCAGATTCCCGCTGTCCAAATCTTCTTTATAATAAGGGTACATATACTGATCGAATCTTCCCGGTGAAATTGAATGACCGCTTGATTCAATCTGAAGAAGCTGCTGTACAAACCAGAATGACTGACACGCCTCATAAAAGGTGGTTGCACCTTTTGCCGGAACACGAGAACAATTCTCTGCAATGTTCCTAAGTTCTTCCTTTCGCCTTACATCTGTACAAGCTTGTGCTTCTCTAGCAGCAAGATCTGCATATCTCTGTGCATAAGTAATGACTGCCTTGCAGCTTATAATAACCGCCTCTAAGAAGTGAGATCTTTTCGCATAATTATCATCTCCCACATTACATTTTGCCAATTCTACTTCCGCCTCTGCAATGATTCCTTCATATCCAATCGCCAGCACTTTCTCATACTGAACTGTCACATGCCCTACACCATTGTAAAAATAATTTCCTGGTGTGAAAATATTGTGATTGATTGCACGAATCGTCTCGGGCGCCATATAGGAAGTTGCCAATTCACTTGTCGTCTTCCCTTTCCAGTACTTGTGTACTTCCCGGAGATCCTGCTTTGTCTTCTCTGAAATATAGAACGGATCGGCTGTTCTTGTTGCCACTGTATCAAACTCATCTTCCAACCACTCAAACGAGAATTCTGGATACGTCTGACAACCTCTCGGTGCAAGTGTTGTACTGCCTACAATCAACTCTTCATCTCGAATAACGATCGGAATGTTCTTCAAAATATGCTCAAATGCTTTTGCACGTCTTATAATCATCGGCTCATTCTCTGTTGCTCTATAAGATTCCGTAAGTAAAACTGCTCTTGCTGATTCAATTTCTGGCATCTTCGCAAACAGATTCTCTACCAGCCTGCTGATTCGCTCTGTTTTTAGAATACTTTCACTGTGATAAGTATAAAGTCCCATTGCCATTCTTCCTCCTTGTAGTCTTTTTATAATTATCCTAATATACCTAGTTATTTTCTCATTATAAACGAAAAACAAAATAAATTCAACATTGCACAACAATATTTTTGTTGTTTTGTGCACCTTTCAGTTGTTTATATGTTGGTTTTTTTTGTTTTTGATTGACAGAAAACCGGAAACAGTGCATACTTAATATAGAAATACTCAGAAAGGACTAACACATCATGTTTGAATTTGACCCACATACACATTCTATCGCAAGCGGGCACGCCTCTTTAAGCACCATTACTGATCTAGCAAAACAGGCTGCCAAACGCAATTTGAACATGCTTGGAATCAGCGATCACGGTCCCGCTACCGTACACTCTAGCCGCAGTTCCTATTTTCGCAATTTGGCATACGCCCCCAAAAAACGATGCGGAATTGAACTCTTGTACGGCGTGGAATTAAATATTTTGGATAATGACGGGACTGTCGATTTAGATGATAAGATTTTAGAAAAGTTGGACTATGCCATCATCAGCATGCATCTTCCAAATAAAAAAACAGATACTATCGAAAAAAATACTTTTGCCTACATAAATGCAATGAACCATCCAAAGGTAAAGATTGTCGGACATTGTGATGACGTGAAATATCCGGTCGACTACGAAGCATTGATTGTCGCAGCCATTCACTATCATGTCGTGTTAGAGGTTAATAACAGTTCGCTAAGTCCCGATGGTTACCGCGGAGACACGAGAGAAAATATAAGGACGATTTTAAGACTCTCCCAAAAATATAATCATCCGATTGTGCTATCAAGTGACAGTCATGGCACTGAACATATTGGGGATTTTCAATATGCACTAGAATTAATTCGGGAACTAGCTTTTCCAGAAACACTGATATTGAATACTTCCTCTAAAAATTTTAAAGATTTTCTCGGATATGTTTAAAAAGAGGCCTCTGCACTTGCAAACGCCTCTTTTTCTTATTCTGTTAACTTCAAAATCTCCTCTGTCAGGAGCATATACTCCTGCGCACTTCTGCTACCCTTTTTGTAAGCCATAATCGGCATATTATTATCCTGCGACCATTCCACATTGCTGTCCACGCGGATATAGGTTTCAAATACAGGAACTTCTTCCAAATTTTTCAGAGAGTCAATTGTCTGTTTAAAATAACTCTTTCTTGTATCCACTTTTGTAACCGCAATTCCGAGCACTTTCAAATCTGTTGCAACCTGCTTTACTTCTTCCAAGAACTCGAACATATTACCAAGTCCAAACAGCCCCCAAGGCGACGCCTCAACCGGTATCACAATTCCATCGGACGCACACAGGATGTTCATTACCCAACCGCCAAGTGTCGGAGGTGTATCAATCAATATGTAGTCGTATTCTTCAGACTCTTTGATACTTGTAATTCCTTTTTTCAAGATAAATTCTCTCTGCCATTTTGTGAACAACTCATACTCTATTGAACTCATCAGTGTTGAAGATGGTATCATATCCAAATTCTCATAAGGCGTGGATATGATATAATTTTTTAACTCTTTCTGATTCTTGATCGCATAATAAAGATTCTCTTCACTTTGCGCAAACTTTAGCACATCCTCTTCCGAAAAAAACGAAAGTGACAGATTCAACTGCATGTCCCCGTCAATCAGTAGCACTTTCTTTCCAAGCTGTGTCAGCGCATACCCAACATTTGCACATGTCATCGATTTTCCACTTCCACCTTTATTGTTCGCAAAACAAATTACTTGCGTCTTCATTGCTGCGCTTCCTCCTCTTGTGTCTCTTCTCCTGTCAACCGCAGAATATCTTCCACCTCTTCTTCTGACATTCCCATGTACACTGCAAGCTCCTCGAGCGTCACCTTACGCCCAAGTTCCTCTGTCAATGCTTGAATACTTTCATCCAGTGTATTCACCTTTTCTACCATCTTCTTGTCTCTGTTTTTTAATTCCGTCTGTTCTTCGATCAACATTTGAATAGCCTGTCTGATCTCTCTGCGAATCACGTCCTGTGCCTTGTCCAAATCGTCTATCATATCTACACCGAGAATCAGTCCGACATTTCCCTCCTGAACGAGATCTCCCAAAAATACTTCCGGGTGATACAGCTCTTTTGCAATTTCCACAACTTCCGGCAGATATATCTCCACCAGCCTGCTTTTTGCCAGTGCGTCTCCTTCCAATGCTTTTTCAAACAACACTTCTCGTTCTTCTTCATCAGCCTCTCTCATTCCGCCAATATCTTTCATATACTCTTTAAGATATCGTTGTTCTTCCTCAGTAAATACGGTCTTGTTTTCCTCACTGCTCGTCACACTTCCGCCAGTCTTCTCATAGCCTTTTACGACTATCTTTTGCGCTAAAAGATAGTCGAAGACTAATTCTATCTGTTCCTTTGACAAATGTTCCTCTTCAAAATAACATTCTACCTCGTCTATTGTAATCTGGCATCCATTCTCTTCTGCCATCTTCAAAATACCGCTTAGTTTTTCACGAAATTCTATTCTTCCTCCCATATATACCTCCATATTGTTCTTGTGTATCTCTATTATGTCACGATAACCGTCTGATATCCAGCTCTTTTTAATCTTTGCTCCATCGCAGTCGCCTCGTCCAGTGTCCCATAATTTCCGACCATCACACGGAAGAAGCCGTTAGACTGTTCCACACGTGCCGGGAAATCCATCTCTGTCAGTTCATTTTTCAGGTTGTTCGCATACACCTCATTCCGAAACGCCCCTGTCTGTACTTTATATCTATTTGTACTCGGTGCATTTTCAACCTCCAGCGTATCTAAAATCCCCTCTGCGATTGCCTGTGCAATATCATAAAAATGGCTGTCAAACAATTCATTGTCCACATCCGAGTTGATAAATCCCACTTCCACCAACACTGCCGGCATCTTTGTCCTCCGAAGCACGATAAGATTCGGTCTCGCCTTCACACCAAGATTCACAAACCCGACCGTCTCTAACTGTGCATTGATGTTTTTTGCCATTTCATATTTGATTCCCGACAAATCATACACCAAAGATTCCACTCCTGACACAACATTGTCAGTCGGAAACGAATTGCGGTGAATCGATACGAAAAAATCCACTCCCGCGGCATTTGCTTCCTGCGCTTTTTGAAGCGGCGACTCGTAGATGTCCGTCGTTCTCGTATATTCTACATCAATCCCGTTATTTTGTAAAATTTCCCCGATTGCCAGCGTCAGGCGGAGCGTATCATCCTTTTCCTGCCGTCCCTGATAGACTGCACCGGGATCACGTCCGCCGTGTGCTGGTTGTAGTTTACGCAAATTGTGATATGTATTCCCCAGTATATATGGGGAGTTAGAAATGTATTGAGATTAGATAGCCTTTTTCTCCAAATCCTCACAGTAAACGCTTGAAAATAAATGTTCCAGTTCATTTCCGAAGTTGTATGAGATTTTAAGTTTGCGGTTTTCATAAACTGTTATCTGGTCTATCATTTCCACAATAATATCTCTGTCTAATTCTTCAATGTCTTTCAGTTCCAACAACCGCCTTAACCACGGTGTTTCAAAAACATCTTCTGTTACACTTTCCTTTTTCTTTTCTTCCAGCGTTTCAATTTGTTTGGAGTAAAGCGTTTCTTTTTGTTGATAGTCCTCTCGATAAGAAAGAAATTCTTCTTTAGAAATCAGTTCGTCTTTGTAATCTTCATAAATTAACTTTTTCAACTTCTTCACTCTTTCAAGCTCTGCTTTTAACTTTATCAGTTCTATGTCTGTTGATTTTCTGATTTTTGTTGCTGTGAAAGATTGTGATTTTACAAGTTCCTGCAAGTTCTCTACATTGCGGATAATCTGCTTTAAATCTCCCAGCACAATATCATTCAATACTTGAAACGGGAGCGTGTGCGGAGTGCAATAATCTTTTCCGCTTCTTTTGTAAGTTCCACAATAGAATGAATAGGACTTACTTCCGTCAGCATGTCGCCAGAAATTTTTCATCATTGCCCGACCACAATCGCCACACTTAATAAAACCTGCAAAGATATTTTTATTTGTTTCTAAATCAATATCCCTATGCTTTTTCGTCAGCAGTTTTTGTACCTTATCCCACAGTTGACGGTCTATAATCGGTTCATGTGTATTTTCAACCCTTATCCAGTTTTCTTTCTCAACTAGACGCTGTTTGCTTCTCATACGTTGATGTTTCTTTCCTTGTACCATGTTTCCAATATAAATCTCATTTTGCAACATCACTTTAATTGTAGAATAAGTCCAATAAGAAGTTTTTTCTAACCGATTACAATTTTTGTAATTTTCTCCATTGAGCTTTTTATATTCCGACGGACAAAGGATACCCTCTGCATTTAGTATTTTGGCAATGCTTTGTTTCCCTATTCCTTGTGCATACATAGTAAATACTCTTTTTACAACTTCGGACGCATATTCATCAATCACAAGTTTATTTTTATTTGCAGGAGATTTCTTATAACCATAGCTTGTAAAAGCTCCGATAAATTCTCCTGCTTTCTGCTTTGATTTTACAGTCGCTTGAACTTTATTAGAAATATCTCTGGCATACTGTTCGTTGAATATATTTTTAATAGGAAGTAACATATCGTATGCCTGCTTCATACTATCAATATTATCTGTTACAGAAATAAAACGAACATTAAGCTCTGGGAATATTCTTTCCAAATATCGCCCCGTATCAATATAATCTCGTCCGAAACGGGAAAGGTCTTTTACAACAACGCAATTTACCTTGCTATCCTCAATGTCGGCAATCATTCTATGAAAGTCTGGTCTATTAAAATTCGTTCCCGTAAAACCGTCATCAATATAAACATCATATAGGATAAAGTCATCATGCTTGTTCACATATTCTGTTAAAAGTTTTCTCTGATTTCCTACACTATCGCTTTCTTCCTTATCTCCGTCCTCTCGTGATAATCTGATATAAATAGCCACGTTAAATAAGTTTGAACCTTTTTGATAAATCATTTTTCCACCTATTCAACTGCCGTACCTATGATAATATTATACCATAAAGTACGGCTTCTTTCCATTATTTTCAAGGGTTTTACCCTCTTGATAGTCCTTTTTTTACATGAGATTTCACGATACGGACAAGCAATTCCTCTACGGAAAATTTACCTAAAAATTCCCGTTCTACAATATATTGTGCTGGTTGTTTTTTAGCCAAGTTATCAGCCCCCTTAGTCAGCTATCTATTCTCAACATACGCACATAGGCTTATCCAATATGCGTATTTTTCACAATGTTACAGAAGCAGGCAGACGGCTTTGGAAAGCTCCGTTAGTATCTCAACTATTCCCATTCTT
>OGUD01000196.1_pt1 | contig 60181 bp, 54 predicted proteins | sample 1573671 | NCBI WGS metagenome assembly OGUD01 (sample SAMEA2582065, study PRJEB24529) | metagenome | biome: Human gut stool | place: China | collected 2011 | reverse complement strand
TATTCAATTTACACCAAATGTAATTGTAGTACGAAAGTCGCAAATTATCAAGCATTAATTTTTAATTTATGGCAATTACAGCCGCATTAAATCCAAAAGTTTTTGCAGGTACCATTTATAATCGACTCTTTCCACTTTACTCGTTGCCGTTATCGGAAATTCTTCCATTCGTTCACCATTAATATACACTATTGCTTTTCCGAGAACGTCACCTATATCAACCGGTGCCGGCACGCTGTCTTCAAGTTCATATACCACTCTGACATCATCAGCATCACAAAGGAGCATTGAAAGCAGACCATCAATTCTGCTTCCTGTGCTGTCCTCTATTCCGTCTGTCACTTCAACCTCCTTATATTCTTCAATAGAAGAAAATATCGTTTTCTCAAAGAAATTGTTTATCCCATATTCCATCAGTTTCCGTGTGTCCTTCCATTTATATGTACGGTTGGACGGCCATCCGCTTCCAAGCACCACAGATATGAAAGTCCTTCCATCACTCCTTAGTGCGCCCACAAAACAATATCCGGCATCACCTGTAAAACCTGTCTTTATGCCGAATGCTCCACTCATATGATTCAAAAATGCATCCTTATTATATGCCGTGCAGCTTCTCTTTTCATTTATTTCGTTAAAGGAATATTGTTTTGTCCCGGTTACTTTGTTAAACTCATCGTTTTTTATGGCATATGATGCGATAAGTGCCAATTCCCTCGCTGTCGTTGAATGTTTTCCGTTTTCATCTTCTGCATCAAGTCCATTAGGTGTAATAAAATATGTATTAATACAGCCCAGCTCTCTTGCTTTTTCATTCATCAAATCAGCAAATTTTCTGACATACAGCCTGCTCTCATCGTAGCCTCTGCTGCTTACATCCTGAGAGTATGTCTGACTTTCATTATTGTCTTTAGCTTCATTTGCCGTATCTGTTTTTTCATCTGTCAAGCTATCCGGATTACCTCTTTTTTGAAAATCCTCCGGCATGCCGTATTTTTCTCCCACATACTCGGCGATAGCCACCGCTACGTCATTGAAGGATTCAAGCATCATCGCATAGCATAAATCTTCAAGCCTGTATTGTTCGCCTGCCATTACATTTAACTGCACATCCGGCATTGAAGCCGCATATGGAGAAATTGTCACTATGTCATCGGCATTTCCATATTCAAGTGCAATGATAAGCGTCATTATCTTTGTTGTACTCGCCATAGCACGCACATCGTCAACATTTTTTCCATATAGTACACGCCCGTTGTCGGCATCCATAAGACATGCAGACAGCGCATACAACTCGCTGTCCTTTAAAGTCAAAAAAACATCCCCTGCCGATGCACTGACAGTTTCCGGCACTGCCAATGCAACAACAAGGAATGCTATTATGATGCTTACTTTTTTCTTAAATGCCTCTAATCTCATACAAGCTCCAGCTAACTTAACTTAGTATGAAATATATGTGTTTCTTCTAATTATAATGAGTAAATATTAAAAATTAATCGTTAAGCTTCTTCATTATATTCTGTCCAAGAGGTATAAGATTTCCGCCGACTGCATTGCCAAGTGTCATGACAATAAGAGCAGGAAACGCTTTTGGGAACGCTCCAGCAAGCGTGAAATAAAACATATCTGCTATGCAGTGCTCAAAACCGGCAAGAATAAATACTACAACTCCGAGCATCGCAACTACTGTTACCATCGTATCTTTCTTCTCATAGTGATGCTTATATGTATCAACTGCTATAAACATCAGCATACCACAGAATATTGCAAGTACAAAAAGACTTAAAAGGCTGTCATTTAACTTAGTCTCAACCATGCCCTGACATGCCTGTGTGAGCTTGTCAGCATTTCTTGTAAGTCTGCACAGACCAGCCATTATCGCTGTTCCCGCAAAATTGCCAAGCCACACAATAGCAACCTGTCCAATATAAGCCGGCTTATTCTGGCAGATATAACCGACCTTGCCTGTGTAAAGATTAAAACCGAATAACAGTATTGTCAGAAGTCCAATGCAGAACATGAACGCTCCCACAACCTTATTCTCACAGTTTAAATACACCATACCGCCAATTCCTATGCAAAGTCCTGAATAGACTGCCGGAACAAAAATCTTGAAAAACTTCTTTAGCATCTTACTTTTCCTCACTTAAATATCGTATGATTAAATCATCTGCCATTTTACGGCAAACCCACATGGCATTATAATGTAAGGATTTTGAAAATGCAAGAACTTTATGGATTGTACTTAAATTAAAAATTATATTCCGTTATTAAGCCATAATATGCCGTATATTATCCAAGCTCCGGCTCATTGCAGAGTGTGATATAATCCACACTCTCTCCATCCGTCTCAAATATGATTATATCATTCCTGCCTTTATTAAGCAGTGGTGCCGGAATGTAAAGTCTCTTCTGCGGCCCTATTTTCCAGAAACGTCCTATGTTAAAACCGTTTACAAATACACAGCCCTTACCCCATCCGCCAAAATCCAGGAATGTATCAGCACATTCATCCACATCAAATTCAAACCGGAAGAAAGCAGGTGTTCCTTCCCTGTATTCTCCGTCAAAATCAATCTTTTCAACATTATCAAGCGGAAGAGTATATTGCTGCCAGTTATTATGCATATGTCCGTTAATCTGTACACAGTGGTCAATGCCCTTTCGCTGAAGCTCAAGATATGGTCCGAAATTGACACGTCCCATATTTTCAACAAGAATGTCAATGCTCTTTCCTTTTACATCCGAAACAGTATTTTTGCATTCGTCCAGCAATTCCCTGTCGTAAAGAGTCGCATATGGCTTCCCATCTATGAATATATTAGCTCTGTCATTTGCCTTCCACAGCTTGATTCTCTCTATATTCTCTTCTGTATCAAGCGTGGAATGATATAGAATATAACCATAATTCTGTCCAAGCTTTTCCATCGACTGAGTGTACACAGAGAAAACAGGCTTGCTTATCTTATCAAGAGTTGACGATAAGCTGACCTTGTCCTTGATTTCAAGTCTGCCATATGCTCTTCTCTTAATGTCCATTGAAAGCTTAACATCCGGTATCTCTTTATATTTTGCTATCACTTCCCTGAATCTACGATATTTTTCTGTAATCTGCCCATCTTCCGTCAGGACAGCATCATAATCATACGATGTGACATCAGGAGTAAGCTCATCATAATAATTCGAACCATTCATGAAGCCGAAATTGGTCCCCCCCTGAAACATATATATGTTCACATTTCCCAGCTCAAGCATCTTGTCAAAATCCCGCACATTCTCTTCAAGATTTGACTTCATATGTCCGCCATTTCCCCAATGGTCAAACCATCCAACCCAGAACTCCGCACACATAAGCGGCCCACCATTAGTATAATCCTTGAGTATTTCAAAGCGTTCCTCTGTCTTAGAGCCGAAATTACCTGTCGGGAGAACTCCTTCAATGCATCCTGCATTCATACTCTCACGATATGGCCCATCCGATGTAATAAAAGGAACAGTGATTCCATATTCCATCATGATATTCTTCATCGCATTAAGATATGATGAATCTGTTGCAAAATAGCCATACTCGTTCTCAATCTGCATCATTATAACAGGCCCGCCATTGTCAATAAGCAGTGGGACAAGCATAGGCAGCAGCACAGAATAATATTCCTTGATATGCTTCATATACGGAGGATAATTAACTCTCAGCCTCATTCCGTCCTCAGCGAGAAGCCATGCCGGAAGGCCTCCGAACTCCCATTCGGCGCATATATATGGCGATGGTCTTAATATGACATATAGTCCAAGCTTCTGTGCAAGCTTGACAAAACCAACCACATCCTTGATTCCTTCGAATTCAAAGCGGCCCTTTTCAGGCTCATGTACGTTCCACGGTATGTAAGTCTCTACAGTGTTGCATCCCATAGCCAGAAGCTTCTCCAGCCTGTCCTGCCAATATTCCGGGACTGTCCTGAAATAATGGATTGAACCTGATATCACTTTAAAAGGTTCATCATCGAGATAGAAAGTATCTTTTATCTTAAATCTGCTCATATAATCCTCACTTCCGGGCGTTAAATTACAATCTATGTTACAAATGCTGTGCTTACGGCTTCTATTTTAGCCAAGGCAATATGTTCCGCCCATCAACAAATTGCAGCCTTGCATTATATCTATAATATTATCATGTATATTCCTATATCTCAATATGCATCATTGCTTTTTGGAAGAAAATTGCACAAAAAATTGATATACATAATAAAATTTTTATATTTTATGCATGAAAGCGTTTACATTTTTGAATCAACTTAGTATAATATGTATGTGTTTTAAACATACGAAAATCGATTCAGTTAAATAAACTCACATCAAAAAGGAGACAACAATGAAAACATATATCTGCTTTCCGGGTGGAAAGTTCAAAGTTCTTACAATGAGTTATGATGACGGCAAATTAGAGGATCGCAGACTGATAGAAATATTCAACAAATATGGAATAAAAGGAACATTTCATATCAATTCCGGTCTGTTTTCACAGGACATAAGAATTAAGCCTGAAGAATTTCCGAAGCTCTACAAAGGACATGAAATTGCATGTCACACGCTCACACATCCTACCATTGCAAGATGTCCTCTGAGCGAAGTCATAAAAGAAATCGGTGATGACAGAACTAATCTTGAAGGAATTACACATCATCCGGTACAAGGTCTTTCATATCCTAACGGTTCATACTCGAAGGAGATTGAAGCACTTCTTCCGGGACTTGGCATTAAATATTCACGAATTGTAGGTGATTCATACGGCTTTGCCCTTCCTGACAATTTATATGAATGGCTGCCTACATGCCACCACAATCACAGACTTTTAGAAATGGGCGAACAGTTCATCTCTCTTACCAAAAAACAGTACCTATACATGATGTATGTATGGGGACACAGCTACGAATTCGGACGTGACAACAACTGGGATGTTATGGAACGCTTCTGCGAGATGACCGGAAATCGTGATGATATCTGGTATGCAACCAATATCGAATATGTCAACTACATGGAAGCAGCAAAACGACTTATATATGCATACGATTCAAGCTTCGTGTATAATCCTAATGCTGTAAGCGTCTGGATTACTATTAATAACAACACTGTTGTTGAAATTCCAGGCGGTTCACAGATTGAACTTACACAATACGCATAAATAACCAAAATAAAAATGTAACAGTATCTGCCGACAGAACTGTTACATTTTTTCATAAACATTATTTTTACAAACGCTATGCTTATAATTATTCAAAAACCGCTGCATACAAATCTGCATCAGCTTTCCGGCTATGATAGCATTTCTATATATTCATATCAAAGTGCTGTCCGAGCTTCTTCTCATCATCGGTCAGGACATTATCACTCAATGTCTCATAATAGATATCATTAATCTTCTTAAGAAGTTCCTCTACTGATGAAGCAGTGACGGTCACCTTATCACTTTTTTCGCTTTTATCGGTATTTTTATCTTTTAATTTATCGGTCTTTTCTTCCTGCTCTTTCTTTGCATCAGCCTTTTTCTCTTCAGCCTTTTTCTTTGCATTCTTTTCAATGCGTTCCTTCTGTGCTGCAAGAGATTTATCAATGACAGCAAAATATGATGCCGTTCCATTATCGTTAATCTTTATTCCGTATGATGTCACTCCGCTGCTGCTTGACATTCCCGACTGAATCTGCTTAAGATTAGCTGCAGCACCTGAGCTACGGCTCTCATACCGCGAGCGATAGTTCTCATCCTCAGCCATGCGCTCAATCTTCTCCTCATCTATCAAAACTACAGTCTTTGATAAGTTCGCATAGGAAGCGGCATTAGCCTGCGCCTGCTCTTTTTTATCTTTGCTGACCAGCACAAATTCCATATTACCAAACTTAGCCTTTAACTGTTCGTAATATTTGGCAGCTTTATCTGAAAGCTCCGGATTTCCGACTGTTCTGCCTGTTATTTTACCTGTTTTTTCTGTTCCTGACTTTTTATCACTCTTTGCTGTCTTGTCCACGTATTCGGATGCGGACGTTGAATTATAATTTACCTCTCCTGTATTCATCAAAAATCATCCTCCTTGATATGCCCTGATTGCATGGAATTCCGTTCCAATATATATATCGGAACATACCAAATTAAATTAATAATTAAAGGGCCAAAACACATCTATTTAATCGATGAGTGTATGACGTATTATATTTATGCATGTCAGGACTTTTAGAGAAGCTTAAATGTTCTTAGAACATCTTGCTTCGGACAACGGAAATGACATGTATAAATATAATACGTTACACACAGTTAAGTTCACAAGGCATATTTTGACACCCTAATCATATAAAATTAAGACCGGAGCAAATTAACGCTCCGGTCTTGTGCACCAGTCAATATTAAACTGCTAATCCCTTAAATCAAAAGGAATTACTGTGGCTGCTTTCCGATGTAAGCAAGGATACCGCCATCTACATAGAGGATATGTCCATTAACTGCATCAGATGCATCAGATGCAAGGAATACAGCAGGACCTGCAAGCTCTTCAGGCTTAAGCCATCTCTCAGCAGGTGTCTTTGCAATGATGAAGGAATCGAATGGATGTCTTGAACCATCAGCCTGTCTCTCACGAAGAGGAGCTGTCTGAGGTGTCTCAATGTAACCAGGTCCGATACCGTTACACTGGATGTTGTACTTACCATACTCAGAACAGATGTTCTTAGTGAGCATCTTAAGACCACCCTTAGCTGCTGCATAAGCAGATACAGTCTCACGACCAAGCTCTGACATCATGGAGCAGATGTTTATAATCTTACCATGACCCTTCTTAATCATTGAAGGGATAACTGCCTTTGATACGATAAACGGAGCGTTGAGGTCAACATCGATAACCTGTCTGAACTCTGCTGCTGTCATATCGCACATAGGAATTCTCTTGATGATACCGGCGTTGTTAACAAGAATGTCGATAACGCCAACTTCCTTCTCAATCTGTGCAACGAGTGCATTAACCTGCTCCTCGTTTGTAACGTCACATACATAACCATGAGCCTCGATACCGAGCTCCTTGTATGCTGCAAGACCCTTATCTACTAACTCCTGCTTAATATCGTTGAAGCAGATTGTTGCGCCTGCCTTAGCGTATGCGGAAGCGATTGCAAAACCGATACCATAAGAAGCACCTGTAACTAAAGCTACTTTGCCTTCAAGTGAAAAATTAACTGACATTTTTTATTCTCCTTTTTTATGTAATATATTAGCACAATGTGCCATGAAAATCCTTATTATCTAAGGTCTTTCATATCTACGTCATCCATATCGTCGAAATCCTGATTCTCACCTACCATGCCCCAGATGAATGTGTAAGCATGTGTAGCTGAAGCTGAATGTATTGACCAGCTTGGGGAGATAACTGCCTCCTCATTTCTCATAACGATATGTCTCGTCTCTGTCGGTTCACCCATATAATGGAATACGACATCATTTTCAGGAACTTCGAAATAGAGATAAACCTCCATTCTTCTGTCATGTGTGTGACATGGCATTGTGTTCCATACGCTTCCCGGCTCAAGTGCAGTCATGCCCATCTCAAGCTGACAGCTCTCAACCTGTCCCGGAAGAATATATTTGCGGATTGTTCTGTGGTTGGCATTCTCAAGACATCCGAGTTCCTTCTTATTCTCCGGAAGAATATCTCTCTCAGGATTGATGAACTTAGTCGGATATGTCTTGTGCGCCGGTGCACTGTTAAAATAGAACTTAGCAGGATTTGAAGCGTCAACGCTCTCAAATATAACCTCCTTAGTGCCCATGCCAATATAGATTCCGTCCTTGTAATCAAAATCATACTTAACACCGTCTAAGGTGATTGAACCCTTACCGCCGATGTTGATAACGCCCATCTCTCTTCTCTCAAGGAAATAAGCTGCTCTGAGCTCGTCCCCTGCTGTAAGCTTAAGTGCCTTGTCAGTAGGTGTTGCAGAGCCCACAATAATTCTGTCAATCTGGCTGTAGATTGTCTTAATCTCGCCAGGTACGAATACATCCTGAATTAAGAAATCATGTCTTAATCTGTCTGTATCGTAATTCTTTACATCATTAGGATTAGCTCCCGGTCTGACTTCCATAGTTATATCTCCTTTTCTCAAAAAATTCACTGATAATTATTGTAGCACATTATAACTGTATAATCAATTAATGATATTTTATTCACAAAGTACCGCTCCGAGCGTCTCACCTATAGGATCTCTTATAATCAAATCTGCCATTCCGTCACTTGATGTCGCCGACTTGTTAATAAGCACTATATGCTTTCCGGCAAAATATCTGATAAGCCCTGCCGCCGGATATACAGTGAGTGAAGTTCCTCCGATAATCAGCAGATCCGCGTGCCTTATATGATTGATTGCGCCGCTTACGATATTATCGTCAAGTCCTTCCTCATACAGCACGACCTTCGGTTTTATGATGCCATTACATACTCCGCCTGTAGCATCTTTCACGTTACATCTTGGAATGCCGCTGCTGCCTGTGATCGCATCAAGAGGATATTCCCTTCCGCATCTCATGCAGTAATTCTGCATGATTGTTCCATGAAGCTCATAGACCGCTTTACTTCCCGCCGCCTGATGAAGTCCATCAATATTCTGTGTAATCACAGCCTTTAACTTGCCCTGCTCTTCAAGCTTTGCAAGCGCGTAATGTGCTTTGTTCGGCTTTGCATCCCGGTAAATCATCTTGTCCCGGTAGAAATCATAGAATTCTTCGGTGTTCTTCATAAAAAAGCTATGACTTAAAATTGTCTCCGGAGGATATTTGTACTTCTGATTATAAAGACCATCGGTACTTCTAAAATCCGGGATATTGCTCTCGGTGGAGACTCCGGCTCCACCAAAAAACACAATATAGCTGCTCTCGTCAATCCATTTTTTTAATGTAGCCTGCTCATCCGTCATATCAACCCTCCATATTACCGTCTTTTAGCAATACAAAAATTCAATAACATACTCTGCATCCGAACAAAATATCAGCAGTCAACATCAAATTCTACAGTATATTTCTTTCCCAATACCTTGATTGTGAGCTGTCCTTTTCCGGCTGCTCCGACAGTCTTAACATATGTTCCGGCTGCTCCGCCTATAAGCGATACAGTCGAAGGGCCTATAAGCTCTACAGCTCCATCTGTCTCCAACTCGACAGGTGCATTGCAATAATACAGGCGGTTTCCGTTCTCATCGACAGCTTCGATTCTGATTGATGCCACATCGTATGTAGCTTCCTCTGTAAGCGCTGTCTTATCAACCTTGACAACAATGTCTGTTGAAGTCATAGGCTGTTTCTTTACTACAGCTATAACTTTTCCATCCTTCACAGCTTCAAAACGGTATGTTGTTGCAAGATCACCCCAGTTGCCAACGTATGTGTCATACATGCGGTTAATATCCTTAAGTTCAAGACCTGCTGTCTTCATCAGGAAGCTTCTCTTAATCTTCAATATTCTTGAAATATTATCTGCTCCGCCGACATCAGCTATTGCAAACATCAGCTCTTTGAGAGCTTCAGCCGTCTCATGTGCAAGTCCCTCATTAGTCTCAAGAAGATTTCCGACACGGTCATTTATAAGTATCGGAGGATATGCCATATTAGTAAACGGTGAGTCATCATGAGTATATTCGCGTATCATCTGGTCATTCTTGTATAAACGCACACTGTCGGCGTTGGTAAATACATAGAAGTCACCAACTGTACAGGATGGATGATCACCGATTTCCACTGACGATGTTACATATAAAACATCATTTTTATCGCCCTGGCTCGCATACACATACGCTGCTGCCTTCGGATTACGGAACATATCCATAACGCCATGATAGCAGATTCTGTCACCACTTCCGAAATCTCTGTGTGTGTTATAGTCATTCATGCACCATCCAAAACAGCCTGCAATGTCATCCTCACCTAACATGTCATTTATGACTCTTGCATGTCTTAGGGCATGTGAAAGTCTATGCTCCTCGTCATCAAATGATTTGGTAGGATACATATGTCCGCCGTACTCAGATATAAGATAAGGCTTCTCCATGTTCGCCGTTACATCCGACTTTGGAACAACTCCCGGATTATTTCCGACATGCGAAAAATCATTGTATGTGTATACATCTTCAAGCAGATGGCTCTTCTTAAAGCATCTAACGCCGCCTGTAGCTCTCGAACGGTCAAGTGAATGTGCGATTTTATTCGTTCTCTCATAGAACGCATCATCATCGCCGGATTCGTTTATTCGGACACCCCATATTATTATCGATGGATGATTGCGATACTGTCTGACCATCTCGGCAACGCTCTCACAAGCGATGCTCTTCCAATTCTCATCGCCGACATACTGCCATCCCGGAAGCTCTGTAAATACAAGCAGACCAAGCTCATCACACTTATTTATAAAATGCTGTGACTGTGTATAATGTGAAGTTCTGACAGCATTCACACAAAGTTCATTCTTGAGAATTACAGCATCGTTTTCCTGAACCGACTTTGGCATTGCATAGCCGACATATGGATAGCTCTGATGTCTGTTAAGTCCTACAAGCCTGAGCTTCTCTCCGTTTAAATAGAAGCCATCCTTCTTAAATACTGCTGTCCTGAATCCGAATCTCACACTCTTTTCATCAATCACAAGTCCATTCTTAAGGAGCTTGACTGTAAGAGTATATAAAACAGGCTCATCAACTGACCATAATCTAGCTTCATCAACTCTCCTGTTAAGATGCATCACGTCCTTCTTTACAGGTGCGCTCAGTGAAAAAAGTTCATTTCCCGCATCATCGTTTAAATATGCCTGTGCAGTATATTCTGCCACACCTTCAAATTCATTGACAAAATTAAATGTAATCTCAGACTTCAATACAACCGGGTCAATGTCTGTCACAACATATATGTCATCAACATAATCCTCTGCTTTGATATCAAGGTATACTTCCCTGTATATTCCTCCATAAGTCATATAATCAATAACTTTGCCAAACGGAGGAATATTAAGATTCTCCCTGCTGTCGCACACGACAGCAAGCACATTATCCATATCTTTTAAAATATATGGAGTTATATCAACAGTAAATGCCGTATATCCGCCATAATGTGTTTCACAAAGTATTCCATTGATATATATATCAGCCTTATGACCTACAGCTTCAAATGTGAGAAGTGCCTTTTTGCCTCTCATATCCTCGTCAATAACAAATCTCTTGCGGTATATGGCTATCTTTTGATAAATTCCTTCATCAAAATAGTTGTACGGAGTCTCGACTACAGTGTGTGGAAGACGGACATCCTCAAATTCTGCATCATTAAAATCCGGCTGTTCCATCTCCTCTCTATAATCAACACAAAATTTCCAATCATTATTAAAGTTAATTCGTGACATATATACCTCCATCAATTTATCATTCAGCGTTTCCTATTACTGTCTTTATAAGCTTCGGTTTTTCAACAGGTGTCACCGAATAACTGTATGCCTGTTCAAGTTCTGTTATCGCAGCGGCGAGTTTTTCTTGGTCATTCGCATAGAGAGTGGCTATTTTTTCTCCCTTCTCTACCTTATCTCCAACTTTTTTATTGATAAGTATTCCTACAGATAAGTCAATCGGGCTTTCCTTCGTCTCACGACCTCCGCCAAGCTTCATTGCACTGATTCCGACTCTGTCCGATTCAATATGTGACACATATCCGTCAACAGGTGCATACACTTCCTTGACTATGGATGCCTGAGGCAAAAGCTTCGTATCGTAAACAGGCGCACTGTCTCCACCCTGAGCTTCAACAAATTCTGCAAACTTCTTAAGTGCCGAACCATCATTTAACTTTTCAAGGAGAAGTGCTCTTGCTTCGTCAACATTAGCTGCTTTTCCTGTTCCTACTGCCATAAGTGAGCCTATTGTAAGACAAAGCTCCAACAAATCAGCAGGTCCATGACCGTTTAACGTATCGATTGCTTCTTTGACTTCGATAGCATTTCCGACAGCATATCCGAGTGGCTCGTCCATGTCGGAAATTACGGCAAGGGTTCTTCTTCCAACATTGTTACCAATCTTGACCATCTCATTTGCAAGTCTGACAGAATCTTCCTCCGTCTTCATAAATGCTCCGCTTCCTGTCTTGACATCAAGAACAATCACATCCGCGCCCGCTGCAAGCTTCTTGCTCATAATACTGCTTGCAATGAGCGGTATGCTGTCAACTGTTCCTGTCACATCGCGAAGTGCATAAAGCTTCTTGTCAGCCGGTGCCATATTCTTTGTCTGACCTGCTATAGCTATGCCTATTGTGTTTACATTGTTTATAAATTTCTCCTCTGATATGTCAGTTGAAAAGCCCGGAAAGCTCTCAAGCTTGTCAATGGTTCCTCCTGTATGTCCAAGACCTCGTCCGGACATCTTTGCGACAGGTATCCCTATTGATGCCGCAAGCGGAGTGAGAACAAGTGAAGTCTTATCTCCGACTCCTCCTGTGCTGTGCTTATCAGCTTTAAGTCCCTTAATCGCTGACAAATCAAGCATGTCGCCACTATGAGCCATCTCCATGGTGAGTGTCGCTATCTCTTTGTCTGTCATTCCTCGAAAATATATTGCCATCAGCAGAGCCGAAGCCTGATAATCAGGTATGCTTCCATCTGTATAGCCCTTAATAAAAAATGCGATTTCTTCATCTGAAAGTGCTTCGCCGTTTCTTTTCTTAATTATAATATCGTACATTCTCATAGCAATTTCCCCGTTATTTTAAAATTTCCTTCAAAAAGCTTTCTCCTATCACAATAGGCTCAGCATTCAGATACTCAGCTATTGTCTGTCCTATGTCAGCAAATGACTTTCTGATATGAAGACTTGCAGGCTTAACATTCTTACCATATACAAGAACAGGTATATATTCTCTTGTATGGTCTGTTCCCGGAGTAGTCGGGTCACATCCATGGTCTGAATTGATGATGAGGATGTCTTCGTCCTTCATTGATGCAATTATCTCCGGAAGACGTGCATCAAAATCTTCTAAGCCTTTGCCATATCCTGCCGGATCATTTCTATGTCCCCACTTAGAATCAAATTCTACAAGGTTAGTAAAAATAAGGCCTCTATTATCTTCTTTCATGTAACCGACTGTTCTATCAACACCGTCCATATTATCCTTCGTGTGGACAGCCTCCGTTATTCCGACACCGGCAAAGATATCTTCTATCTTACCTACACCTATAACATCCTGCCCTGCATCCTTAATGTGTACAAGAAGATTGTTCTGTGGCGGAAGGATGGCATAATCTCTTCTGTCAGGAGTTCTCTCATAATTGCCTTCTGTTCCCTTAAAAGGTCTTGCTATAACTCTTGATACATTATGCTCACCGTGAAGCATATCCCTTGCTATGCGGCACATCTCATAGAGCTTTTCAAGAGGAATAACATCAATATTAGCTGCAATCTGAAATACACTGTCGGCGGATGTGTATACAATAGGCTTCCCTGTAGCCGCATGCTCAGCACCAAGCTGCTTTATAATCTCTGTTCCGGAAGCTGTGCAGTTGCCAAGCACTCCCGGCACTCCTGTTCTTCTTACAAATTCATCTATTACTTCTGCCGGGAAACCGTTAGGATATGTCGGGAATGCAACCTTTGTCTCTATTCCGACCATTTCCCAATGTCCCACTGTAGTGTCCTTGCCGTCTGAGAGCTCGGCACACTTGCCGTAAGCCGCAACAGGAGCATCTGTTGTGTCAAGCGACTTCATACCCTCAATATTTCCAAGTCCCATCTTAATCATATTAGGTATTTTAAGTCCATTATTATACTCCCATACATGTGCAAGCGTATGTGTACCTATATCACCGAATCTGGCTGCATCAGGCTGTTCGCCCATGCCAACGCTGTCTAAAATAATCCATATAACTCTTCTCATTTATTATCAATCCTTTCCTCAGTCGATTAAAACAGATATCCATATCCGTTAAAAATAAATAAAATCGCGCAGTGTCCTGCCTATGCCTATTATACCTTATTTTTCTATTTTGTTCAATCGAAATAAATTTTAAACATTACCTCAAAGCGGCTTATATGTTAAAATTAATCAATACAAATCAATAAACAGATAAATTCAGCCATTTGCATTTTATACAATTAAGTGATATCATTATTCACAAAATATACAGCACAGGTTATCCGCATTAATATACAACAGACAACGCGGTCGCCGGCAGAAATGAGGAAAAAATGGGATTTGAATATGTTAAAGAGCTCCCTTCTCCACAGGTAGTAAAGGAACTTCTCCCTGTAAGCAAGGAGTTAGCCGATATGAAGCTTGAACGTGATGCACAGATAGCTGACATCATCACAGGCAAGTCATCTAAATTTCTTGCTATAGTCGGACCATGCTCAGCAGATCACGAAGACCCTGTATGTGATTATACATGTCGTCTCGCAGAAGTTCAGGAAAAAATCAAAGACAAAGTTTTAATAGTTCCAAGAGTATACACTAACAAGCCAAGAACAACCGGCGAAGGCTACAAAGGAATGCTTCATCAGCCCGATCCTGAAAAGAAGCCTGATATGCTCGCCGGAATAATGGCAATCCGCAAAATGCACATCCGTGTCATGAATGAGACTCATCTCACTCCTGCCGATGAGATGCTCTATCCTGAGAACTATGAGTTTTTGTCAGATATTTTATCATATGTCGCAGTCGGTGCCCGCTCTGTCGAGGATCAGCAGCACAGGCTTACAGTAAGCGGCATGGACGTTCCTGCCGGAATGAAGAACCCGACAAGCGGAGATTACACTGTTATGCTCAACTCAGTCGTTGCCGCACAGCATACACACTCCTTCATATACAGAGGCTGGGAAGTAAAGACGGACGGCAATCCGTTAACGCATACAATACTTCGCGGTGCGACCAACAAGCATGGACAGAACATTCCTAACTATCACTATGAAGATTTGGTCCGCCTCTTTGAAATGTACAGCCAGAAGAATCTCAAGAACATGGCTACAATAGTTGACTCTAACCACAGTAACTCCAACAAGCAATACGCGGAACAGATTCGCATAGTCAAAGAAGTTCTCGAAAGCCGCAAGCATTCTGTCGATGTCCACAATCTTGTAAAAGGCGTTATGATAGAGAGCTATATTGAGCCGGGCAATCAGAAGATTGATGAACACATATACGGAAAGTCAATCACAGATCCATGTCTTGGGTGGGATGACACAGAAAAGCTTCTCTACTACATTGCTGAGAACTGCTAAGCTTGCTTACCGGATACTATTTTCAGTTCGAATATATAACAACTAAAAGCTCATCCACGCGGGTGAGCTTTTGTATACACATCACGCAGCTTTGAATTGGAAAACGCGGAATAGACCTGTGTCGCAGATACATCAAGATGCCCTAACATTTCCGAGACAGAATATATATCCGCACCGTTGCTTATCATATGTGCGGCAAAGGAGTGTCTTAGCGTATAAGGTGTGATGTCCTCCTCTATTCCTGCTTTTTTAGCATATGCCTTTATTATCTTCCAGAACCCTTGACGGCTCATCTGACCACCCTGCACATTTGTGAACAGGTACTCACTGCTCTTATCTCCAAGCAGCGCATCCCTTCCATCCTTAAGATAACGCATTATAGCCTGCTTTGCTTCATTTCCAAACGGAATTATTCTGTCGTGCATTGCTGTCTCACAGGCAAGGTATCCAACCTGTAAATTTATATCTTCCATTTTAACAGCGACCAGCTCCGAGACTTTTATCCCTGTAGCATAAAGCAACTCAAGCATTGCTCGGTCTCTAAGCTGCTTAGGCGAGCCTCCGTCCGGCGCAGTAAGAAGCTTGACCACATTCTCTACAGATATGATTCCCGGCACTTTTTTCTCATGTCTTGGCGGCTTTATGTCCGCCGCAGGCTCATCATCAATCATTCCGTTTCCATGAAGGTACTCAAAAAAAGCCTTCATTGATACAACATATCTTGCAATAGTCGCCGAAGCAATATCTTCCTTTTGAAGATGCAGTATATAAGAATTCAAATCTGTCTGAGTGACTATTCCCCATTCGTGAATATTAAGTTCATCACACAAGTATGTCATAAGCTTATATAAATCGCGTCTGTATGATAACAATGTATTCTCTGTTTTCTGATTATTCCTGCTAATATAATCGATATATTCCTCTATTTGCTGTTCCATAAATATCCTTTATCTTATTTACATAATACACTCTTTTTCCGTTCAAAAATCCAAAGTATCTCTGTAGAATCATGCAATTTTATCAATGATTAATTTTTAACAATCTAACTTAGCGTATTGAATATTATAGTAAAACAGCTATGTAAAATCAACATTTTTTTACATTTTTAAAAAGCTTTTTTTAGCTGTCATGGCATTTTTTTCAGCACGCCAGGAAGAATTGTCACATTCACATAAGCCTCGGACATGATTCCCGCCGCAAATGTGAATACCGCAAGTATAAAAACCATAAATAACGTGAAATCAAGCCGCTTTTTTGATGAATTTCTCATCACCATTATCTTATAAATCATCATAATAAGCCCCAGCATATAGAATATAAAGTGCGGAAAAAGCAGAAAGAAGCAAATCCTTATGCCATTTATACCATGCTCCATCATGATTATCGAGCTAACCATACCCCACGCAACTCCTATATATGCTGGAAGAATGTATAATAATTTTCTGATAAACGGCGTGAGCATGACAAGAAAAAGTCCGAGCATTATCATTCCTCTGATTTTCGTAAGGTAGCGGCACATCACCGAATAATTTACCTTTTTTGAAATGAAACTGCCGATATAGTCCGCACTCCAGACATTCATCGCCTGCACCCACGAAAACGGTATAATATTCACTATTATAGAGCCTGCCACAACACCGGCAAAAAACAAAATAATAAATCTGTCCGCTCCTATTATGCCTATTGAATTTTTCTGCATAAAAAAATCCCACATCCCTTCCGTCCTACATGGACAAAACAAGATATGAGACTTTTTATATTTTTATTACTTTATTATTTAACTACATACTTAAGCTTATATGCCATAATCGCAGCAATAGTTTTTCCATCCTGAAGTTTTCCTGCATAAATCATATCAATAAGCTCGTCTACATCAAAAGCTTCGACATCAACGCACTCGTCCTCGTCAAGATGCTGGTGTGTTTTCTTAAGATTGCGTGCCACAAAGACATCTATTTTCTCATTGCAGAACGCAACCGTTGTCTGAACGGATATTAGAAACTCAAGTTCATCTGACGCATATCCTGTCTCCTCCTCAAGTTCTCTTGACGCACATGTGATATAAGGCTCATCCGGTGTGTCTCTTCCTCCGGCAGGAACTTCTATAGTCATCCTGTCAAGAGCATTCCTATACTGCTTAACCATTAAAATACGTCCATCATCAAGAACAGGAACAACCGCCGCCGCACCTTTGTGCGCTATAAAATCCCACTCGGCTATATGTCCATTCTGAACCTGTACCGTATCCTTATACATATCTATTACTGTGCCTTTATACACAAGCTCACGCTTAAGACGTTTTACAATCTCCATGACAAAATCTCCGTTAGTAATCTACTTTATTCCATTACACTTGTCAAAGCATGCGTCAACAGCCTTGATGAGTGAATTTCTAAAACCATTCTCCTCAAGAGCAGCGACACCTGCGATAGTCGTCCCTCCGGGTGAACACACTTTATCCTTCAACAACCCCGGATGTTCCCCTGTTTCAAGAACCATTCTGCCTGCTCCTACAACCGTCTGTGCAACGAACTCATATGCAGCCTGACGCGGCATGCCATGCTTTACACATGCATCTGCCATCGCCTCTATGAACATGTATACATATGCCGGTGAACTTCCGCTCGCACATGTCACTGCATTCATCAATTTTTCATCGACAACCCTGTATGTACCGAAGGAATTGAAGAAGCTGTCAATAACCTCCTTCTCCTCAAACGAAAACTCCATCGCATCATAGGCTACTCCGGTCATAGCCTCCCCTATCAGTGCTGGTGTGTTAGGCATGGCACGTACAATTCTTGCAGGCTTGTCGAATTTTTCTCTGAGTGCCTCTATAGAATGGCTAGGAGACAGCGAAATTATCACATGCTCCTGTGTCACAACATGCATGATATTCTTGATTACGACATCATATACCTGAGGTTTTACTGCAAGAATAATATACTTAGCGCTGTTAGCACACTCTGCATTTCCTGATACAGCACGCACTCCTGTCTCATCACTCACAGCAACACGTTTTTTATCTGTCGCACAAGAAAAGACAATCTCATCAGGTGAATATGTCTTTAGCAAGCCCTTTAACATGGCATATCCCATATTTCCCATGCCGATAAATCCAAAAGTACCCATATTATTTTTCATTCCTTCCAAATAATTGTGCAAATTACTGCTCTCTGCTAATCTTCAAGAAGCTTGTCAACGCTTACAAGCTTGACACAGAGTGCAAATAAAAGTGCAGCCTTCTTCATCTCATCAACTGTTGGGAAGGAAGGTGCTATTCTGATATTGGAATCTTCAGGGTCATTTCCATATGGATATGTTGCTCCTGCACCTGTAAGTACCATGCCTGCTTCCTTGCATTTCTTAACTATCGCTTTTGCACAGCCAGGCATTGCATCAAATGAGATAAAATATCCGCCTAAAGGCTTAGTCCATGTTCCTATTCCAAGACCCGAAAGTTCATTATCGAGAATCTCTTCAACTGCCTCGAACTTAGGTCTTAGAATCTCTGCCTGCTTCATCATATGATTCATTATGCCCTGCTTATTCTTGTAAAATCTGATATGTCTTAACTGATTTATCTTATCATAGCCGATTGTCTGTATGGTGAGCGACTTCTTAACTTCGGCAATATTGGCTTTAGATGTAGCCATGGCTGCAATTCCTGCGCCTGCGAAGCTGATTTTGGAGGTTGAAGCAAACTCATATACCATGTCAGGATTTCCCGCCTTCTCACATTCAGAAATTATGTCAAGAATCTCCGGTTGATTATCCTCGTAGAGATAATGAACAACATATGCATTGTCCCACATAATCCTGAAATCCTTGGCAGCAGGCTTTAATGCAGCCATTCTTCTCACCACTTCATCAGAGTATACACATCCGCCCGGATTTGAGAACTTAGGAACACACCATATTCCTTTGATGCTGTCATCCTCTGCTACAAGCTTTTCAACCATGTCCATATCAGGACCATCTTCATTCATAGGAACATTTATCATCTCTATGCCAAAATGCTGTGTAATCGCAAAATGTCTGTCATATCCTGGAACCGGACACAGGAACTTAACTTTGTCAAGCTTGCACCAAGGTGTGCAGCCTGCAGTTCCTTCGAGCATAAATCTGGAAATCGTATCATACATAATGTTAAGGCTTGCATTACCGTAGACAATCACATTGGAAGCATCCGTTCCCATAACGTCCGCCATGAAATGTCTCGCCTCAGGAATACCATCGAGTCCTCCGTAATTACGACAGTCAACTCCATCCTCCGATTTATAATCAGATGTGCTGTTCACTGCATCTAATATTCCCATTGCAAGATCTAACTGAGCCGGTGCCGGCTTGCCTCTGGACATATCAAGCTTAAGCCCTAACTGCTGTGCCTTAGCATATTCCTCTTCAAGAGCTGATTTAATTGTTCTTAGCTCGTCCTTGCTTAACATCTTGTACATTTCCATATCTGCTCAACCTCCGTATTGTAACTTTTGAAAAATATATTATCATTGAACTTCGCAAGATGCAACATATTTTTTAATAAATTGACTTATTAAAGTGTAAAAAATGCTGTGACCTGATAAGTCAAGCCACAGCATTAAATATTCAAATAGACGACCTTTTTTTACTAATATCCGAGAAGATTGTCATAGAGCTTTTCGTACTTCCCTGCCGAACTCGTCCATGAGAAGTCTTTTAGCATACCTCTGTCAACTATCTTGTTCCACTCTCTCTTATTGTTATAATATACATGTTTTGCATAATTGATAGTATTCATCATCTCATGCGCATTGTAGTTAGCAAAAGAGAAGCCTGTTCCTGTACTCTCATACTCATTATACGGCTCTACTGTATCCTTAAGGCCACCAGTCTCACGCACAATAGGAACTGTTCCATATCTAAGTGACATAAGCTGACTAAGACCGCATGGTTCAAAAAGCGAAGGCATCAAAAATGCATCGCATGATGCATATATCTTATGTGACATATCTTCAGAATAATATATATTTGCCGATACTCTGCCCGGATACTTCCATGCAAAATGTCTGAACATGTTCTCATACTGCGATTCACCTGTTCCAAGGACAACAAGCTGCACATCCTCAGTACATATCTGATCCATCATGTATGCTATAAGATCGAAGCCCTTCTGATCTGTAAGTCTTGACACAATACCTATCATAAACTTCTTATCATTCACTTCAAGACCAAGCTCCTGCTGAAGTGCCTTCTTGTTCTTAACTTTTTCTTTGCGGAAAGTCTTCTGATTATAATTAGCGACAATTCTTTTATCTGTTTCCGGATTGAACTCATCATAATCAATACCATTTACAATACCTGTAAGGCAGTTAGAACGCGCTCTCATAAGTCCATCAAGATGCTCACCATAAAATGGTGTCTTAATCTCTTGCGCATAGCTTTCGCTCACTGTTGTCACAGCGTCTGCATATACAATACCACCTTTTAGATAGTTGGCATCGCCATATGCTTCCAGTTTATCCGATGTGAAAAAATATGGAGGAAGTCCTGTGATATCCTTCACTTTCTTAAGGTCCCATATACCCTGAAATTTGAGATTATGTATAGTTATGACTGACTTCATGTCACGGAAAAACTCACCCTCATGGAAACGTTCCTTCATATATACAGGTACAAGTCCTGTCTGCCAGTCGTGGCAATGAACAATATCCGGTTTAAAATTGAGAAGAGGCATAGCAGAAAGAGCTGCTTTGCTAAAAAAAGCAAACTTTTCAATATCTTCATGTATGTAGCCATAAGGCTTAGGTCCGGCAAAATAGAACTCATTGTCGATGAAATAATAGTGTACTCCTGCATACTCCATCTCCAACACACCTACATACTGGCTTCTCCATGCCAAATCCATATAAAAATGCGTGACATATTTCATCTGATTACGCCATTTTTCAGGAATGCAAAGATACTTAGGCAACATGACACGCACATCGTAACGTTCCTTGTCAAAATATTTTGGAAGTGAACCGGCTACATCGGCAAGTCCACCTGTTTTTATAAATGGAACCGCCTCTGATGAAACAAAAAGCACATTTTTCTTCATAGACTCTACCTCACATATCATTTTATGAATTTTTAGAAAACTCAAAACAACTAGATAAATTTTTATATATTATAGCACAAATTATCAAAAAATAAAAGCCCGTTTTGTTATCAATTTATCTTGCCTTATACTGCAGGCGAAGCTTATCGGCTATAAGAGCAATGAATTCTGAATTGGTAGGCTTTCCTTTTCCGTTGCTCACTGTATAGCCAAACAGTTCTTCAATCGTCTCCATCCTTCCGCGTTCCCATGCTACTTCTATTGCATGGCGTATGGCACGCTCAACTCTGCTTGCTGTTGTATCATATTTTTTCGCAATTGTAGGATAAAGTATCTTTGTTATACTGTTCAAAATATCTGCATCTTCAATCGCCATTATAATAGAATCTCTTAGATATTGATAACCTTTAATGTGAGCAGGGATTCCAACTTCATGTATCATATTAGTGACATCTGTTTCTATGCTCACTTTCTGATTCTCATTATTAAGTTCTGCCGCAAGTCTTGTTGTGTTACCGGCAGCAGGATGCCTTCCCATATTGCTTTTTACATATCTTATTCTGTTAAGGAGAGTATTGTTATCAAACGGCTTCATTATGTAATAGTTGGCACCAAGATTAAATGCGTCTTCCGTAATACCTTCCTGGCCTATTGCTGTTATTATGATGAATGCCGGCTTCTTTTTAATTCTCGAATCTGCATGTGTCTTTTCCATTACGGTAAGTCCATCAAGCTTTGGCATTACAATGTCAAGCAGGACAACATCCGGCTGCTTCTCACGAATCAGACCAAGACATATCTCACCGTTTTCAGCTTTTCCCACAACTTCCATATCTTTATCAGTCTTAATTATATCCTCTAAGAGCTGTAACATACGTTCATTATCATCTGCAATAGCAATTCTAAGCTTTCCCATGTTTCCTCACTCATTTTTATATAAATTACTGCATATTCTCAAAGCCTGTTTATACATATATTTTACAACTGTTCATAATATGCTGTCCGGCTATGAGTAACTGCAATTTTTTAACCATATGCTGCAATAGCAGCACATGGTTATATTATAATAGTCATATATTGGGAGTTCAATAGATTTTTTTAAGAATATTTGAAGTTTTAATTCTGATTTAGTCGAATTTCGTCGAAAGTGAAAATCTCTTATATTCTGTTCCGTCTAAATCCTTCCAAATAAATACACCATTTTCAAAAATGATATAGCTGTGAGGACTGTCCTCCTTCGGAATCGAAACAGAACCCGGATTAATATACCACATACCATTCTCACAAATGCATGCCGGTACATGCGTATGTCCATGAAGAAGAATGTCATTTTCCTTGTGAGGAGGCATGTTCTTAAGATTAAAATGATGTCCATGTGTCGCAAAAATCGTCACACCGTCTATATATAGAATGCTGTAATCGGCAAGCACCGGAAAATCAAGCACCATCTGGTCAACCTCCGTATCACAATTACCGCGCACACATAAAAGCTCATTCTTAACTTCGTTAAGCATAGATATAACCTTCTTCGGTGCATAGTCCTTTGGCAGGTCATTTCTAGGTCCATGGTAAAGTATATCTCCAAGAAGGAGCAATCTGTCAGCCTGCTCCTTCTTATATGCATCAAGCATTTTTTCACAATAGTATGCCGAACCATGTATGTCCGACGCAATCATAATTTTCATAGCAGTTCCTCCAATGTATCTTTAAGTCTGATATTGTACGAATTTTACCACAAATCAAGTTAAAAGAAAAGGAAAAGTATTCCATAATACATAGTCTGACACTACCTTGCTTTATCATAACTGCCAATATTCTTAAATATATTAAATAACTTTCTTATCATAAGCTTACTTTTGTCCAATAGCCCCTACCGGACAGCTATTCATCGCATTTTCTGCATCGGAAGCATCTGCTTCCTTTACTTCTTCATCTATTGCCATCGCAACACCTTCATCTGTCATTCCAAACACGCCCGGACAAATTCCGTTGCACATTCCACAGCCGATGCAATTTTCATTTACATAATATTTCATACACATACCTCATATTTTATTATCCTAATATCTTCTTTAAATCATCTTCGGGAGTTGATATAGGTGCTATATTGTATTTTTCTACAAGAACCTTCAGTACATTCGGAGAAATGAAGGCAGGAAGGGAAGGCCCAAGTAAAATATTTTTGATTCCAAGATGAAACAGAGAGAGTAAAATACATACCGCCTTCTGCTCATACCATGAGAGAACCATAGAAAGAGGAAGATCATTTACTTTGCACTCAAATGCCCCTGCGAGCACAACAGCCACCTGAATTGCACCGTAAGCATCATTGCACTGTCCCATATCAAGAATTCTTGGAAACGGCCCAATTTTTCCAAGGTCAAGGTCATTAAATCTGTATTTGCCACATGCAAGCGTGAGGATAATGCTGTCCTGCGGAGTCTGTTTTACGAACTCTGTGTAATAGTTTCTTCCCGGCTTTGCCCCATCGCAGCCCGCAACGAGGAAGAAATGCTTGATTGCTCCGGCTTTGACTGCCTCAACTATCGTGCCTGCATTTTCAAGAACAGTATTTCTTCCAAAACCGGTCATCACAGTCTTGCCGCCATTGATTCCTGTAAATACGGTATCTTCGGCAAAACCGCCAAGCTCAAGTGCCTTTTCAATGACCGGTGTGAAATCCTTATCTTCCCCGACATGGATGATTTCAGGATACGACACAACTTCTGTCGTAAACACGCGGTCTGAATAGCTCTCCTTAGGCGGCATCAGGCAGTTGGTTGTATATAGAACAGGTGCCGGAAGGTTCGCAAATTCCTTCTGCTGATTCTGCCATGCTGTTCCAAAATTTCCCTTTAAATGTGGATATTTCTTAAGCTCCGGATAACCATGCGCCGGAAGCATTTCTCCATGTGTATAAATGTTGATGCCTTTATCCTTTGTCTGCTCTAAAAGCTGTTTTAAATCATAAAGATCATGTCCTGTAATTACAATGAACGGGCCTTTTTCAACGGTAAGCGAAACCTCTGTAGGCACAGGATTTCCGTATGTCTTGGTGTTCGCTTCGTCAAGAAGTGCCATACATCTTAAGTTGACTTCACCAACCTTAAGCACAATAGGAAGTAGTTCGTCCATACCCATATCAGAGCCGACTGCTCTTAAGGCCTCATAAAAGAATGCATTCACTATAGCATCCTCGTACCCTAAAACCTGTGCATGATATGCATAAGCGGCAACACCTCTTACGCCAAAAAGAATAAGCGACTTTAACGACCTGATATCCTCATTTGCATACCACACCTTATTCATATCATAGTCCGAAACATTTCCCGATGCAGCATGGACTTCATCTATAAGCTTTGTTATTGTAGCTTCATTAAAATTAACATTAGTAATAGTTGTAAAAAGCGACTTAATAATAAGTGTGTCATTTGCCTTATTCATCTCGTTTTTTTCTGCGAGTCCTATAATAGCACCTGTAAGCTTATCCTGAAGATTCGCAATCACAGGTGTCTTTCCGCATACACCGCTCCTTGTACAGCCTGTACATCCGGCTGTCTGTTCACACTGAAAACAAAACATATTATTATCCATTATCTCTCTCCATATCTTTTTTTGTTTACAAGCGTATTCTACAGTCTAATACGTAATAATTCTGTTGCTGCTGCAACATTTTTACAGTATAATCTAACCGCTATACATACATTTAATGATATTGATTATAAAAAGTATTTTTGCCCATAGTATCATATAATTAATCAATATATGATTATTAAATACATAATTAACAGATATATAATCATACTTAAAAATGGTGCTTCCTAAGTTATACCGATTTAAAAACTATTATAATAAGCGGAGGTCTTTTATGAGCGAAACAGCTTCCTATTCCGGATATATAGATATAATTGCCAAATGTCCTTTATTTAAAAATATTCCTCTTAATAAAATAGAAGAAATGATATCTTTCCTGCACGGCTTTACAAAAAAATACAAAAAAGGTGAAACACTGGTAAGACATGGCGAAACCTTTAGATATGCCGGAATAATACTCACAGGTAAAGTAGAAGTCTCCTATACCAATTACCAGTTCGATAAATTAAACGTTAACCACTTCGTATCTCCCAATGTCTTCGGTGAAGCTCTTGCAATCAAAAAAGTCAGCTATAGCCCTATTCAGGTAGATGCCATAACTGACTGTCTTATTCTTTTTATTGATTTAAATTACCTGACAGAGTCAAGAGAAAGATGCTGTCCCTCCTGCGCATTCAATCACCAATTATTGCTCAATCTGACAGACCGAATGGTCGAACAAAATATATTTACCAACCTTAAACTGCGAATTCTCAGCCAGAAGTCGCTCCGCGATAAAATCCTAGTCTACCTCTACAGCCTGCAACCCGATAACAATAACATTCGAACCATACCATTCTCACAGACGGCATTGGCAGAATTCTTAAATGTCAACAGAAGTGCTCTCTCAAGGGAGCTAGGCAGGATGCAGAATGAAAATATCATCCGGCTTGATGGAAAACGATGTGTTATTAGTGAATAGAGGGTTTCTCATCTACTTTACACCAAGTGCTTTATAGACAGCTTCCTCCAAAGAAGAATAAAATATCAAACTATACTGCTTTTACCTCTTATCCAACAGTATTCTTTGCCATCTAGAACTGCTTCAATAGTTACTTCCAATGCTCTATTGCAAAATAAGAGGACGGATTTCTCCGTCCTCTTATTTTTGTTATATTAACTTATGCTCCAAATGCAAATGCCATAATGATAAAACATACATTAACCATTTTCAATGGCACGCTGTCAGCCTGTAATATTAGTTATCCCGATATTTTACTGTTCTAACATCTCCTCAATAAATATCCCATATCCCTTCGCAGGGTCATTTACAAGAACATGCGTCACGGCACCTATCACGCCGCCATTCTGGATAATCGGGCTGCCGCTCATACCCTGAATGATTCCTCCGGTACATTCAAGAAGGCTTTCATCTGTGACAGTGAAAGAAATTCCTTTATTTATGTTGCTGTTAGACAAATCAGCACTCGTTATATATATTTCATAATCGCGGACTGAGCCATCTATAAAGCTTCTTATATACGCCTTGCCCTTTTTAACATCCTGCTTGTATATCACCGGCAGCGCATAGCTGTCAATGTATTTATAGATGTTTTCATGGGCTGTCCCATAAATGCCAATCTCTGTATTGACTTCAATCATTCCGAGAAAATAGTCCGGACTGTAGTTTATTGAGCCGACAACTTCACCCGGCGTACCGGATTTTCCCTTTACTATGGACCATATCTTGGCACAATAGAGTCTTCCGCCGCATGAGCTTACAAGCTTCCCTGTATCGACATCACTTATTCCATGGCCTAATGCTCCAAAGCGTCCATCTTTATCAATATATGTCAGCGTTCCAAGTCCCTGACAGTCGTCACGCACCCATGTCCCTATTCTGGGTTTTCCGCTCTCATCAATTACCGGTGTAATGCGCACCTCCATGTATGCTCCATTGCGGTACAGACCTATGGTTACATGTCCAAGACCATTGTCGGAGCCTGCGCAAAGCTGCTCAACAAGTTCCTCCTTATTATCAACCTTGCTTCCATTTACCTTTACGATGTAATCACCCGGCCATAGCACCTCTGATGCCGGACACCTTACAGTTCCGTCTGCAAGTGTTATATCGCCTATATCGACTACCATTACACCTTTTGTCTCGATATATATGCCGACAGGTATTCCACATGGTATAACAAGAACCTCATCACATACATTAATCTCTACATTCTTCAGGTTGACAATGCCAAACAGCCGGAAGTTAAGTCTGTAGCTTCCCTGTTCACCTGTGCTGATACTTAAAGTATCGAGCAGGTTGACATTTACTGCATCCACTGTTGTCGCATATGCCTGAATCGTTTCTTCATCGTCACTTGCTTCCGGATTTTGTTCAACAGTACCGATAAATGGAATATTAAAATTGAGCTTTTCAACCGAATTTCTGTTAAGATTTATGGAATCCGGAATAAGATTTTTAACAGCATATATATAATATACAACACATCCGGCAATCCCTGCTGCTAACAGCCATATAAGGAACCGCCTGTATATTTTCCTGCAATCAGCACATACTTTTTCCATGACATCTCCTTCCTCAAAATGCTTTATAAGGAATCTATCTTTTCATGGTCTTAGTATGCTACGCAGAATTTTTTTAAAACATGAAGATTATGGTGTGTATCTTTTAAGCTCCCTTGCATTAGAAACAGCCGTCTCAGTTATACTGTCACCGCCAAGCATTCTCGCAAGCTCCATAACAGAGCCATCATAATCAAGTTCTGTTATTGATGTAACTGTCTTATTATCCTTTATGGATTTGATTATTCCGAAATGTTTTTTTGCCATAGCCGCTATCTGAGGAAGATGAGTGATGCATATTACCTGACGCTTCTTCGCTATGCTGTCAAGCTTATTTGCAACCATCTGTGCTGTCCTTCCGCTGATTCCGGTATCTATCTCATCAAAGATAAGTGTATCAATCTCGTCCTGATCTGCCAGGACAGTCTTGATTGCAAGCATTATTCTTGAAAGCTCACCTCCTGAGGCAACCTTTGCAAGCGGCTTAACCTCCTCACCGGGATTTACCGATATAAGATATTCAACATGATCCATGCCATTAGCAGAAGGCTTTTCAAGTGGACTGAAATCAATTTTAAAATCCACACTCAAAAAGTTAAGTTCCATAAGAGCCTGTTTTATTTCGACTTCAAGCTTAGCAGCTTCCTTTTTTCTTATCTGCGTTACCGTATCAGCCGCTGTCACAAGTCTATTATGTGCATTTTCAAGTTCTTCAATAACTTTTTTTCTGTTATACTCATATTCATTTAAAAAATCGTATTTCTGCTTCTTTTTCTTAAGTGCCTCAAAAACGCTTTCTATGCTGCCACCGTGTTTTGCCTTGAGATTGTTGATTATATCAAGTCTTTCCTCAAGCTTTTTGTACTCTTCTTCATCAAATTCAAGATTGCACATATATGAAGACAAATCTCTTCCAAGGTCAGAGATGAGACTTTCGATATCGGACAGCTGTGATGCGAGCCCTGCTATCGCATCATCATACTGCGCCGCTTCGCTCACAGCCTTGTATGCCCTGCCTATAAGCGTTGATGCATTCTCATCATTGTCGGAGCTTATGCATTCCTCCGCCTCTGCAAGAGCATCAACAATCTTCCTTGAATTCTTTGCCCTGCGATGTTCTGATTCTAATTTCTCATCCTCGCCGACAGACAAGGCTGCCGTCTCAATTTCATTAATCTCATATTCAAGGAAATCAAGAGTTCTTTTTCTCTCATCCTCATCCATGTCAAATTTTGCAAGACTGCGCTCTAAATCCTTATAAGCCTTGTATAAAAGCTCATATTCCTGCATCGGGGCATCAAGCTCATGTCTTGCATATCTGTCAAGAATCTTCAAATGATTCGATGGATATATAAGCGACTGGTGCTCATGCTGTCCGTGTATATCTATCAGCAGTGCTGTAATATCACGAACTGTAGAAAGAGTTACATTCTCGCCGTTAATTTTCATTATATTTCTGTTCTCAGTGAATTTTCTTGAAATTAAGACTTGATTGTCCGTGACAAAGATATCCTTTGCGGCGAGCGCCGCAACTGTAGAATCATCAACCTGAAATAAAAGCTCAACACTTGCATAATCGCCATGCTTTCCTAGCATATCATGCGATGCTTTAGCACCAAGTGCAAGATTGATAGAACCTAACAGGATTGATTTTCCTGCACCTGTCTCTCCGGTAAGAATGTTAAGCCCTTCATCGAAAAAGACATCAGCTTCATCAATGAGGGCAAGATTCTTAACATGTAAATTGATTAACATATATTTCCTCCCTGCGGCAGAATCTTATCTGCTAAAAGGTATCCCCCATTATCTATGCTTTTACAAGCTTATGAATCTTATCCATAAGATTCTTAGTATCATCAACTGTCCTCACTGCACACATTATCGTATCATCCCCTGCGATACATCCAACTATCTCCGGCCATGGCATGGCATCTATTGCCGCAGCTACAGCCATCGCCATACCTGAAACCGTCTTGACAACAAGAATATTCTGAGCCATATCAACCGACACATATGCCTCCTTAAGAATGCGTATGAACTTATCACTCATAGAGTTATCTTTGCCGTCAAGAATTACATATTTCTGTCTTCCTGTTCCGTCTGAGACCTTGGTAAGCTTAAGCTCCCTGATATCTCTTGAAACAGTCGCCTGTGTCACATTGTAGCCTTCGCTGTTAAGTCTGTCCGCAAGCTCCTCCTGCGTCTCAATATTGTACTTGCGTATCAATTCAATAACCTTGGCATGGCGCTCAGCTTTCATCTTTTATCCCCACTTTCTCTATATAACACTCATTTTTTTCCCAAGAACCTGGAAAAAGCTGAGCTTGCTTGTCTTTACTATCTTAGCTTTCTTAGGTGCTCTTGTGATAATCACTTTGTCACCTGAAATAAGATTGGTATGCAGCTCTCCATCAAACGATGCAACTCTCTCCTCCTGATTTGAACGGCTCTTACTCATCTTGACACATATCTCATCACCCGAATCAAGAATAATGCTTCTCTGATTTATCTTGTGAGGACATACAGGAGTAAGTATAATAAGCTCTGAATTAGGCTGTGCAATAGGACCCCCTGCCGAGAGATTATATGCTGTTGAGCCTGTCGGAGTTGAAATAATAAGTCCGTCAGCCGTATACGATGTCAGATATTCATCATTGACATATATATCAAAATCTATAACTCTAAGTGCTCCGCTTCTGTTAACTACGATATCATTGAGCGCAACATTCGTGTATATCAGCTCACCATTCCTGTATGCATTACCTTCAAGCATCATTCTCTCATCTATCTCATAATCACCTGCAAGAACACAATCTATTGCCGGAAAAGCCTGATCCTTATCTATATCAACCAGAAAACCGAGCGTGCCAATATTAATTCCAAGAAGAGGAAGCTCAAGCTGGCTTAAATCTCTTGCAGCCTGGATAAGTGTGCCATCACCGCCAAGGACAATAACACAGTCCGTGTCATCCGGAACCATATCAGCGTTGGTATAATTATAATTCGTATTATTTACAGCCTCCCTAGGCTGAGTGTAACATGTCCTGCCCTTAGACTCTAAGTACTTTATTATACTGTTGGTGAAAGTCAAATCCGAATCTTTCGCCATATTGGTGACTATAAAAAATTTTTCCATCTATGTAGCCTGACCCTTCTGTACTAAAAATATAAGTTTTTTGTATCTTACAACATTTCATGAGCTTTTTCAACAATTTCACGAATATTGAAAGGAATCTCACCCGGCACTTCATCGCTCTTTCTAAGATGAAGCAGATATTCAATATTGCCTTCCGGCCCCTTAATAGGCGAAAACTCAAGATTCAATGGCATAAACCCATTTTCAAGGGCAAAGGTTGTCACATTTTCAATAACTTCAATATGGACAGCTTTATCTCTTACAACGCCCTTTTTGCCAACCTTCTCTCTTCCTGCCTCAAACTGCGGCTTTATGAGTGCCGCAATCTCTCCGTTATCTCTCAAAAGAGCACGTACAGGCAAGAGCACTTTTGTGAGTGAAATAAAAGACACATCTATGCTGGCAAAATCTATGGCATCTGCTATATCCTCAGGTGTGACAAACTTTATGTTGGTCTTTTCCATAACGACAACCCGTTCATCCTGTCTAAGCCGCCAGTCAAGCTGTCCATGGCCTACATCAACCGAATAGACCTTTACTGCACCATTCTGGAGCATACAGTCGGTAAAACCACCTGTCGATGCCCCGACATCCATGCACACCTTGCCTTCAAGAGAAATATCAAAATGTGTCATTGCTTTCTCAAGCTTCAATCCTCCGCGGCTTACATATTTCATCGTAACTCCGTGTATCTCAATCTGGCTTGTCACATCGAACATTGAACCGGCTTTATCTTCGCGCTGTCCGTTCACAAAAACATTACCCGCCATGATAATCGCTTTGGCTTTTTCACGCGAATCCGCAAGTCTTCGCTCTACAACAAGCACATCCAGTCTTTCTTTCATATTTTTCACACTACTCTCCATTTTAATAACTGTCTAATTTTTCTATTATCGCATCCGGAGTAAAGCCATATGCCTCCTTGAGCTTTGTGACACTTCCATGCTGTATATATTCGTCAGGAAGTGATGCGTTTATTATCTTTATATCTAATCTATTCTCATTTACGATACGCAGAACATTCATTCCAAAACCTCCTGCACCGATATTCTCTTCTATCGTGAGCAATTTGTCGTGATTCTTCGCAAGCTGTGCGATAAGCTCCTTGTCTACAGGATTTTCGAATCGTGCATTGATAAGTGTAGGATTCTCCCCACGCTCCTTAAGCTTTTCGTATACCTTAGCACCCTCCTCTATAGAAGAACCAATCGTCATAATTGCTGTTCCTTCACCATCATATATGTGCTCTGCTTTTCCATAATACACTTCGTTTTTATATTCGGAAAAAATATCCGATACAGCACCTCTTGGATATCTGATTGCAACAGGCCCATCAAAATTATTGGCAAATTCCATCATATCCATAAGCTCTAATCTGTTCTTAGGAGCCATCACTGTCATTCCCGGAATAATATTCATATATGAATAATCATAGATTCCCTGATGTGTCTCACCGTCACTTCCGACAAGCCCCGCTCTGTCAATCATAAACACGACATGCAGTCCCTGAATGCACACATCATGCAATATCTCATCGAAGCCTCTCTGCAAAAATGAAGAGTACACCGCAAAGTACGGCTTCAACCCGCCTGCCGCCAGTCCTGCCGCAAATGTTACAGCATGTTCTTCCGCTATTCCGACATCAAAAAATCTGAGCGGAAAATATTTCTGGAATCTCGCAAGTCCTGTTCCTGATGCCATAGATGCTGTGATTGCGACAATTTTATCATCCTTTTTTGCCATATCACAGATTTTTCTTGAAAAAACTTCTGTATATGTCGTCTTAGAAGTACCAAATGTCTTTCCCGTTGCAACATCGAATGGGCTGACGCCATGAAATTTCTCCGGCTTCAATCTCGCCGGCTCATAGCCTCTTCCTTTCTCTGTAATCACATGAACAAGAACCGATGAATTTATCTTCTTTGCAATCTTGAACATCTTACATAGCTTACCTATATCGTGTCCGTCAACCGGTCCAAGGTAGGTAAGCCCCATATCTTCAAATCTCATTCCCGGCAGGATAAGCTGCTTTATTCCGCTCTTGGCTTTCTGAACCTGCGAGACAATCTTATCGCCGTATACAGGAATCTTTTTTAATGAGCTTTTTACATTATCGTTGATATCTCTGTATGCGTTATCTCCTCTGATGCCTGTCAAGAGTGACGATATCGCTCCTACATTCGGCGAAATCGACATATTGTTGTCATTTAATACGATTATAAAATTGCTCTGATTCTCAGCGGCATTGTTAAGCGCTTCAAGAGCAAGTCCGCCTGTCAGTGCTCCGTCACCTATAATCGAAACAACATAATTGTCACCACCGGCTAAATCTCTCGCCTTGACATAGCCAAGCCCTGCGGAAATCGAGGTAGAGCTGTGTCCCGTGTCAAAGCTGTCACAGCTGCTCTCGCGTCTCTTAGGGAATCCGCTCATTCCTCCGAATTGTCTTAATGTGTCGAACTCATCCTTGCGCCCGGTAAGTATCTTGTGCGTATATGCCTGATGTCCGACATCCCACACAAGCTTGTCCTCCGGAAGATTGAACGAAAGGTGCATTGCCATAGTAAGTTCAACCGTTCCAAGGTTAGATGCCAAATGTCCTCCCGTCCTGCTTATATGTTCAATCAAAAATTCCCTGATTTCCGCTGCAAGCTGCGGAAGCTCACCAACAGGAATATTTTTTATATCATTTTCTTTGTTAATCGTGTCAAGTATCATTCATATACCTCGTTTCATCAATAAACACGCTTTACGAGGCTTTCTATTAACCAGAGAAGAAAGCCCTTCTCAGTCTCATCTGCCGGCTTAATGTTATTAAGGACAAGCTTTGCATTCTCAGAAAGTCTGCCAACCTCAGCCCTTGCAACGTCAATGCCAAACAAAGTCACATAGGTTGTCTTACCATTCTTTTCATCGCTGTTAAGCGGCTTTCCGATAATCGCCGCATCACCTGTACAATCTAAGATATCGTCCTGAATCTGGAATGCCAGCCCTACGCTTCGTCCGATATTCTCAAAATCTTCCACACACTCTTTATCTGCACCGGCAAGAATTGCGCCAATCATCATCGATGCTTCTATAAGAGCACATGTTTTTAGCCTATATATATAATCAAGTCTTTCCTTCTCAGGATTCTTTCCGGTAAAAAGGACATCCACCGACTGTCCGCCAAGCATTCCAAAAGGCCCGGATTTTTCTGCAAAAACAGACATTGCTTCAATAATCCGCTTCTGTACATCCGTATCGCTGACACCCGAAAATGCTCTGAGTGCCGTCTGTGTTGACCAGTGCAAAAGTCCATCACCGGCTAAAAGCGCACACGCCTGCCCGAATTTCTTATGCGTTGTAGGCTTGCCGCGGCGAAGCTCATCATTATCTATCTCAGGCATGTCATCATGAACAAGTGAATACGTATGCAGATATTCCATAGCAGCCATAAAAGGCTCAGCAAGTTCATCTGTGCCTCCCATAAGCCTGTATACGCTGTCAATAAACACAGGTCTTAACCGCTTTCCGCCTGCCTCAACACTGTAATTCATAGCCATGACAAGCTCTGTAAGATACCCTTCTTCGGCAGGCAGATACTTTTGTATCACTGCGTTGGCATATTCTGTTCTTGAACTTAGTAGCTCATGATAATCATTTATATTATTTTCCATCTGCTAATCTTCATCTCCATCTAAATCCGGTGAATCTGCTTCATTTCTGAGTATTATCAGCTGCTTTTCTACCTTATCAAGCTGCTGTGTACACTGTGCAGTCAGCTTAACTCCGCTCTCATACAGCTTAAATGCCTCCTCAAGCGGCAATTCACTGCTCTCAAGACGTTCTATAATCTCTTCAAGCTTATCAAAATTCTCTTCAATGCTTACACTCTTTGCTCTAGCCATATCACTAATTCTTCTCCTTGCCGATAACTGATGCTTTAAGGCTTCCATCCGACATTCTAATCTTTATAAGCTCGCCGCAGTCAATGTCATCCACTGTTCTGACAGTCTTTCCTGCTTCATTTTCAAGATATCCGAACCCACCGCTTATCTTCGTAAGAGGTGAAAGAGCACCAAGCTTAGCTGCTACCAATCTGAGCCTGTTCCTGTCACTGTCCATTTTTCTGTCAATACACATGTCAAGACGCTGCCTTAACGAATCAAGATACTGCCTGTTATCTAAAAGCCGTCTCTGAGGCGCACATGCATTAAGCCTCAGATTCAATGAATCAAGCCTGTTCTTAAATGTTCCGATTCTGTCATACATACATCTGTACATCGAATTGTCAAACTGCCTGATGCGCTCGCACCACTGACCATAATCGAACACAGCAAGCTCAGCCGCCGCAGACGGTGTAGGAGCACGCATGTCCGCAACGAAATCCGCTATGGTAAAATCCGTCTCATGACCTACAGCCGAAATCACTGGTGTCTCACATTCAAAAATCGCTCTCGCAACGCTTTCTTCATTGAAAGCCCACAGCTCTTCTATACTTCCGCCGCCTCTTCCGACAATAATCACATCCGGTTTAACCGCATCGAGTGCTCTTATTCCTTTACAGATAGTATCAGCAGCACCTTCACCTTGAACTTTTACCGGATACAGATAAATCTGTACATATGGATTCCTTCTATATGCCACATTCTGTATATCATGTATGACCGCACCTGTCTCTGCTGTCACAACACCGACAGTAAGTGCATATCTTGGAATCGGCTTCTTAAAGGAAGAGTCGAACATTCCCATCTCTTCAAGTTCATTTTTGAGTGCGATATACCGCTCATAGAGGACACCGGAGCCATTCTTCTCTATCGACTTGACATACAGCTGGTACTTGCCATCCTTCTCATAGACAGTTATGCTCCCTGCCGCTGTAATGTCCATGCCATCGCACAGTGTGAAATTAAGTCCACGCCTGTCACCTGCAAACATGACACAGGCAAGCGCACTCGCAGAATCCTTCAGAGTAAAATAGATATGTCCCGAGCTGTGATACTTACAGTTGGATACTTCTCCTGTCACACGCACTCTGCCTAAAAGGAAGTCCGTCTGAAACATATTCTTAATATATCTGTTAATCTTACTTACACTGTAAGCTTCTATACTGCGAGCGTCTGCCATCTTTTCAATTCCTTTATATTATTTTGCAAGCTTGCCGAGCACTCCGTTTACAAACGAAGGGGAATCATCGCCACCGTATTTCTTAGCAAGCTCTATAGCTTCATTTATCGCAACACCTGTAGGAACATCGTCATCATAGACCGCCTCATATATCGCAAGTCTCAATATCGTAAGCTCAACCTTACCTATACGTTCCTTTTTCCAGCCAACACATAAGTTTTCAATCCTCTTATCGATATCATCAAGATGCTCCTCTATAAGTGCTGTTCTTTCACTTATAAGCTTCTTATCCTCCGGCATAAGCTCAAGCGGCTCAAAATAAAGCTTGTCCTGCTCTGCAAGATCAGCTGCCTCATGAAACTCCACACGGAAAAGGAGCTTAAATACATGTTCTCTTATTTCACTTCTTCTCATATTCTGAATATCCTTTCAATTCAGCGACAATGAAGGCCCTGAAACGCTCAAGGCCTCCACCATGCTTACATATGTTCTATTTATTGTTCTCTACCTTAACACCGGCAATCTTAATGTTGACCTCGGCAACTGTAAGTCCCGTCATAGTCTCAATCGCACTTGTGACACGCTCCTGAATCTTCTCACTGACTTCAGGAATTGAATATCCATACTTGAGAATAACAGATATATATACAACAGCTGTATTATCAGTAATGTCTACCGTTACGCCCTTAGATAAAACCTTCATTCCGAGCTTGCTGACAAGCTCATTCGTGATGTTTCCGGACAGGCATTCAACACCTTCAACTTCTGTAGCTGCAAGACCTGCAACTATACATACAACTTCATCTGCAACCTGTATATTACAAATTCCTTTATTCTCACATATTGTATATGTGCTTTCACCATTCTTTGACATAAGTCCTCCAATCTGCCTCCATCAGGGAAGCCTGCAATACGGTAATATACATATATTATATCTAATTATTCCCTTTTTTGCAAATAGAAAATACACAACCTGATTACTTCCCTGAAACAGTCTCTGTGATGGAGCTTTCCCTGCGTTATTTCCTACATTTCATGACACCGGCTGGGTGTCACTGTAAGTCTCCGATTCATCTGTCACTTGTGTGGTCTGTTCGCTGGCAGCCTCAGATGATGTCTGTACAGTAAGAGTTACTGAAGATATGGTGATATTCTCAACGCTTACTCCTGACTTTCTCTTAATTATATCCTCAATCTGTGCCCTCTCGGTATCGGACAGGCTTGACTTATTCACAACAACATCCGCCTGATCATCCGTTATCGACACGATGACATCGGCAAAGCCCTTAGCTTCTAGAAGAAGTTCCGCAGCCGCCTCCCTCTCAGCGATGTCTGTCAGCTCAATCATCTTATTCACCGCCTGTGCCTTGCTCTCATCATCAAGCGCACTGTTATTTATGATTCCGAGAAGTGACTCCTTGTTGGCGGCGCGCACCTGCTCCCTGTCAAGCTTTGCGCTTATTATAAAATCAGAATGTGTGATATCACTTGCGACACTTCCGGATGTATTATCCGATGTGTTCACGCCGGTCAGAATCGTTGCTCCCGGATCCGTAACAGAAAAATCGTCCGGCTCTGCATCATTGCTTAGCAAATCTCCTGTCTGTGCATCCGTCTCACCGAGTGTAAGACTTACATTTGTCTGTTTTACTCCTTTATCATGCTTTGAAACAATGTCCTTATAATTTATGTAGCCTGCAACTGCTATCATAATTGCAAGCGCAGTGATGATAATCTGATTTTTCTTTAAAATTCGCTTCAAAAGCTTATCCCTCCATTTTCATAACTTTTATTTTGTTTATATCAATCCCAAGTGCGGCACTGACAGCCTGTGTAAGCTTAACCGTCACCTCCGTATCGGATGCACCCTGCGCAAGTACAAGAACACCGCTTATTTCGGGGTATATTGTCTTAGTCACATACGGATTTAATGCGCCGTCACTCTCCTTAGCGAATATTACCTTCTCCTCCCTCTTTTCCTCCTTAAGCAGCTCACCTGATGAAGTGGTTCCATCTGTCTTAGCACTTTCTGTCACATCACTTTTTACTACAAGCTCACCTGAATCTTTGAATGTGACAAGCACCATCACCTGCCCCGCCCCCTCGACCTGTGACAATATTTTTTCAAGCCTTTCCTCAAGCTGTGAAGCATAGTCACCGCCACTTTCATTCATATACTCCACCGCACCGGCTGTCATCTTAGGTGTATCTGCGTCAGCTGTCTGTTTTTTGTTTTTTACAGGAAGCGAAATTATAACAAGCAGCACTCCTCCAAGCAGGATTAACAGCAGCTTATCCTTTGAAAGCTGAAGATTTTTCAGCATTGAAAAAATATCGTTAACTTTCAATTCTCTACCTCAGTTCCCAGTTCCCTCCTTATTATCCTGCCCATCATATATGTTAATATATATATTAGCGGAAGGGATATTATAGAAGTTGGCCAAATTATTTTTTAATGTTACAATAGAATAATCATAAATTTTCGCACCGGTATCGTTATACATATCAGTATTTTTATTAAGAACGATATCAAGCATCAATATATTTCCGTAGTTTTCGCTCTCCTCGTCAAGATTAAGCTTCACTTCACACCTTATAAGCCCATACTGTGTATTTTCAATATAGCTTTGCACTCTCTGCGTCACGCTGTCACAGTATAGATTTATAATCTCATCGTTTCTTCCTCTTTCTGCACTCAATATAGATGCATAGACATCATCCGATATCTCACAGTCATAATTTAAAAGACCTCCCTGTGAAAAATCTTCTCCGCTTATCAGGTTTATGAGCGGACCTGCCACCACCATTATCATCACTGTCCCGCAAAACAGCTTGAAATAGCGGGCATATTTTTCGTTTGATACGACATTCCGGATAACACTCATTATAATGTAAATGCAGAATATGTTTCCGATGTAACTTTTTACTCCATCCATCCTTCACCTCCTACTTCTGCCCGGAACTTTTCCGGCATATGCAATACATTCTTCTATGTTCCCGAAAAAAAAGCCGCATTTGTCGATGCACATACAATAGCTAATGTTATAAGAAACATTATTCCGACATTCATTGAACTTACCATCAGCAGCCTGACACCCTCATACATGCCATTTATGCATTCTGTGTAATTCTTATCGGCTACCGGCTCTAAAAATGCGCCTGCCGCCTTGCAGCCATACGCAAAGACAAAGAGCTTGATAACCGGTATGGCACAGAGCATCACAATCACACACATAGCGGCAACTCCAATACTGTTTTTTATCAGAACGCCTGAGCCTAATACCATTCCTGCGACAGCATCGACAGCACCGCCTGCTCCCGGTATCATTCCGGCAAGCTTCGTTATTGCAGTTCCTTTTAATGAATCGAGCATCGGACTTATAAGCCCTTTTATGACATTCATCCCGATAACAATCCCAAACAGCGCCTTGTTAGTCCACTCTAACAGTTCCTTTATAAGCTCCGAGAGCCTTCCGAATATATTATCTTTTGATATATAATTCATCATATTTATCAACATGTATATGCTTATTCCCGGAATTATAATATGTAAGAGCATCTTGTCCACTATAAGAATAATAAACATCGCAAGCTCATAAAAAGCAACTGCACCGGCACTTCCGCTTCCGGCAGTTATTACAACAGCATATGTAGGTATTAACGCCTGCATGAACTCTATGACAGACAGCAAGAGGTTCTGTGCTACCTGCGATGCCCAATATATTCCTGATGTCATAACAGCCATGAGTGCAAGCTGTATGATATAGCCGCCTGTGTTAGAAATACCTGCCTCAAAAAAAGTTCCTGCAAGGTTTTTGAATATGGCACCGACTATCCCAAGAAGAAATATCTTCACAAATAACGCTTTCTGCTCAAAAAAACCGCCAAATAATGTGTACGCACATGACTGTGTGGCAAGGCGCAGCGCCTGTGTATATTGTCCTTCCATCACAAGACCGATAAGCTCATCAAAATCAATATCATATTCTGACAGGCTTTCATCTATCTCATTATAATCATAGTCATCGAGTTCAACAGCGTACACAGTACACGGAAATACCGTTACAATGAACCATGAAAGACAGGCTGCTGCCAAAAAGCATTTTAGTTTTTCCATATATTTTCTTCTCATAGCATTTCACCTACCAGTTTTAAAAGGCGTACCACAACAGGACAACTTACATACAAAAGTGACAGCCTGCCAAAATTCTCAATCTGGACAGCAAGAGCCGAATATCCCATATCCCTGCACAGTGAACTTGAAAATTCGGCAATATATGCAAGTCCGACCATTTTAAGCATGACCACAATATACTCAGAATCAATGGTCACAAAATCCGTCATATGCTCAAGCTGCTCTATTATTCCGGATAGTCTTGCAGCCAGATAAAGCATCATAAGTACAGACGCCGCCAAATTGATATATGTAGGAAATTCTCCCTTCGCATTTTTAAGACCAAGTGCGAGCAGTCCAGCTATAACACCTATAACAGCCACTCTTATCATATCCATAGGCAAATCCTCTACAGCGAAAACAATTCTTTTATTGTCTCAAACAGTTCATATATGTACGGAACAATCCAGAACAGGACAAGCAACAGTCCTGCAAGGCTTGTCAGAAATGCATGTTCCTCTCGTCCACTGTGCTTTAATATCTGGGAGATAACAGAAACTAATATTCCCACCGCTGCAATCTTAAAAATCAAGCTTACCTCCACTTCATCTCCACCTTTCATATCAATATTATGGTAAGAAACAGCCCTGCCATCACCCCCAGACTCATATACATCCTACAATTATCAGAGTATTTTTCGGAAAGCACCGTTATGTCTTCGTCAACGCTTTCAAGATAAAATTCAAGATTGCTAATCTGCTGGGCTAAGTCCAAATATCCGAGGCTGTTACCGACATTTATAAGACTGTCACATTCCCTGCCGTCAAGATGAGTATCCGCCGCAAGCTTTTTTGCCTCCTCCTCCCACACATCCTTTAATACATTGCCATTCTCTGTCCTGAGTTTTTTTCCTACATCCCAGAAAAAATCCCTGACAGCCGGCTGACTGACACTGCATTTTTCTCCAACATTCATAAACGCTGACGTCAGAGTCTCCACACCGTACCTTAACTCTCCTTTGAGCACACTAAAGCTGTTCCTTAATGCCTTAAGCGAATTGATTCTGCATGTAAGCTCGCTTACTAAGCCTCTTGCGTACAAGGTTGTAGCACCTGTTATGCATATTGCTCCTAAGATTTTTAATACCAACATTTCAGACCATCTCCTCAGCCGATTGCAATTTTCCTTCATATATAAGACAAAGACTTCCATCATATACCCTGCAGGTTCTGTCATTCGCCAGCTGGATAAATCGTTCAAAAATTCCTTCCGATATTATATTCTGCTCAAAACTGTTCTCATCCGAATGCATCGTGCATAAAAGTGCCGCCCCACACGAACGAGCCGAACGGATTGCCGCAATATCTTCATTTCTGTTAATCTCATCCACCGCAATGACTCTCGGAGACATCGAGCGCAGAACCATCATTATCCCTTTACTTTTCGGTATCATATCCATTACATCAGTGCAGTCTCCCACATCATTTTGCGGAATCCCCTTATAACATGCTGCAATTTCCGATCGCTCATCGATAACGGATACGGTAATCCCCATATCAGAAACGCACCTGACTATGTCCCTTAACAGTGTGGTCTTTCCACACCCCGCCGGTGAAAGAATGAGTGTATTATAAATACCGTTCTTTCTTAGAAGCTGCTTTGTAAGCTCCGCTGCTATGCCTATGCGCTGTCCTGCAAGCCTGAAATTCATGGAGCTGATATTTTTAATCTGTTTTACTTCCCCATTATCACAGACTGCCTGTCCGCATATTCCAACGCGGTGTCCGCCAGGCAGAGTGATAAATCCATTCTTTATCTCCTCATTAAATGCATACAATGAGTAGTCGCTCATAAGTTCTAAGCACCTGTCCAAATCCTCACGATGGCATATCAATGCATCTGTAACATCCTTTTTAAGCTCCCCTTCACCTGTAAGATAAAATATTTTTCCGTCTCCAAGCACCATTACCGGGCGGTTGATTCTAAGCCTTATCTCCTCGACACACCTCCATGAGGCAGATGCATTCAATTTTTCAAGTGAATGCCTAAGCTTTCCTGTAAAATATATATCTATGCCCATTTCGCTCCTCCATTTCCTAGTGAAACTAACTGCTCTTACCAAGCATCTGCTCACCGCTTAACACATATTATGCAGAGCATGATTTAATAATTCTAAAAGATTTGTTCATTTTTCTTTGTCAAAATTTAGTTGAATAAACGACAGTCACAGGTTATAATAAAAAAGCTCGTGCATAGTTCACGAACAATATACTAAGAAACGAGGATAATTATGAAATTTTTAATTGACCTTTTAAAAGGTATGGTTGTCGGTGTAGCAAACATAATCCCCGGTGTCAGCGGCGGAACCATGATGGTCACTATGGGAATCTATCAAAAAATCATCGGTGCAATCAACAATCTGTTCAAGCATTTCAAGCAGTCAATTCTTACGCTTCTTCCTATTGGAATAGGTATGGTCGCAGGAATAGGTATCTTTTCATACATACTTCCATATTGCCTTGAAAATCAGCCGCTTCCTACAAGCCTCTGCTTTATCGGACTTATACTCGGCGGTATTCCTTTTATAATCAAGCCTGCCTCACAGAGTCTTAAAAGCGAAGGAAAACATATCTCATTCCAGCATGTGATTGCTTTTCTCATACTGTTTGTCATAGCAGTAGCAATGGCATTTATGAGAGAGACGGAGACTCATTCCGCTGCCTTTAATCTGAATGCCGGTCTTGTAATCGAGCTCTTTATCATCGGAGTAATCGCATCAGCAACAATGGTAATTCCAGGTGTCAGCGGTTCACTTGTGCTTATGCTTCTTGGCTTTTACTCAGGAATAATTGAGACGATACGTGATTTTATCGACTCACTTATATCATTCAATGCATCAGCTCTGCTTCACTGTGTCGGCATACTTCTTCCGTTCGGAATCGGTGTGGTTGTCGGAATCTTCGCAGTCTCTAAGCTTATCGAGTGGCTGTTTGAAAAGCATCCGTCCGTTACATACAGTGCTATACTCGGACTTATACTTGCATCACCTATAGGCATTCTTGCAAAGATGGAACACAATAATATCAATGCTGTATCAATAATTGCCGGCATCGTTCTTCTTGTAGGATGCACATGGTTCACATACTGGTTCGGAAAAAAGACTGAAAACATCGAAAATAAATAATTTGCATTAACTTAAAAAGCTGTCAAATCGGATAAATCAATTCAAATCTTTCCGGTTTGACAGCTTTTTTATATAATAGGGTTCGGGTGGCAAAACACGTCAATTTAGTCTATGCGTGTATAACAAGTTATAATTATACATATCACTTCGTTGTCCGAAGCAAGATGTTCTAAGGACTCTGATAAATGTTTTTATTGCGTCCGCCACCGACGCAAAGCATACCTCCTTGTATGCATTGCGTCTAAAGCAGCATCCATGCTGCTTTTGGCTATGGAGCGAGCAGAGTCCTAAGAACAACTAAGCTTCTCCCAAAAGTCGAGATATGTATAATTATAACTTGTTATACACAGCTAAGTTCACGGAACATGTTTTGATACACGAACCTTAATAGGAAATTTCGTTGAAATTCCCTATTATATATTACCGCAATTTTATATTAAATTCGTATCTGCCGCTTGCAAGCTCCTTTTTTTCACCTGTCACAGGCAGGAAAAGCTCTGCGCTTGTGTTGGCAGGTACAAGACATTCATATGTAAGAATATCATCCTTAATTCTGTATCCGGACTCCACGCGTCCGTAAGGAGTCTCATGCCATGCTGACATATAATCAAGCCCTCCGCCTATATGCGGTGTCAAAATTAACTTTTTATAGCCGGCGCATCCCTTCTCTTTGGATGTTCTTATTCCTGCTATAGTATCAAACATCCACTCTCCTATAGCTCCATATGAATAATGGTTAAAGGAGTTCATCGACACTTCACCAAAGGTTCCCGTCTCAGCAATATATGAGTTCCAGCGTTCCCATATCGTAGTGGCTCCGTTTTTGACACTGTACAGCCACCCCGGAAAGCCTGTCTCTTCAAGAAGTGAAAATGCCATATCATAATAGCCTGCCTTGCACAACGCAGGTGCCAAATGCTCTATTCCAAGGAAGCCTACCGACAGCTTGTTACCTCTGTCAGCTACAGCCTGTCTGAGACACTTCGCCGTCTTAGCTCTTTTATTCTCGGGAATAAGTTCAAAATCAAGCGCCAGAGCATATGCTGTCTGGCTAGGACGCTTAGTGGAATCTTCTCCATCCTCATACCTTGTCCTATTTATTATATTCCCGAACGAATCCGGCTCGGCTTTGCTCATCTCGCCCCAGTATGCTATGCTTCCATCCTCCTGTACCCATGCCTCATTGAACGCCTGCTTTACATTCTCATATCTTTCCCGATAGCGCTTGGCATCATCCGGTTTTCCCAATATATCGGCTGTCTTTGCCAAAAGTCCCGCAACATATGCTGCATATGCTGTAGCTGAGAGAATAAAAGGTGTGCTCGCATCAAAAGTAAGATGATCGCCTCTTGACTGCTGTATCTGAATAAAACCATGCGTTGAGATATCAGAACATTCCGGCATATCAACTCCGTCAACCGTTCTCACTCCGTTAAACTGTCTGTCCGCTCTGCTCTGGTACTCAACCCATGCTCTCATCATGTCATAATTTTTTTCCAGAATGCCTATATCACCGGTCGCAAGATAGAGCTTCCACGGAACAATGACTGCCGCATCGCCCCAGCCTGCACAGCCTCCCATTCTCCTGTTATCTCCGCCAAGAGGTGCTGTGTCAGGAACTGCGCCATCACGATTGTACATAAGCTGTCCGTCCCTTACATCCGTAAGCCACTTTTCCATAAAAGTCTTGATATCCATATTATATGCCGCTGTCGAGACAAATACCTGCGCATCTCCTGTCCAGCCCATACGCTCATTTCTCTGCGGACAGTCAGTATAGACTAACAGACTGTTTCCTCTCTGCCCCCACACAATATTGCTCTGCAGCTTATTGATATCTTCATTAGAACATTCAAAACCACCAGCCATCGTCCTTGTATTGGTAATGACAAGTCCTTCCACGCTCAGAAGAACCTCATTGAGTTCTTTCTCTGTCAATGTAAAGCCATTTCCGCTGATTTCAATGTATCTGAAGCCATGGCATGTCCCTGTCGGCATAAATTCCTCATGCGAATCACCGCACATCGTATAGCAGTCTGTATTAGCAGCACTTCTCATGTTGGTTATGTATAATCGTCCATCCTTGTAGCTCATCTCACCATAACGAAGCTTCAGTGAAAATCCTCTTTTGCCTGTCCCGCACAGGGTAAGCTTTACCGTGCCAACCATATTCTGCCCGAAATCAAACACAAAATGCCCTTTTGGATTCTCAATATATCCTCCTATAGGAAACAGCCTGCGCTCAACGAAAGCCTCATCCCCCTCCTGCGCCGTGATAACAAAAGGCTCATCAGCAGGAAGCGTTCCGTTAGTGGGAATAACCTTATCAGGCCAGTCAATTATTCCGCACTTTACATAGTTTCCACCATACCAGTCATATTTTCTTCTCGCATCAATGTACTCGCCCTGTTGGTAATCAGCATTAATAATCATGCCTTCGTCTGTAAAGTCCCAGTCCTTATCTGTTATGATAGTCTGTGTTCTTCCGTCAGTATATTCCACAACCAGCTTTGCCAAAAATGCATTCTTTTTTCCGTAAACCATCGGCATGGCAGTGTAACCTACATAGCCTGTGTAATAGCCTTTCATAACTACAGCACCAAGTACATTTTCACCTGTTCTTAGTGCATCTGTGACATCGTAAGTCTGATACATCAATCTCTTTCTGTAATCTGTAAAACCGGGATTGTAAAAACTATTGTTGATTTTTTCGCCATTAATGTAGACATCGTAAAAGCCCATTGCTGTAGCATAAAGTCTGGCTTTCTTAACACTGCCGCTGCTTTCAAAAGACTTTTTTACACACACTCCTGCTGCCGGATTGAAAACATAGAATTCATCCTGCACAGCAAGCTTATCATATGTCTTCAAAATATGCTCATTACCATCTTCCATGTAGGAAATAATAAGCCTGTCAAGCCCACAAAAGCCTTCCTTCTGTATGATACCGAGATTTCCCATGCCCTCTATACGCGGCATGAATGCTTCGTTCTTAGGAAGGATGTCCTCATTCTTTATAACTTCGCAGTCATTGATTGATAATGACAGCTTTGTGCCCTCCACACGAAATCTGATATCGGCACTGTATATTTTTTCTTTTTTTTCATCATATACTGCCAAAGATGAAGCATCAAATGAGTACCCATCGGCATTTCCAAGCTTCACTGAATATGGCACAGCGTCAGTCCATGCTGCATCATTGAATCTGTTCACGAAGCATTTGCCGGAGGCAAAAGCAAGCTCTATTGACATATAGTTGTCTTTATCTCTCACATTAAAAGCCAATCCTGTCCGTTCACTTCTGCCCACAGATATATGAGAACTCACAGTATAGTCAGCAAGACTGTCTGTATTCACACTGTCATATGGACTTCCGATAAACTGTGCTCCGTCCCATACGCTGCATGAGCATCCTTTCAGTCCTGTCTCAAACCATGACTCACCAAAGTATACGCAGTCATGGTTGTCAACCGCCTCAACACTCCAGTAATATCTTGCAGCGGGCTCAAGCTTCTCCCCATCGTACCTAAAGTAAGCCGACTCATCCGTCTGTCTTACCTGACTATCCCAGACAAGCTTGCGGTCCTCACCTTCATATAGTCTTACCTGACATGATTTTTGGACGACTCCAGATGCGGCTGTGTTAAATTTCCATCCAAAATAAATTCTGTCATCATCCAGCCCTAAAATGCATTCTCTCGAATTAACTTTTAAATCGTATAACCGTGACATACCTATCTCCATTCTATATAACTATAAGCTTCACTATTGTATATTCAATAACATTCGCAATCCGCTTTCGCTTCCTGCTTATTTCAAAATTTTACTTTGTTTATCCGCAAAATTGACAAACATCACCTGCTTTCCCACTGCTATACACTTATTTTCTATCTTTTATATTTTATAATTTGAGTTTCTTCTGTGTATCCCATATTATACATCATTTGTCTGCAATCCTTAATCTTATCCTTAAAAACCATAAAAGCAGCATATGTTTTATCAAAATCTTGTAATGCCGTTTCCTTATCTCCACTCTCCTTAGCATTCCATGAATTACATGCCCATTTATGAATTTCCCTGTGTGCATCGTAAAGTTCCTTGAATTCCTTGCTTCCAGTAATTCTAGAATCTGTCTGTGCTGCAAACCATTTACCAATCTTACAGCTGTCCGGATTATTTAACTGGGTTATCTTAAGATGCTCAAAACCGACAACATTGTTATATACACGCCATGTCAGTATAAAATGATCCATCTCGAAAACACTCAGCCAGTCACGCTCTGAAATCTCAGTGAAGCCTCTTACCATATCACTTCTGCACGCATCAATCAATCTTCCTGCACGAAAATAATGTTCACCTGACTCAATACAATCCTTTGACAATTCACCATAACTGTCTGCTATATCGGCGACAAGGTCTGAAAAAGCCTTTGTAGTCTCTGACTGTGTATCGATATCCTGAAAAATACTCTCAACAGCTGCATTGATTGCCATCATCTGGTTATTCATATTCTTAATGTCTTCAAGTGAAGTCTCTACTTTTTTATTTCCATCCGATAGCTTTTGTGTTGTATCGTCCATAGAATCTGCAAGAAGTTCAATATCGCCCTTTAGCTCTGACACATATCTTTCAATATCATCGGCTGACTCAGCCGTATTCGTGGAAAGCTGGCGTACCTGCTCTGCTACAACAGAAAATCCTCTTCCTGCTTCGCCCGCTCTCGCTGCCTCAATAGATGCATTAAGCGCCAAAAGGTTGCTCTTTTTTGCAACATTCTTGACTATACCTACAATCTCACCAATCTTATCTATTCTTTCCTGAAACACCTGCACCTGATTGTTAATTGCTGCAATCTTCTCGGAGGATTCATTCACATTATGCATGCTTTCATTAATAATGACTATGCTATTTTGTGTTGTATCAAGAAGCTGATGAGTATTATTTTTGATATCAGCCATAGAATTGGATATATTTTGAATGGAATCTTCAAGTGTACGGCTGGAATTTTCCATATTGTTGATGGATTCTACCTGTGATTCAACCTGATCAAGCATTTTCTTGATATGCGAATTATCACCTATAGTTCCCATTGACTCATTCAGACGGACGGCAAAATTATTGTTCGCTTTCCTGAAAGTACTCATCATTTTGTTAAGCTTGTCTGCGTATTCCTTATTTTTAAATGCAGAAATATCTACCGGCTCAAAATCACCTGAAATGATTCTATCCATTTCCTTTTGCAAAAGTATTGCATCCTCATTTGTCAAATAATGTTCTGTTGTTTTCTTCATGAATGTATTGTCTCCTCCTTAGATGGCTAACACAAAATATTGTCAGAATTATTATACTATTATATCGCAGTTTCCTCAACCTCTATTAAAATAAATATTTTATTTCTATTTTTATTATAAAGCTTCGGTTGTCGGAACATATCCTGTAAACCTAACTGTGCATAAAATAAAAAGCTTTCTATGACTTAACATAAAAAGCCTTTTAATGACAACAATATTATCCTGCATAATGAATCATTTTACTTCTTATAGAAATGAAAGTCACAGCAATCCCCGCCATAACCCAGTGTTTTTGTACGAGTAAAACCTATCTTTCTCAAACCGCCGTATGTAACATTATCAACATCGCAGAACAAGCGGCACAGGTTCTCACAGCCGTTTTCCACGCATGCTGTATGCCAAAGGCATTTTTTGATAGTTACATCATAGTAATCATTACCACAGACCTGTTCACTTTCCTGCAAATCTGTCGTGCGCATAATCTTAAGAAAAATACTACTATAAATTCTGTAAAATCCCGGCACCAGTTCCATCTTGGCTGTAGACAAATGTTTCTTGGCTGCAATCTTGTCAATCATATATTTTCGCATATATTCATATACAGCCTCCTGTGAAAAATCATCTTTTGAAAGAGTCTTATACAATGCTATGCGCGGCAGAATCGTCTGAGTAAGGGTCTTCATCTGATTTTCCGACTTATTTACCGTATTTTTGACGAGTATTTCTAAAAGCTTATCCTGCTCACTATACAATGCAGCTCCCTTATCTTTTCCGAATTCTTCAATCAAAAATTTTCTTATCTGTTTTTGCTGTTTAACTCTCATAATTATAACGCCTCTTTATTATATGTATGCCGTTCCGTCCTTTCATCCTACACAACAATAGTATTCTCATACCCAAGGTCGCTAAGAATCCCGGCAAGTTCATTCATATAGTCTGTACCGGGAGTAAGCATATGCGCATACTCTGCCCTAACACCCATCGGTCTGTAAGAAATCAGCTTGAAATGAAAAGAATCAGACTTGTACAAGTCAAGCATCAGCTCTCCGACAGCCTTCACGGACTGCCTTCCGTCATAAAGCGATGGACAGATTACACATCTTATCTCCTCAAGCTTACCGATTGATGCAAGCAGTCTGGCATTGGCAATCACAGTTTTATTTCCCACTCCTGTGATTTTCCTGTGGATTTCACTGTCAAATGCCTTTATGTCTAAGAGAACGCCGTCTGTCACTGCAAGTAAATCCTGCTTATTTGCAAAATCAATCGTCCCATTCGTATCTATCATAGTGCTTAATCCAAGCTTTTTTGTCTTGGTAAACAGCTCTGTCAGGAAATCCGGCTGAAGCATGCACTCTCCGCCGGAAACAGTAATACCTCTAACAAAAGGAATCTGCTTCTTGACTTTTTCTAACACTTCATCAGCCGACATCTCTGTCACAGTCGTAATCTCTGAATCTCCATACTTGTCTCTAGTCTCAGGATTATGGCAGTACAGGCAGTTAACATTACACCCCTGTAAAAAGATTGCTGTTCTGTTTCCCGGTCCATCGACTGATGAGAAAGGAATAATTTTATTAACTCTCGCTTTCATTTTTATCTGACCTTGCGCTCTAAAATTTTGCCATTATGCTTCGCACCTGTGCCAAGCTGGGTTGTGTTCTGTAATACGGCAATGCCCTGCTCATACTTCTCAATCTCAGACTTTTTTACCAGATATCCCGTAATTCTGATAACATCACTCTCAGATGAGTAGAATGAAAGATATCTGATATCCTTCTGCCATGACCCCTTGATAATATCAAGCACATACTCAGGATTCTTATGTACTGTCAAATCAACCGGGAAGATATCGCCTGTACCGGAAATAAAATACTTATGGAAGTTACTGATTACATCAAGGTGGTCTACAAGCTCATCCGGCTCCTCACCAATAGGAATACGGGTACCCGGCGCAATCCCCTTGTCCTGTGCAATACCAACCTGTGCATGAAGAAGGAAGTGACCGCCTGTTCCTTCACAGTATTTATTAAAGTGATTATTATTAAAATCATTTATTATATCCATAATTTCAACGCCAAGCTGTGTAGCAGCATCAGAATGACCGAATCTGTCCGTTCTGCCTTCCTTAGCCATGAGAACATTGACCGCATCCGCAAGACCGACAAGACCATACATACCGGTGAATCGATCTCTATGGATAAGTCCCTCTTTTGCAAGGAAATTGGCCTCAAAAAAGCCTGACTGCTCCACCTCAAACGCAATACGAGCGTCCATGTACTTTGCCATAATATCCATAACATACGGTAACTGGTTTTTCTTAAAATCCTCAATTCCTGCTGAACGCTCTGCAATATGCCCCAAAATCATACGGCAGAGTGTATAAGCACCGCCTCCGAGCAGCAGTCCATTATAACAGCTTGCAATTACATAGTCCTCACCAAGTTCATTTTTGAACATGCGATGGTTTGCAAAACTAGGTTTAGCTGTTTTAAGCGCACATTTGATACATGCGAGTGCAAAATCATCATCCGTAATCTCCGGGTCATACTTCATTGAAATGTTAGGAATTGCATTTTCAAGTTCACTCTGAACCTCTAAAATCAGATAGCCTGCTCTGGTAGCCTTCGGCCCGATATCCGCATGTGAAAACGAATCAAGCACTGTGCGGTCAATATTTGTAAAGAAAAGCTTAAGATGCTTTTTTACTGTCTCATCATCGATATCTGCAATAAATGGCTCTAAAATATAATCAAGCTGTCCTAAATAAACCGGATAATTGGTAATACTAGGCACATGCCTATATATAATCAAAAGATTATTGAGTGCTTCAAAGAAATCTGTCGGCGGAGCAAGCTGCAAAAACTCCGAACCATTCTTAAAGAACTTCTCATAATCAGGGATGATATATCTAGGTCTCATCGGTGCATGTCCTTCAAAAAGGTCGCAAATGCAACGGTGTTCATCATCACAATTAAGTAAATCGTCCAGCCCTGCCGGAACATCCAACACTTCAAGCAAGCCGTCTGCCGCATTAGCAAGATTCGTAAGCTTCTGCTCATGCGTAAGTGCCTTATTGGTAATAATACCAAGAATATTTTCTCTTGTTTTTTCAACTCTTTCCATTGATATAGGTCTCATATTGCCTCCTATTTATAATTGTTTTCGTCAATATTTCTACAAGTACTTAGTGTTTTTATAGTACTTTTTATTATGTCTTTTCAGTTATTTATGATACGGTTCCCCAGCAATAATCCTATAAGACCGGTACACCTGCTCTAGCAGAATAACTCTCATGAGCTGATGTGGGAATGTCATCGGTGAGAAGCTGAGCTTATAATCTGCCCTTTTAAGCACCCTCTCATCAAGACCGAGTGAACCGCCTATCACGAATGCGATTGAACTTTTCCCCGATATTCCAAGCTTATCTATCTTGTCAGCAAGTTCTGTGGATGATAGCTGCTTTCCTTCAATGGCAAGTGCAATCACATACATATCATCTTTGATTGCTGAGAGTATCCTATCACCCTCCTTAGCCTTTATCATAAGCTCCTGTGCTGCTGACGCATTGTCCGGAGTCTTATCATCTGCAACCTCTACAATGTCAAGCTTACAGTATTTTGACAGACGCTTTTCAAATTCTGCAATAGCATCGCGATAGAACTTCTCCTTAACTTTTCCTACGGCAATTATTGTTATTCTCATAAAACCTCCATTTCATAAACCAAATAAATGTATCCTCTGTGCATGCACATCGGATACATTTAGTCTGTTACGCTTCGTATAATTCATTATATATCATATCGGTTACATATTCCACATAATCGTCAGCAAGCTCCGGGTACTCATCTGTAATCTGTTTTTCTATAAAATGATATCTCAAATCCCATCTCTCATATGCTTCTGCCGCATCCGTTACACCGCAGGCACTGTCTATTCCATCAGGAGTATACAGCTCATGTATGAATGATTTTATATGCTCTGTAAATGCCTCCTCCTCAAGCGCCTCCTTTTTATACTTTGCACTGTTTTTCGCAGAGACAATACCGACTATGATGAATATAACAAACAATGCTCCCATAACTGTATTGACAAGAATCCTGGATGTTGATGACAAGTTAAAATCAAAGACCCCTGCTATATGGAGCATAACTAAGACTGCTCCAACTCCTCCTACCAAAAAGAAGGTATATGCACTCGACTTGTTGTCCTCATATCGTGCGCGCTTAGGAACATACGCCGGCTCCGTATCCTTTCTGTCATCTTCTGACTCATCAGATATAACTGAAGCATCTGTTTCAATGTCATTCGTTTCACTGATTTCCGGACCGGATTCATTCACATCCAAACTTGAACTATCGGTATTGGAATTTTCCAAATCTCCATATTCATTTTCTTCATTGAAGCTCTCAAACATTACTTCATTATTCTCTTCTTTGTCATCCTTCACATCATCAAGGCTCTCCACAAGCTCACAGCCGCAATCAGCGCATACTTTTATTCCTTCACGGTATTCATATTTACATTTCGGACACCACATAGAATAAAATCACCTCCGTTTTTATTATTTCACATCACATTGTCTCTATACTTTTTCAGTTCATCTATATATCTGTGTCCCAGCTTTGACAAGTTGACACCCCTTCTGGACACATAGCCTATAGTCATTTTCTCATCGCCATCTAGCGGTACAGCACTATATTCACTTCCGTTTAACTCTTCGCAAATGATTCCTGAACAGAGCGTATATGCATTCATTCCGACCATTAGATTGAGCGCCGTAGCTCTATCATTAATCTTTATTATCTTCTTATAATTGTAGGTGCTGAGTACTTCCTCCGACAGATAGAACGAATTGTTAAGTCCCTGCTCAAATGAGAGACATGGATACTCCTCTAACTGTGTCATCGTAATCTTTTCATTTTTCGCAAGTGGATGCCCATTCCATAAGTATACACATGTATTGCATGTAAAAAGCTCATGAAATTCAAGCTCATTCCTGTCTATCAGCTTATCAAGAACTTTTCCGTTAAAATCATTGCGGTAGAGAATGCCGACTTCGCTTTTAAAGTTCTTGACATCTTCAATGACTTCAGCCGTTTTTGTCTCCCTCACAGCAAATTCATATTTGTCAAACCCGAACTCCTTTGCTACCTCAACAAATGCTTTTACTGCAAATGTATAATGCTGCATGGAAACACAGAATTTCTTTCTGCTGCTTGTACGGCTGATATATTTGTCATCTAAGAGCTGATACTGCTCAACAACCTGTCTTGCATAGGAGAGAAACTCTTCTCCTTCAACTGTCGTCCTTATGCCTCTGTTAGTACGAATAAATATCTCTATACCGATTTCCTCTTCAAGACTCATGACTGTCTCTGAAAGGCTTGGCTGCGATAGATATAGTCTCTTTGCAGCTTCGTTCATAGAGCCACAGTCTGCAATCGTAATGACATATTTTAATTGTTGTAAAGTCATGTTATAACCTCGCATTTTACAGCATACTAATATACAACCTATAAGCTGTCATATCAAAAAGCCGTTCGTACATGCATATTAACGCTTCCGGCATCGATAGCTTTATAATCTGTCATTTCTATGCTGTAATTATATATTTGTAAAATATGCTATTCTATATAAGATATGATGCCAAGAGCTTAAGAGTTGCAAATGCGCCTGCCTTATGACTTCTCTCATATCCATGCGATGCATACACACCTGCACCTATAAGTCCATGTCTCACATCGTGACCTGACTTTAATGTGACATCAACATCTGAGCCGTAATATGGATAAATGTCGACTGCATAATCTATGTCATTTGCTTTGGCTGTATTAACAAGTGCTGTCACTACATCATAATTATACGGTCCGGCACTGTCCTTGGCACATATCGAAACCTGTGTCTCTTTACACTGAAGTCCATCGCCGACACAGCCCATATCTACAGATATAATCTCTTTTACTCCGTCAGGAACCGTTGCCGCAGCACCATGCCCTACTTCCTCATATACCGTCACATGCTGGTATAGCTTTCTCTTAGGCTTAAGTTTCTCATCTTTTAACAGCTTTGCAAAGGCAAGCAGGATTCCTACACTGAGCTTATCATCAAGGAAACGGCTTTTAATATATCCCGATGGTGTTATGACGGTTCTAGGGTCAAAGCATACTATATCACCAATATCTATGCCAAGCTTTTTGGTATCATCTTTTCCTGCCACCATCTCATCAAGTAATACCTCCATGCAGGCAAAGCTTCTCTTGGTATCGCTGTACGCCTTGTTGACATGCACCGATGCGTTGTCAAGCTGGAATACACCTGTGTATATTTTTCCGTCTCTTGTAATGACACGGACATTTTCAGCCTCTGTATTATTGGCATTAAGCCCTCCGATTGGCACAATTCTGAGATTACCGTTAGACTTAATCTCTGATACCATGCCGCCAAGTGTATCTATGTGCGTGTCAATCATAACAGCATCATTACTGCCCTCACCTCCAAGGTCAACAAGCACGCCACCCTTGACAGTCATTTCAGCTTTATATCCAAGCTTACTATATTCCTCAATAACATATTCCGCTACATTTCTTGTATATCCTGAAGGACTATCTATATCAAGTATTTTCTTAGTCTCGTCCAAAATATAATCTGCATATTTTTCTGCTATGTTCATTATCAAAAATCTCCTTATAATATCATTAGCTATTACTCTTCAAATCAAACTGAAGTAAATATTTTTCGTATTCCTCCATAGGCATAGGTTTGGAATAATAATATCCTTGAACTATATCACATTCTATTGCCCTTAAGAAATCCACCTGTTCTTTTCTTTCCGCTCCCTCACATACAACTCTTATATCAAGACCATGTGCCATCTGAACAATCTTTTCGATTATATATCGGCTCTTCTTAGAGTCATCTGTACTTTCAAGAAATCCTTTATCAATCTTAAGCTCATCAACAGGCACATCTTTCAAAAGATTAAACGATGAATATCCGCTTCCGAAATCATCCATAGAAAAGTTAAACCCAAGCACTTTCATCTTATTGATAAGCCCTATCATAGTACGTGAATCATCTATGAAAGCACTCTCTGTTATCTCAAAGACAACCAGATTCATTGGTATATCATATTTGTTAAGCATGTCCTGAAGCATGCTAAGATACATTCTGTCATTTACATGAAGTCTAGATTGATTAACATTGATTGGAAAAACTGGAAGCCCACCATCAATACGCCTTCTAAGCATCCTGCATACCTGTTCAAGCACAAAAAAATCCACTTCCGTGATAAAACCATTCTTCTCAAACAGCGGTATAAAATCTCCCGGCTGAATATATCCCTTTTCAGGAGAATACCACCTTACCAATGCTTCACAGCCTACAGGCAGTTCCGAATTGATATCAACTTTAGGCTGAAGGAACACTGTAAATTCATTATTTTCGAGTGCCTTTTTCATGCTAGCTGTCATTTCCTGATTCTTAATAAACTCAGCATTGAGTGTATCATCATAGAGCATGATAGGCGTTTTACCATCATCCCTTGTCTGCTTCTCGGCAATAGCTGCTTTATCTACCATATCTCTGACGCTTCCTTCTTCATTCTCAGCAATGTACACTCCACAGGTACTCTTAACAATAACAGAATCCGCAAAACCCGCAATATTGATTTCTAAATTAGAGATATAAGTTTCAAAACCATATTTTATAGTATTATAATCTATATATGGTATGAGAAATACAAACCTGTCTGCCAAAACTCTCGCATAAATTCCATCCGGCTGCATCATATCAGCAAGCATCCGGTTCATAAATTTGAGTACAATATCTCCTTGTTCTCTTCCGTAAAAATCATTTATGTACTTAAAATTCTCAATATTTATATATCCGACAGCATATTTACCGTCATTAAATTTTATTTTATCTGTTTCCTTATAGAACTTTGTCTGATTCCATCCGCCCGTTACAGGATCTGTATATGCAAGCTTTTCAAAAATCAGCGCTTTCTTTTTCTTAGCTGAAACAGCCAATGTTATTATCGTAACTATAATAACAACAAGCACGAGAGATATCTGTAAACGATAAGTAACTATAATATTTACAAAATGATTCGTTCTCTCCTCAGAAAAAAGGACACCATTTATTACTCTGTTTTTGGACAGCTCAGGAGTGATGGACGATATCGCCTTATTAATAATGCTGTTAAGCGATATACTGTCAAAGCTCATGCCTGTAACCGATGACATAGATATATATTCATTCCTATAAGTACCTTCAAGCATCGAATATGTAGGATTGCCAGAATATATCATCCATGAATAACTATTAATATAAGCTGCATCAATTTCACCATTTTTAACTGCGTCAAGACATGCTACGATGCTGTCATAATTGACATAATCCAACTTATCATTGGTCTGTCCTCCAACTGCAAAAGCAGATGTCATGCCTACACTCTTTGCCCTGCTTCCACTGTCAAGCTTAATCTCATACACCGGAACCTGAAAATACCAGTCAGTCATGTTAAGATTATTCCTGATTGCCCATTCAGTATAATGAGGAACAAGAGCAATCATATCAATTTTTCCATCAAGAAGATCCTGTTTACACGCATTAGAATCTGAATATCCGTGATATACAAACTCAAACCCTGTATAATCTGAAAAATAATCATAGAATCGCCGTGCTATTCCCTCGAATCTTCCTTCATCATCTGTATATTGGAGAGGATACGAACCCATAAAATATCCCACATTGATAATAGGGTGGCTTTTTACATATTCCTGCTCTTTTCTTGTCAGGCTAACATAACTTCCCTTGCTCTGCCAGTAAGCTGCGCTGTATATGCTTTCTATATATGAATTGTTCTGTACTTCAAATTTAAAAATAGCATTGTCAAAAGCCTGTATATCCAAAATTCTGTCATTCATGCCTACAAAATGATATTCGTGTTCACCGACAACGGCAACATTTTTTACTTCTTCGTCCACATATGTGAGATTGCCGAGCAATGCGGCACCGACCTCACCATTCTCCAACGCCAAAAGCATTTCATTTTCATCATCATAATACTTTGTCTCATAATCAAAGCCGTTAGCCAAAGCATAAAAACCAAAATCCTCTTCGAAAATCGAATCCCGGCAAAAACCTATTTGCAGATTGTTAAATTTATCAAATTCCTCAAAACATATATCAGCGTCTTCTCTCACATATAGAATACCGCGTTCTTTAACCACGCTCCTGTCCGACCAACAGCAGCCCGGATATTGTTCAAAATTCTCTGCGGTTAAAATAACATCACATTCATTTCCGGCAAGACTTTCAAGCTGACTTTCCCTGTCAACTAACACTACGTCAATCTTATAACCGCATTCTGAGCCAAGCTGAGCAAGATAATCAGCCATATAGCCTTTATAGCCACTATCCCCATTACGTTCAGCAAAGCCTTCCATTTCATATACACCGACCTTAATCGGCTTTAACATTTCCCCGCCTTTATCGTCAGCACCAAAAACTGTTATTATATTCAAAAAAATCATCAACAGCATTAACAATGCCGAAATTGTTCTCTTTTTCAATATCCTTCCCACCCAATATTACTATTTTAAAAACCAATACAGCCGTCCCATTAGTCTGACAACCTCAGGGACAGCCGATTTATAAAATATTACTTATTGCTTAAATACTCATCTATTCCCTTCGCCGCAGCTTTACCTGCACCCATTGCGAGAATAACGGTTGCTGCGCCTGTAACTGCGTCTCCTCCGGCATATACTGCCTTCTTAGTTGTAAGACCGTTCTCATCAGCCACAATGCAGCGGTGCTTGTTGACTTCAAGTCCTTCTGTTGTTGAAGATATGAGTGGGTTTGGTGATGTTCCAAGTGACATGATTACCGTATCGAGCTCAAGCTCGAATTCAGAGCCCGGTATCTCAACAGGTCTTCTTCTTCCTGAAGCATCAGGTTCACCAAGCTCCATACGAATGCATCTCATGCCCTTTACATGGCCATTATCATCGACCAAAATCTCAACCGGATTCGTGAGAAGGTCAAAAATAATTCCTTCCTGCTTTGCATGATGAACTTCCTCAACTCTTGCCGGAAGCTCCTCTTCACTTCTTCTATACACAATATGAACCTCTGCACCAAGACGAAGTGCTGTACGTGCAGCATCCATTGCAACATTTCCACCACCGACAACAGCAACCTTATGACCTGCTGCAATAGGTGTATCATAATCGTCCGAAAATGCTTTCATAAGATTACTTCTTGTCAGATACTCATTAGCAGAGAATACGCCGTTAGCATTCTCTCCCGGAATACCCATAAACTTCGGAAGACCTGCACCTGAACCTATATATACAGCATCAAAACCTTCTTCATCTAACAATTCGTCAACAGTTACAGACTTGCCTACAACTACATTCGTCTCAATCTTAACGCCAAGCTTCTTGACATTCTCTATCTCTGCCTTTACAACAGTCTGCTTTGGAAGTCTGAATTCAGGTATACCATATACAAGCACGCCTCCGGCCTCATGAAGTGCCTCGAATATAGTAACATCATATCCAAGCTTCGCAAGGTCTCCTGCACATGTAAGTCCTGAAGGGCCTGAACCTATAACAGCTACTCTCTTGCCGTTAGGAGCTGCCGGAGCTTCAGGCTCAATGTTGTTCTCTCTTGCCCAGTCTGCTACGAATCTCTCAAGCTTGCCGATAGATACAGGCTCACCTTTGAAGCCTCTTATACATTTACCTTCGCACTGGCTCTCCTGTGGGCATACACGACCACATACAGCCGGAAGTGCTGATGACTTTCCTATCACTTTATATGCCTCAGCAAAGTTTCCCTGCTTAACTTCATTTATGAACTCTGGAATATGTATTGCTACAGGACATCCTTTCATGCACTGTGCATTCTTACAGTTGAGACATCTTGAAGCCTCTTCCTTAGCTTCTTCTTCATTATATCCTAAACATACCTCTTCAAAATTTCTGGCTCTGACATCAGGTTCCTGCTCTCTTACAGGTACTTTCTTTAAAATATCCATTCTAGTTACCTCCACACTGGCCACATCCACCGTGATGTGTAGCGCCTTCCCTTAATTTGAGCATTGCTCTGCCTTCTTCTGTCTTATACATCTGCTGTCTCTTCATAGCTTCATCGAAGTTGACAAGATGTCCGTCAAATTCAGGTCCGTCAACACATGCAAACTTAACTTCACCGCCAACGCTCACTCTGCATGCACCACACATACCTGTGCCATCTACCATGATAGGGTTAAGACTCACAATCGTCTTAATTCCAAGCTCTTTTGTCAAAAGTGCAACAAACTTCATCATAATCATAGGCCCGATTGCAATGCATACATCATAGTTCTTATGCTCATCACTTACCAGTGACTTGATTACTTCCGTAACCATACCCTTACGTCCGTAACTTCCATCATCGGTCGTGATATAGAGATTACCGGCTGCTGCCTTCATCTCGTCTTCAAGAATAAGTAAGTCCTTATTCTTCGCTCCTACTATAACATCAGCGTCTATGCCGTTCTCATGTAACCACTTAACCTGTGGATATACAGGTGCCGTTCCTACACCTCCTGCAACAAAGAGAATCTTCTTATTCTTAAGCTCATCTAAATTCTCTTTGACAAGCTCTGAAGGCATTCCAAGGGGTCCTGTAAAATCTCTGAAAGCATCGCCTTCCTTCAGATGCGACATCTTCTCAGTAGATGCTCCGACTATCTGGAAAACTATTGTAATAGTTCCCTCTTCACGATTATAATCACAGATTGTAAGAGGGATTCTTTCACCATGCTCATCCATCTTAACGATAACAAACTGTC
>OGUD01000179.1_pt1 | contig 64462 bp, 52 predicted proteins | sample 1573671 | NCBI WGS metagenome assembly OGUD01 (sample SAMEA2582065, study PRJEB24529) | metagenome | biome: Human gut stool | place: China | collected 2011 | reverse complement strand
AAAATACAGGTGGGGCGAGGGTAGAAATATTTTTCCTGAGTAGTCAGGAAACAAGCTAAATAGACCGCAATTAAGCTATGTAAAAGAAATTTTACATGCTTTTATCTAATATGTAAAAGCCTTTTGATAGACATTACTACTACGTTTGCTGTAATCTCATGGAAGAAGGAGGCATACAGAATTATGATAGCTGATAAAATTAAAAATGCTCGTACTATTCTTTATTACATAACTATCATTATAGTTGGGATTATATGCACATATAAGAAGAGAATAATATAACTTTTGTTATGATATCAAATGATTTTTTCATTTAATATAACATTGCATTGGATGAAAAAATGTGTTTGGAGATGAAAACATAATCGAATTGAAGGTTGACCAGTACAATGGAACATCTTTTAAATAAAAACATTCATCTAATAACTAAACAGAGAAAAAATAGTAAGCATGATAAAATGATGCCAATTAGTGATAAAATACTTTTAAGGAAACGAGCAGTTATAGAGTCAGTAAATGATTTTCTTAAAAACATTTGTTACATAGAACATTCTAGGCACAGAAGTATAAGTAACTTTGTAACAAATGTTGTGTCAGGACTTGTTGCATACTCATTTTTACCAAAGAAGCCATCTATACAGTTAGGTACTACCATTTCTGCATAGGTGTTTTTGTCGAACTCACGTTAATATAGATATTAATACTTTGGAAAAAATGAAAGAGAAATTAGGAAAAGAATATGAAAAAGATGATAATATTGTAATAAGCCAGATTGTGTATGAGTGTTTTAAATGGAAGTCTATAATGTATGTTGTTGAAGGTAATAAAATTATAAATAATATTAAAAAAAGATATAAATTTAAACACGCTAGAAAAGATAAATATAAAGATGGTTTTCCTAACAATGAGATTGATATTAATATTGATGATATTGAAGAAAATAAGTTATTTGTGAATGTAGATGATAATAAATTTGATGATATTATGGATATGCTTTTGTTATATAAATTGTTAAAAAATGAACGAAATGATTTCAATCACATGTTAGAAAAAAATACAAAGGCGGATAAACAAACACTTGGTCAAGCTATACAGTTATTTATTGAATATGGAAGAAAAGTTTATTGATGTACTTGTGGATTTTATATTTATACAAAACTTGAAGGAGTTTAGTAATACATAGAAAAAGTAAAGAGAACAATGTCTAATCATATTTTAGAAATTGTTCTCTTTATTTTACATACCATCATTATTTATCAACGCAATCATAACCTGAGCATGAAATTCATCATTGTCATGTGTGAATTGAACATCACCATTGTATTTTTGGGCAATATCTGTAATACTTTTTAACCCAATTCCCGTATGATTTTGTTTTGTGGAGATATATTCGCCCTGTTCATTTTGTTGAATATTGCCATTGAAACTATTATCAACAGTGATTGCAAGCATTTTGCGATGACACATAATATTTAGATATATATGGCGTGTTGCATTGTTAGATAGATTTGCAGCGGTAATAGCATTTTCTAAAAGATTTCCTAATAGAACAGAAATATCTGAATTTGCTATAGGTATTTCGGTTGGAATGTTTATATGGCTTACAAAATCTATTTGTTGTTCCTTTGCTAATGTGTAATAGTAGCTTACTAATATGTTAATAACCTGATGGTCACAAAATTTAAGCAAATCGTACTGCTGTATGTCTTTAAGATATTGTTGTATATAATTTTGGGCTTTGTCTATTTCATTTTTATCTAAGTAACTTTGTATTGTAATTATATGATGTTTAAAATCGTGTTTTATCTTTCTACTAGCTTCAATCTTTTGATTAAATTGTTGATATTGTTCATTGAGAAGCTGCATATCATATTGTATTTTAATATATTTGTTTTCTGCAATGTATTTTTCATGAACAGAGGAATATATTTTAAAGTAAAGAAAATAAATAATAAATACAGATAATATCAATGAAAAAAATAAAAATAAGGTCATTGGATTTTCAAATAAATAATTGAAATTAATAAAGGAAAGTCCACTTGCAAGTACAATAAATAAAAAACAAGATAAAATAGAAAGCTGTCCACATTCTGATTTATTTAACTCATCTTTTATTGGGAGATACACTTTTTTAAGTAATAATATTAGAAATGGTAAAATTACAGCAGTTACAGTAATTATAATTAAGGTAGTATATCCCCTATAAGGAAGACCATCTGATGTGCTTTGCTTATCTAAATAAACCAAAGTACTTAACATATTACAAATAGAAATTATAGTTAATGCACTTGTAATTGTAAATGTAAAAATAAATAATTTTTTTTGCCAAAAATCTTTAATAATGTAGAAGTAATAAAATATACATGGCAATAGGCAAAACATAAAAATTATATTTACCATTTGAAATAAAAAATGATTTTTGTTAAGTATTGTTGAAATATAAGTACCTGTTATAGAAAATACTAAAGAGGATATTAAAACAATAATGTATGCAATTGGTTTTGCTTTCTTATTTGAAAAACGAAAACAATTGTGAAAAGGATAAAAACAAAGATAACAGAATGGCAAAAGCTGTGAAAGACAGCCTATAAAAAGTCTTAAAAATATCAAATTTCACCCCTCCTTGCTAATCTAAATAAAAATTGTTGGTATTGATTTTTCAGCTCAGTACGATTACTTCTTGAAAGAACAATATCTTTTCCATTTGCTAAAACGATATGGTCAAAATAGAATAACTCAATAAAGTTCATATTTACAATAAAACTGCGTTGCGCCTTCATAAAAATATTGTCAGATAGCATTTCAAACATTTCGTTAAGTGAAGAATATGTTTGATAGCAACTTTTTTCCGTATAGATACAACATATCTTATTTAAAACTTCAATATATACAATATTTTCAATTGGTATAGATACAACTCCACAGTTTGTTTTTATATCAAGTTGTTCTGAATATTTATTCCCTTTTCTAGAAAGACATCTAGCCATTGCCTCTGATATAGCATTTGGAGTTATTGGTTTTAAAATATAATGTGCCGCATTTAAGTTAAAGGCTTCTATAGCATATTCATTGCTTGTTGTAGTAAAGACAAACTGAACAGGTTCTTTTTTTCTTATCTTGGCAATTGTTTCAATGCCATTAATTCCAGGTAAATAAATATCCATAAAAACAATATCATAGGGATTATGTATGTGTGCATTGATAAAATCTTCTCCACATGTAAAAGAAGAAATATCAGCTTTCATATTATGCTCATCTAAAAAATTTATAATCATAGATAAAAGAGTGTCATAATCTTGTTGTTTATCTTCACAGATTGCAATTTTCATAATATTTAAAAATCTCCTTAAATAAAAAGTCTAAAACTGTAAAGCTAATTTTTCACTTGATATTATATCAGAAAAAGTGATGAAATGTGACACAATTCGTAAAGTGTATGTAAATGGGTGTGAAGTGTAACTTGTACCATAAATTTACAAGACGTAAAATAAAGATAGAAGTATAGTTGTATAAAAAATTAGTAATACAGTATATTTATTAATTACTATTTGCGTTACGAAAAGACAGAAAAGACAATTATTTTTAACACTATTAAGTAGGTGCAAGTTTTATAGATAAACTGCATATCAGTAATAGTATTATGAACAGGTTGTAAAGCAGATTATATCTGTTTGACTGACAGGAAGAGAGGATATGTAACATAATGAATAAAGATGAATATTTTGAAGAAATATATTGTGATTACTATGAGAAAATATATAAATTTATTTATTATAAAGTATGCAATATAGAATTGGCAGAAGATTTGACAAGTGATGTTTTTGTTGCTGTGTATAAAAATTTACATAGATATGATGAAAGTAAGAGTTTTATTTTAACATGGCTATATGCGATATCATGTAATCGTTTGAAAAATTATTACAAAAGCAGAAAAAAATTAGAGTATAGCATTGATTGTATGTCTGAAATGAATATAGAACCTGTCTTTATAAGTGATGATTTATTAGAACAAAAAGAATGGTATATAGTATTACAAAAGCTTATATGGGATTTGCCTGAGCGCAATAGAAACGTGATTTTAATGAAATATTATGGTGATATGACATCAAAAGAAATAGGGAATAACTTAGATATTTCATCAGGAAATGTAAGAATAATTTTAAAAAGAACACTAAGTACATTAAAAAGCAAATTAAATACAGAATTTACTTATTAGGAGGGAAAGTATGGCAGATTTATTTAGAAAAACATCTTTAGAGAAATTGTCATCGCCAGAGCAATTAGATAAGATGATTGTAATTACACCACCTTCTTTTTGGATGGCATTGTCAGGTGCAGGATTAGTTATTGTTGTAGCATTAATATGGTCTATATTAGGTCGACTTCCAGTAAACGTAGAAACACAAGGTATTTATGTAAATAATGGTGGAATATATTCTGTATATTCTGAAATGGCTGGAATTATAGAAAATATAGAAGTCAATGAGGGTGATGAGATAAAGAAAGGTGAAGTTATAGCTTATTTAAACAAAGATGATTTAGAGCAAAAAATAACAAGTTATGACTACAGAATTAAAAATGTAGAAAGTATCACTATGGACTCAGAAGCTGATGTAATTACTGCGGATAATAAAAGTTTGGTAGAAATTAAATCTCAAATGCTTACACTTGACCAGAACTTATACCAAAATCAAGAACTATTAGAGCTGTATTCTAATAAAGTATCTGAGCAAAGACAGATAACAAATCAAGCAGAACAAAATATGAGAAATGCAGAATTAAATTATTACAACAGTTTAAATGTTGGAGATAGCACTAATGAGCAATTAGAATACACAGAAGTACAAAGCAAGTTATCTAATGCAAGTGGATATTTAGAAACAGCATATAGTAATCTAGACCAAGCAAAAGTGGCATATAATCAAGCCTTAAATCAATATCAAACGGCTTTAGATAATTATAACAAGCTTGTTGCAAAAGAAAATGCTTTAAAAGATATTGTTGATACAAAGTTAAATGAGCTTGAAGAAGCATATAAAAATATAGGTGGAACAGAACCTATAGATATGACAGCTTTAGATATTTACAGAGATGAGCCTTTTAACTTAAATGTACAAGTAGAAGCATATATACAAGCTGTCACAAATTATCAAAATTGTATTAGTGAGAATGAAAGTGCTAAATCGGAGCTACAGGTATCTATATCACAGTATAAATTAGAATTATCTTCAGCAGAAGACACAAAAAATAATTATCAAAAAGATGTAGACAATTATAACAGTCAAAAAGAAAATATAAGCAAAGATTATGAAAATATAAAGAGTAGTTATCTGAATAAAATTAATGAATTAGGAACAGCACAAAGTAATCAAGCTCAATTATCTAATGAATATAATGTAGCATTAAATAATTATACAACAGAGCAGACAAAGCTTAATAGTTTGCTTGACTCATTAGCTCAAATGGAAGTGCAAGTAGACAGTGATACAAGAACAATAGAACGACAGACTACGACCATTTATAGTCAATTTGAAGCAACAAAAGCATCTATCATTGACCAGCTTAATATTGAATGTGAACAATATAAAGAGCAATTAGAAAAATGTGCAATTGTATCTAGTGTAGATGGTAAAGTATCAGATATTAGTGTAGTTCAAGGAAGTGCTGTAAATCAAGGAAGTGAATTGATTAAAGTACAACAAGGAAATAGTGAAGATAATGTTATAGTTTGTTATGTATCATTAAATTCAGGAAAAAAGATTACAAAGGGAATGGAAGTACTTGTGTATCCGACAACTGTAAATAAACAAGAGTATGGTCACATGACAGCAACAGTAGTAAATGTAGATAATTACGTTACATCTACAGAAAGTCTTCGTACTCAGTTGGGAAATGATACTTTAGTAGAAACATTTTTAAATGATGGTCCAGTTATAGCAGTTACATGTGAATTAAAAGAGGATGATAATACAAGTAGTGGTTATTATTGGTCAAGTTCAAAAGGTAAAGATGTTATGTTATTAGAGGGAACATTAGTAGAAGCAAGTGTTGTATTAGAAGAAAAAGCTCCAATTACTATGTTAATACCTTACATAAAAGAAAAACTTACAATAAAGACAGATACCAATGCACAGTAGCAGAAAGAAGGTGAACAGATGGAGAAAAAATATGCAAAAACACCAACTGTCTATCAGATGGAAGCTACAGAATGTGGTGCTGCGTCACTATCTATGATTATGGGATACTATGGAAGACACATGGCATTGGAACAGTTGCGTATAGAAACCGGTGTTTCAAGAGATGGGTGTAATGCTAAAAATATTTTAAGAGCTGCTAGAAAATTTGGACTAGAAGCAAAGGGCTATAGGAAAAGCCTTGATAATTTATTAAAATGCAAACCACCTTGTATTATTCATTGGAACTTTAATCACTTTGTTGTATGGGAAGGTGTAAAAGGAAAGTTTGCATATATTAATGACCCAGCTATGGGTAGAAGGAAACTAACATTAGAAGAAATTGATGATTGTTTTACAGGTATTGTTTTAACATTTGAAATAACTGAAAAGTTTGAAAAAATCAGACAGAAAAGAACATTACTTAGCTTTGTAAAGAGACGACTTAAAGGACAATATACATCTATATTTGCTTTAGTTGCAATAGGTCTATGTCTTGTATTTCCGGGATTAGTTATACCTGTATTTTCACAAGTTTTTATTGATGACATTTTGTTAGGTGGAAATACAAAGTGGATAACAGCTTTTTTAACTATAATGTGTTTTACAGTATTGTTTCAAGCATTACTTACTTTTTATCGTGGTATTTTGCTTGAAAAATTACAAAATAAAATGGCACTTATTTCAGCACATGAGTTTCTTTCACATCTGTTTCGTTTGCCAATGAGCTTTTTTGACCAGAGATATTCAGGAGATTTGGCAGAACGTGTTGAAAATAATAATAATGTAAGTACATTTCTTGCGGGAGATTTGGGAGAAACAGTTCTTAATATCATAGTTGCTATGTTTTATTTGATTTTATTATTAACATATAGTCCGTTGCTTACATTAATTGGTATTGCAAGTGTTGTATTTAACTTGTTTATAGTTAAATTTAGTTCAACATCTATTGCAAATGATACTATGAAGATGCAGCAAGACCAGGGTAAGATGATAGGTTCTGTATTTGCTGGTTTAAATATTACAAGTACATTAAAAGCATCTGGTGCAGAAAATGAATATGTAGGAAGAATACAAGGATATTATGCAAAAACCATTTTATTAGAACAACAACTAGGAAAAAGACAACAGATATTAAATGCAATTCCGGAAGTGGCAGGTGAAATTAGTAATATAGTAGTAATGATGGTGGGCGGTATATTAGTTATAAATGGAAACATGACGGCTGGTATGTTAGTTGCGTATACAAGTCTTCTTAGTTCATTTACAGAGCCAGTCAATCAATTAGTTGGTTTTATACAAAAGATACAGACATTAAAGGCTGATATGAGTCGTGTAGAAGATATAATGAAATACGAAGAAGATGAGAAGTTTTCAAAACAGGAAGTAGTTACGATGACAACGAAATTAACAGGTGAAATCGAATTAAAAAATATATCATTTGGATATAGTATTTTAGAAAAGCCATTAGTTGAAGATTTTAACTTTTATTTACCATGTGGAAGTTCGATTGCCTTTGTGGGAGCTTCTGGTTGTGGCAAATCTACTGTATCAAAGATTGTAAGTGGGTTATATATGCCATGGTCTGGTGAAGTGTTAATGGATAATATAAATAGCAGACAGATACCAAAAGAGATAATGTCTTCTAGTGTATCAACAGTAAGCCAAAGCATTACATTATTTTCTGGCACGATAAGAGATAACTTGACTATGTGGAATAGAAATGTACTTGATGAGGATATTGTAAAAGCTGCAAAAGATGCTTGTATACATGAGGTAATTACATCAAAACCGGGAGCCTATGATTTTGTATTGTCAGAAGGTGGTACTAATCTGTCAGGTGGTCAAAGACAACGACTTGAAATAGCAAGAGCCTTAGTTACTAATCCTAGTATATTAATTATGGATGAAGCAACTAGCGCATTAGACCCTATTGTAGAAAAAGAAATTATAGATAATATTAAGCGACGTGGTTGTACTTGTTTAATAGTTGCTCATAGGTTATCGGCTATTCGTGATTGCGATGAGATTATTGTAATGGAGAGAGGTAAGATTGTACAAAGGGGAACACATACAGAATTAGCAAGCAAGGAAGGTCACTATCAAAGACTTATACAGAATATCTAGGAGAAAAGTCGTATGGATTATATAAAAATACAAGGTGGGCAAATACATATTACACAAGATAATATGACGGTTTATCAAGTAATGGAAGGTCATGTGTTGGTATATTTATTTCCATATACAAATGGTATACCCGGAAGAAGACAGCTTATTGCAGAAATGACACCCGGAGAAAAAATACCAGCTTTCACAAAAGATGATGAAGTACTTGGTGTATGGAGAATAGGACTTGTTGCGTTAGATAAAGCCGTTATTAAGGTATGTGATGAAAAACAAAATGAAGAAATTAAAAATACATTTGCTTTAAAAGTACAAATAAAATTATTTGATATACAAGAGTATGACGAACAGTTAATTGAAAAATATAATATCAATATAATTAAAGAAGAAGGCTATATATATGCTACGGCAAGAGAGCAAAAAAACACTTATGAAAAAAGTCTTAATATAATTTATGGATTATTTCAAAGAAAAAAAGAAAATCGTGTTATATCACAATCGGGAAATAGAATTTATGATGGGGTTGCTTATTTATGTAATAAATCCGATATACAAATAGCAAGCTTAGATAAAATTCAAGATAGTTGTGGAAGACGTTTTACAGTAGCTGATATTGCTAGAATATCTCATTTTATTGTTAGAGAGGTAGTGTTAGAACCAAAATGGTATAAGCGAGATAGTGGACCTATTTTAACATATAGAAAAGACGGACATCAGCCGATTGCTTGTGTTCCAATAAGCCCTAAAAAATATATGGCATATGATGCTCAAAGACAAACTAGTTGTATTATAGATGAAGAATATGCGCAGCAGTTAGAAGTAAAAGCAGATATGCTATATCGTCCATTTCCAAATAAAGAATTAAAAGCTAAAGATTTATTTTTCTTTGGTATGAAAAATGTTTACAAGAGTGATATTGTTAGGTTTATTTTACTAGCACTTTTAGGAACTCTTATTGGTTTGTTAATACCATTTATAAATGAACAGTTATATGATAAATTTATACCTATGGGAAATAAGACAGGACTTGTACAGATAAGTTGTGTAATTCTAGCATGTACTATAGGAAATGTAACATTTACAATAGTAAAAAAATTGGCGGCTTTTAGAAGTATGAACGCAATGGAATATGCTGTTCAAAGTGCTACTTATGATAGATTGTTTAATCTTCCAGAGAGTTTCTTTCGCAAGTATGACTCAGCAGAGTTAGCGCAAAGAGCAATGGGAATTTCTCAGATATATAATACAATAGCAGATGTAGCGATTAAGACAATTTTAAGTGCTGTTTTCTCATTGCTTTATTTATGGAGAATGTTTCAATATTCTAAAAAGTTGACGAGTGTATCATTAGTTATGTTGCTTATATGTATGCTTGTTATTGTGTGGATAGGAATTTTACAAACAAAATATGAAGTAAAGAAAATGGAATTAGATAGTAAAACAAGTTCTGTAATGTATCAGTTTTTAAATGGAATTTCAAAAATAAGAATAGCAGGAGTGGAAAACAGGGCATTATATGAGTATCTAAAGACATATACTAAGTCAAGAAAAATCAATATAAGAAAAGAGAAAATGACAGTTGCTGTTAATACATTAGTAGGGGCAATGAATACTGTATTTTCTATTGTGCTTTATTATCTTATGATAAAAAATAGTATGAAATTATCAGTAGGTGCTTTTATGGGTTTTAGTGCAGCATTTGGTTCTTTTTCAGGAGCTATGCTTCAGATTGTATCTTCTATATTGCAAGTAAATGATATAAAGCCAGCATATGACAGATGTAAACCAATATTACAAACACTTTCAGAATTTGATGAAGATATGGTAATGCCAGGTACTCTTACAGGAGATATTGAAGTTAATAACTTAACATTTTCTTATAATGAAGCCTCAGGAGTTATATTAAATGATGTTTCTATGCACATTAAAGCAGGAGAATATATTGGCATTGTTGGCTCGTCTGGAAGTGGTAAGTCAACACTTTTAAAGTTATTGTTAGGTTTTGAAAAACCAGATGTCGGTAAGATTTACTATGACGGAAAAGACATTGATAGTATGGATAAGAGAGAACTTCGTAAAAAGTTTGGAGTTGTTCTTCAAGATGGCAAATTAATAAGTGGAAGTATATTTGAAAATATCACAATTACAGCACCTGGTACAAAACTAGAGCAGGTTAAAAAGGTTGTAAAAGCCGTTGGTTTAGAAGATGATATTAATCAAATGCCGATGGGATTACATACTGTTTTATCAGAAGATAGTGGAACGATATCAGGAGGACAACAACAACGTATTTTAATTGCTCGTGCTATAGTTGGTAATCCTAAGATTATTTATTTTGATGAAGCGACATCAGCATTAGATAATGTTACACAAGCTATGGTATGTGAAAGTCTTGAAAGACTTAAAGCAACAAGAGTTGTCATTGCACATAGACTTAGTACAGTTATGAACTGTGATAGGATATTTGTACTTGAAAAAGGAACAGTTGTAGAACAAGGAAGCTATAAAGAATTAATGGATAAAAAAGGCAGATTTTATGATTTAGCTGTAAGGCAGTTATAATATTTTGTTTATAAATAGTTTGTTGTTTGCGTAAATTAAAATAAATGAGTCAAGAAAATAAAACTTGACTCATTTATTATTTTTAGTGGATAAAATGAATATTGATGATATTTTGAAAGATATGTTGATTACCAACGTCTTCTAGTCCATTTGTGAACTGCGTCACCGAGTTTACAAATACCATCAACAACACCTGTGATAATTTTATCAACGTCAACACCGCCAGCAACGTTTTCAAGGTCGTCTTCTGATAATTCTTCATTGTCAGATAAACGTGCTTCGATACCTGACTTAATAGCTGAAATATCAGAAAGTGTAAGTTCAATACCATTTTCAGCAAGAAGTGCTTGTACATCTGTGTCGTTTTCTTGATTTAATAATTTTTCAATAAATGCTTCATCTTTTAATAATTCGTCTAATTTTTCATTCATAGTGTCTCCTCCTATTCTAATTAATTATAAAATTACCAACGTCTTCTAGTCCAATTGTTGACGCTGTTTCCAAGTTTGATAGTACCGCCAACAGCAGCACCAATGATACTTGCAATACCAAGTGCTGCCATGATAGTTAAACTACCACCAGCAACATTTTCAAGGTCGTCTTCTGATAATTCTCCATCTTCTTGATTAACAAGAATATTTTGAATTGCTTTAATATCTTCAATACTAAGGTCAACACCTTTTTCTTTTAAGGCAGTTTGAACGTCTTCGGGTGTTTCCATTTCTATTAATGATTTGGCAAAAGCTTCGTCAGAAAGAACTTCTTTTAATAATTCTTCATTCATAATAATTAATTCTCCTTTCTATAAATTACCAACGTCTTCTAGTCCAATTATGAATAGCTTTTCCTAATTGGAAAGTACCAGAGGCAGCAGCAGCACCAATAATTAAACCACAAATAACAGTAGTAACAGCAATTCCACCAGCGACATTTTCAAGGTCATCTTCTGACAATTCACCTTCATTGTCATTATTAATCAGAGTGTTTTGAATAGTGTTAATTTCTTCAAGACTTAAATCAAGACCTTTTTCGGAAAGTGCTTTTTGGACATCTTGCGGTGTTTCCATTTCTAAAATAGAATTGACAAAAGCTTCATCAGAAAAAATTTCTTTGATTTGTTGTTCGTTCATATATGTAACTCCTTTCTAAAATATATTTGTAAAATTATGTACATGATTTTCATACAAATATTTATACAACCGAAATAGGCAAAGTGTTACAAAAAATATCAAAAAATTATAAAAAAGTGTAACACGGTGCGTTTTTTAGTTGTATTAATATATAAATGTTTTTTATGGAGAATTGCATATATGGGTATAAGGGTAAAAGATTATTTAAATTATTTTAGAAAGAGTCAGTATCCTGCACTTTTTTCAAAAGAAGATATAGACAAGTTAAAAAATGTAGAAAGATTATATGGGGATATTGAAACACAAGAAACAATCTTAGAAGTGTGTTTATCAGAAGAAGTAACAGGTTGTGATTATTCTATACGAAAAGATGTAAGCTCTTTACAAGTAACAGAATATTGGTATGAGTTAGATGGAAAAGGTTGTGGAGAAGAAGATATTCCTGCTTGTTATTTTATAGATGCTTCTAATGTATTGACAGGAAAGGATAATAGTGAATTTTATAACAATGTACTTGTTAAGCTAACAGGGCGTGAAAGAGTTGAGAGATTAAGAGATATGCTTGAAATTTGTGTAGCAAAGCTAGAAGGAAAATGTGACCGACTTTTTCAATTGGGAAGTATGAATGGAAGAATGGAATTAGATAGAATACGTTTATTTACAGAAGATATGACAAGAGAAGACATCGTAATTTACTTAAAAGAGCTTAGTTGGCAGGGAGATACACAAAAGCTTGATGAGTTTTTAGCCAAATGGGAAGATTATAGTGATAAAAAGAAGTTCATTTTAGATTTTGATATTTTAGAAAATGGAATATCAAAAAAAATAGGAATTAATTTTGGAACAACAAGCAAAAAAAGTAAAGTTGTAAAAGAATTTCTTGAAGCATTAGAAAATGTTAGCTTATGTACTAGAGATAAAAAAGAAGATGTACTTAAGTTTATAAATGGATTTCCAAGTCATACGCCATTTATACAAAATGATATATCACATTTTAAAATACCTTTTATGGAAAGTAAGCCTTTAAAAGCAAAGGCGTATTTGAGACAAGGAAGTGTGTGTTATTGTGCTGACTTTAGGGCGTATGATACACCAGTGCTTATGAATTTGGAGTTGACGACAAGGTGTCCACTACACTGTCCACAGTGTTATTGTGAATTATTGAGTGGAAAAGATATGGAATTTGATACAGCATTGTATTGGCTTAAAGAAGCTTCAAAAAATAATGTTAAGACGATAAATTTAAGCGGTGGAGAAACTATTATTTATCCTGATTTAGAAAAGTTAATAAAAGTAAGTAGTGATTTTGGAATGGAAACTAATATTGCACTTTCTGGGTTTGGAGTAGATAAAGAAAAATTAGAGCGATTAATTGAAAGTGGAGTTTCGGAAATTTGCATTTCTTTAAATGGAAGTACAAAAGAAATTAATAAAAAAACTAGAGATGGCTATGAATTAGCAATTAATACATTGCAAATACTTAAAAACATGAATTACAAAAAAACTTATATTAATTGGGTAATGCACTCTAACAATGCTAGTGACTTTAAAGAGATGATTAAGTTAGCAGAAAAGTATAATGTGTGTGGGCTTGTAGTTATGGTATTTAAACCAGATGCTAAAAATCAACGCAAAAGTGTACCTAGTGTAGTGCAAATTTATGAAATAGCAAAATGTATTAAAGAATATAAAGGCATTGTTAATATAGAAGTTGAGGAGTGTTTTTCACAGTTAAAAGCAGTATTAGGAAAACGCTTTTTTACAAATCTAAATCAAGGTATATCAAAAGGGTGTGGAGCAGGGCGTGACGGTATTAGTGTAAGTGTAGATGGTAAGCTAACACCTTGTAGACATTTAGAAATTAAAGAAGATTTTGACACAATAAGGCAGTATTGGGAGAATTCAAATGTTTTAAAACAAATTAGACAGATAGAGGATAACAAAAAAGAACCTTGCAATAGTTGTACATATAAAAATTACTGTCTTCCATGTGTAGCAGTAAATTGGAAAATGAATAAAGAAATTTATATGGGCGAGGATGGTTGTGCTATTGGAAAATAGAAAGGAATTAGTTTATGGCAGAAGATTGTTTGATATTAGTTAATTATCGTGATGAACAAATAGGACAAGGATATAAGCTGGAAGTTCATAAAAAGGGGTTATTACATAGAGCCTTTTCAGTCTTTTTATATGATGGAAATAAGCTTTTAATTCAAAAAAGAGCTTCTAATAAATATCATTCAGCAGGCTTGTGGGCTAATACTTGTTGCTCACATCCGAGAGTGGGAGAAAAATTAGAAATGGCTGTGCAACGAAGACTTTTAGAAGAAGTAGGAGTTTCTTGTGATGTAAAGCACCTTAATTCTTTTGTATATAGAGAAGTTTTTGATGAGTTATCTGAATATGAACTTGACCATATTTTTGTTGGAGAATATAAAGGTGGTTTTGTTTGCAACAAAGAAGAAGCAGAAGAAATGAAATATGTTGATATTGATTGGCTTGCAAAGGATATGGTAGAAGCACCACAAAAATATGCGGCGTGGTTTCTTACAGCATTTCCGATGGTATATCAATATCTTATAAAACAAAGAGAAAAGGAATTTTAATATGATACCAGTATATTGTATGCAGGAACATCACGAAGCCTTTTATTATTGGGGGCTTGCTATAGAGAAGAAGTATATAAATGAAAAAGGAAATACACTGTTTCATATAGACCATCATGATGATTTTGAATGTGGTGGATATAAAAGAGATTTTACAAAGCCTTTTTCAAGTTTAGAAGAAAGAAAAAAGTTTACTTATGAAGAACTTGGAATTGCCGATTTTATTGTGCCAGCGATGTATGAAGGGATATTTTCTCAATTCTACAATATGAAATCAGTAGTACCCAAAAAGTTTGTACATCAAGATAGATTTATAAGAAGAATAGGAAATAATGCACTTACTGTAGGAGAGTATATTCCATTTTTACACAGTCAGTATCGAAAAGACAATAATAACGAGTATAGTTTTTTTACATATTTTGAAGGAAGTCTTGAAAGTACTGAGCAACTTGAAAATGTTGTGTTAGATATTGATTTAGATTATTTTTGTTGGGACGATACACTTTCAACAGTTCCGCCTAAAAGATTAGAAATTACAGAAGAAGCATATAAGGAATATATAAATAATCCTTATCACGCATTTAGAATTTTACCTAGAAAGTTAATAAGAGCAGAAGCTGTAGATGGAAGATTTTATCTTAGGTATGAAGAACCAATTGTTTTTGAAAAACAAGCAGATGAAGAAAGAATACATAAAAGGGTAGACAGATTTGAGAAGTGGTTAAGCTCATTAAGTTGGAAGCCTAGCTTAATAACAGTATGTCGTTCAGCAAATTCAGGCTATTTGCCATCACAATATGCAAAGCTTGTAGAAGTTTTGGTAAAGAATTGCTTACAAAATATTTATGAATTAGATTATAAAAATTAGAAAATCAAATGGAGGAAATAAAAATGAATATTAATGTAAAAGAAGAAAATGGAACAAAGATTATTGAAGTAGAAGGAAGAATTGATACAACAACAGCACCTAAGTTTGAAGAAACATTAATGCAGGAGCTTTCAACAGTAAAAACATTAAGAATTAATTTAGAAAATGTAGTTTATGTATCTAGTGCAGGCCTTAGAGCATTTTTAAATGGTCAGAAATATGCAAATAAGAATGGTATTGAAATGAGTCTTTTTAATGTAGCTGATATGGTAATGGAAGTGTTTGAAATGACAGGATTTATTGATATTTTAACAGTGGAGTAAGAATATGGAAACAAAATATGCTAAAAGCGCATATAGAACTTTTTTGTTTTGGGGAATTTGTTCTTCATTGGGAATTACGATATCTACATTAATTGATGCAACATTAGTAGGAAATTTTATTGGAAGTGAGGGACTTGCAATTGCAAATATTGCGACACCTGTGTTTTTAATATATGCACTTTTAGGTATTACTTTAGGAAGTGGTGCTAATGTATTAATTGGAAAGTTTTTAGGTGCATCAGATATAGAAAAAGCAAATGCAAATTTTAAATATGTATTAATTATAGGGGTGATAGTTGGAATAGTTTTATCAATAATATCTTTAATTTTTAGAAAGGCATTTTGTATTTTTCTAGGTGCTACACCAGAGCTGTTATCTCAGGTGCTTAAATATTTAATAGTTGTATTTTGTTCAGCTCCAATTTTTGTATTATATCATATTCTTTCAGCAACCGTTAGAACAGATGGAGAACCAAAATTGACAGCTATTGCTTCTATAGGCGTTATAATTACTAATCTAAGTTTAGACCTTTTATTTATGAAGGTATTGAATTGGGGACTTATTGGTGCTTCATCTTCTCTTTGTATTGCTGAGTTAATAGGGTGTTTTATTTTACTTATTCACTTTACAAGAAAACAAGCACTGTTAAAACTTCATTTATGTATTCCTACAATAAATGCAACAAAGCAATTTATTAGTAATGGTTTTGGAGTGGGTTCTGCTTTTATTTTTCAAGCTATAGTAATGCTTGTATTTAACACTTTGCTGTTAAAGAATGATTTGGAAAATGGTGTTTTTTTTGTAGCAGTATTTGGAGTGATGTATACAATTAGCACTGTTTCATCAGCAGTATTTGATGGGGCAGGAGCGGCGGCTTCTACAGTTGTTTCTATTTTGGCAGGAGAAAAAGAACAAAAAGGAATGATGGCAGTTTATAATGATGGAATTAGAATTGTAGTAATGGCAGGAACAATTATTGCGGCGTTATTTGTGCTTTTTGCAGAAAAAATATTGATGTTTTTTGGATTATCAAGTACTACATCGTTTGATATTGCTGTTATGGCTTTTCGTATTTATGTATCAAGTTTTATATTAGCTGGAATTAATGTTGTTACAATTTCTTTTTGGCAGACAATTGGAAGAATTAAACTTGCTTCTTGTTTATCAATTCTTAGAAACTTTATTTTAATGTTATTGTTTGGAGTTTTTTTGATTTTATATAATGGGATAATAGGTCTTTCTTTTGTATATTTAATTAGTGAAATTATATGTCTATTATTAATTTTAATAATAAAGATATTTTCAAGTTCAAGAAAATATATAGCAGAAAAATATAATTTTACAAATAAAATGTTTGAACATTTTTATCCAATAGAAGCAGGAAGTATGGAAGAAGTTGCAAATAATCTTGAAGCACTTTGTGAAGAATGGAATATTGATTATAAACATTCTTTTTTTATTAATTTAATTGTAGAAGAATTAATTATCAATATTATGAAGTTTGGATTAAAAAATACAAAAAAGAATTATTATGTGTCAGTAAAACTTATTGATAACAACGGAGAATATATTTTAAGAATTAGAGATAATGTTAATACATATAATCCGTTTGATTTACATGGTGATGAAATTGATAAAGCGGCTATGAAGCTTATTACACAAAAAGCTAAGTATTATAATTATCAAAGAAAGTTAGTGTTTAATTACTTATATGTAATTATTTAGGAGGAAAATTAAGTTGGCAAATTCAGTTTACTTAGATAATACAGAATTAAAACGTTTAGAAGTTCAAAGACAGTTGCTTATAGAGTATGAACAACCTATTTACAATGAAATAATAAATAAAAGAACAGGACTTACACTTCTTGATATTGGTTGTAATGATGGCAGTAAAACTAAAACTCGTTTTTCTGAAAATAACTTTGATAAGATTATTGGTTTAGATTGTTTAGATGAATTGACCGAAAAAGCTAATAAAAAATTTGGAAATGAAGTCTTTAAGTTTTTTTCATGTGATGTTACAAAATCAGATTTTATTGATAAATTGACAAATATTATGAGCGCAGAAAAAATAGAGTATTTTAATATAATTAATTGTTCATTTTTATTAATACATTTAAAAAATGCCGTAAAGGTATTAAAGGAACTTAAAAGATTTTTAGCACCAGATGGTTGTATTATTGTTATAGAACCTGACGATACAGAAAGTTACTTAAGTCCAGATACAGATGGAATTTTTAAAGAGTTTCTTAAAGTACTTGAATATGACCCATACTCTGGGAAACGAACATTTGGTAGTGAATTGCCACAACTTTTTAATGAAAGTGGATATTTAGATTATAGACTTAGATGTTCAACTATATGTGCTAAGGGTGATGAAATTTCTAAAAAAGAAGCAATTTTTACAACGTTTTGTTCTTACTTAAAAGAAGATTTAATGTTACTTAGAGAACAAGAGCCTGAAAATAATATTTATCAAGAGTGTTGGGAATGGGTGACTAGAAACTTTGATAAGCTTCATAATTATATGATAAGCGAAAAAGCAAAAGTTTGTATGGGAGTAAAAATATATACTTGTGGAGGAATGGCTAATGAACATAGAAGAATTGATACTAACTCCATTGACACTTGAATATCTTGATCAAGCAACACAATTGTGTGGGAAATGCGTGGGAGAAAATTTATATACAAAATCTATAATTAAAGCGACTATAAAGCAACAAAACCAACAATTTTTCTTATTGATAACGCCACAGAAAAAAGCAGTAGCTTATATTTATTTTAAATTAATAAATTTAAGAGAAGCTGAGTTATTGTCAAAAAAATCCTTGTCAAAATTAAAACAAATAGTTAAAAAAGATGACCTTATTATTGGAAATTTACAATCAATTGGAGTTCTTGCAGAATATAGAAAATGTAAGTTGTCAGAGTATTTAATGAAAGTGTATTTGGAATATCTGTTAAAAAATACACAAGCAGATATTGCATTTGGAGTATTTTGGAAGAAAAATGGTGAAATTCCAATGGAAAAGAATTTAAAAAAATTTGGGTTTTGTTATTTGGTTAATTCAAAAAGAGTATGGTATGACAAAAAAGAACTTATATGTCCTATTTGCAATGGACGTTGTAAATGTGATGGAGCTATATATTATAAAATATTGGAAAGGGGTGAATTATTATGAAAATAAAGTTGTTGCCTAAATTTATTATTTCGTTAGCAATATTGGGCGCAGTTCTTACAATTACAATTTCACTTTTTAGTTATAAGTCTTCAAAAACTTATCTTGAAAGTATGTATGCTCAAAGGATTACTAGTGGAAGTAAAAGTGTTGCAACAATGTTAAATTTAGAAGATGTAAGAACCATTATAAGTGAAGGTGGTCAAAGTAGTGAAGCATATAGTCGAGTGGAAAATATGTTAAATACATTAAAAAAAGATGGAGATATTACATATTTGTCATTAGTAATTCCTGACGAAAATAGTGTGACTTTTTATATTGATTGTTGTGTAGAGGAAATGGGTGATGACCCATATGCGCAATTAACTTATGGTACAAATGTGCTTTATAAAGACGCAGCTTATGATGAAGTAGATTTGAAAAAATATATCTTGATTTGGAATTTGTATGCGCAAAATAAAGGAACGGATGAACCAGTAGTTACTGATAATAGTTATGGATATAATTATACTTCTGTTTCTCCTATTTTAGATGAAAATGGAAATGCAATTGCAGAAATACAATATATTCTTGATATGCAGGATGTTCGTAATCATCTTAATTCTTTCTTGTATAATATGTTAATTATTTCTCTTAGTAGTATTTGTGGTGCGCTTTTGTTATATATGTTGTTTGTAAGAAAAGTAGTTATTAATCCAATTGAAAGACTAGCTATCTTTACAACAAGTATTACAAGTTCAGGAGAGTTTTCAAAACAAAAGATAGAGATTAATACAAAAGATGAAATTCAAGAGCTTGGAACATCTTTTAATATTATGCTTGAAGAATTGGAAAGTTATATTGAAAATCTGACTACTGTTACATCAGAAAAAGAACGTATAAGTACCGAGTTAAATGTTGCAACACACATTCAATTGTCTATGCTACCTTGTATTTTTCCAGCATTTCCAGATAGAGATGAAATAGATATTTATGCAACTATGACTCCGGCAAAAGAGGTTGGTGGTGATTTTTACGACTTTTTTATGGTTGATGAAAGACATCTTGCAATTGTAGTAGCAGATGTTTCAGGAAAGGGAGTTCCAGCAGCTCTTTTCATGGTAATTGGCAAGACATTAATAAAAGACCATACACAACCTAATAGAGATTTAGGAGAAGTATTTACAAAGGTCAATAATATTTTATGTGAAGCTAATGACAATGGTATGTTTATTACGGCATTTGAAGGTGTGCTTGACCTTGTAACGGGTGAGTTTAGATATGTAAATGCAGGGCATGAGCCACCATTTATATATCGTAAAGGTGTAGGTTTTGAAGTATATAAAACTCGACCAGGCTTTGTTCTTGCAGGAATGGAAAATATAAAGTATAAAGAACAAAAAATTATGCTTAATGTAGGAGATAGAATATTTCAATATACAGATGGTGTAACGGAAGCTATGAATAAGCAAGAGCAATTGTATGGTATGGATAGACTTAATGCTGTATTAAATGAAAAGTGCATTGAAAGTGATGCAAATGAAACTCTAAAGCTTGTTAAAAATGATATAGACTTATTTGTAGGTGACAATGAACAATTTGATGATATAACGATGCTTTGTCTTGAGTACAAAAGAAAAATGGGGGATAATTCTATGAATGAGATTACTGTAGAAGCAACTGTTGAAAATATTAGTAAAGTAACTGATTTTGTAGATGATATTTTAGATAATGTGAATTGCCCATTAAAAGTAAAAATGCAAATGGATATAGCTATTGATGAAATATTTGGAAATATTGCTCACTATGCTTACGGTGATAAAGTAGGAAAAGCAACTGTAAGAATTGAGGAGTATGACAATCCTAAAGCTATTGGAATTACCTTTATTGACAGTGGAGTTGCCTATAATCCATTAGAAAAAGAAGACCCAGATATTACACTATCTGCTGAAGAAAGAGAAATAGGTGGACTTGGTATATATATGGTTAAAAAAAATATGGATACTATGGAGTATGAATACTCTCAAGGACAAAATAAGCTATTGATAAAGAAGTATATTGATTGATAAACTAAGTGATATCATATTAACAAAAACTTATACAAAATATAGAAATATTTGGGGCTGTAGCACTAAGAAAATTTTATATAAAATATAGATATTTAATTAGTAAATGATTCTATATATTATATAAATTTTTGTTAATGCGACAGCCCCAATAATTTTTTATAAATTAAATATTGTGCTTACTTTTTTATTTTCGTAATATATAATGTTAAATCATAAAATTGTACGACAAAATCTGGCAAACATATCATTATGTATTGAAAATATAAGTTTAATGTGCTATTATTTTATCAAATTAACGTATTTAGGGGTAAAATGAAGTATGTTAGAACACAAAAAACTTCGTAACCTTAATGATTATTTTGTTGAATTAAATAACAGACAAGATAAAGGGGTGTATTTCTATCGAATTAATCAGTATTCTGATGAAGTCGGTGAATTTATAAAAAAATATTATGATGTGGCAAGGCGTAGGGGTGTTGTTATTGAAGGTAAGATACCTAATCCTACAGAGAATAATCTTTCATATTATGATGAAATCATGGGAATGAATTTTTATATGAGAGAAGAATTTATTTCGGATAGTTTAAAGAAATGGCTTCCACGAATGAATGATTATCAAAGGCAAAATGTAGCTTCTTCAATATACAACTCTTTACTTTCAATGAGTAAAGCAGGCAAGACCGAGAATATGCTTAAAAATGCTTATATCAAGTTTATGTGTTGGCTATATTATAAGTTTGAAAGAATTGTAAATCTGCTAGGAGAAAATAATCTTCCTAAAATATTATACGAGGGAGATATTAGTAATTATGAATTAATGCTTATATCAATTTTATCAAATGCAGGTTGTGACGTTGTTCTTCTTCAATATAATGGTGACAAAGGATATCTAAAAAGTGATTGTAACTCTGTATTATCGGATAACCTTATAGTAGACAATGCAAAACCATTTCCGCAAGGGTATTGTATCAAGATGATAAGAGATACAATTCAAAATGATATCAATAATGAAAGACTATATGGTATAAAACCATCAGTAACTAATTGCACAAATGCTTGGATAAAGGGCAAAGGTCTTGATGATATAAAAGAAAGTATTACACTGCGAGGAACAGATAAAAGATTTTTTTACAATTGTTTTTGCAGGATGAATGGTGTAGAAGATAAACTTACATACGAAAATGAATTATTTACACTACAGCATGAACTTAAAAGTTCAAAAAGAAAATTATGTATTGTAAATCAAAGTATACCAATACCGACTACGCAAGAAATTGCAGAAATTAAGAGAGCCAATTATCTAAAACAAGAAGATATGATATTAGGGCTTGTAAACAATATAAAATATGCAGCAAATATTGAACTTGAAAGGATAATGCACAAGGCATTTGTAGATATAATTCTTGATGAAGCTAAAAGGTGTGAAGCTAATTTACATAAGCTGAACAATAAAGCCGTTTATATTATTTGTTGGCTAAAGCGATATATGTCACAATTATTCTCTAATTGGAAAATGCCAGAGATAAGTTGCTTTATATATATGGGTGGTTGTAAGAATGACAATGAAGCTTTATTTGTTAAATTTTTAGCAAGATTACCAGTTGATGTATTGATTTTATGTCCTGATTTGAATATAAAGTGTTGTCTTAGTGATAATTTATTATATGAAGTAAATTATTCGGAAAGTCTTTCAATAAATAATTATCCACAGGACAATTCTCAAGTAAGACTTAAAACCGTAGCATACAATGCAGAGAGAGATTTGGATACGATTATGTATAATGACAGTGGTCTTTATAGGAATAATCAATATGCAAAAGCAAATATAATTAATCTTCAAACGACTTATGAAGAAATTAAAATCTTATGGGACGAGGAATTAAAGTATAGACCAGGTTTTAATACGATTGATGATGTAGTAAATATTCCTGTCATATTTGCAAAAGTTTCCGGTGTTAAAGATGGATTAGTTGATAAGTATTGGCTAGATGTTAAGCAGCTTATAACACAAGATACTATTGTAATTACAAAAGCTCCATATATTCAGCCAATGGCTGACAACCCAATGAAGCCGTATGTTTCTGAATTTTACAAGAATGGAAAGCTTCAAAAAAATAAAATTAAAAATCATGCAAAATATCCTTATTCAATCTTAAGAGAAGATATGCAGGATTTTATGTTAGATAAACTTGAATTTATGATACAACAAAAGCTTATTAAGGGTATTGGAGAAAATGGAACAGAATATACAGTAATAGCGCAAGTTTTGAATTTGCCAATAGAAATATTTCGTATGATACAAAAGTTTGATTTTACAAAGAAAAATCCTAAATTTATATATATAAATACAACTGAAAGTTTAATATCATTAGAAGATACAATACTTACAGCTTTTTTGAATTTAATAGGATTTGATGTAATATTTTTTGTGCCAACGGGTTATCAAAGCATTGAAAAGTATTTTAATACAAGGCTAATGGAAGAACATCAAATGGGTGAATATAAGTATGATATGCGAGTACCAAATTTGAGTAGTATTTCGTTAAATAATAAACGTCATACATGGCGAGATATAATTTTTAAGAGAGGTATGTAGTATGGGATTGGATTTTAGCAAATCATCATCTATGGCAACACCTGAGAATACACAGCAGGTTCAAAAAAAAGATGAGATTGAAGTAGTTGAACAATATGATATTGTTTCTGACAGACAGCAAATGAATACACAGCTTGTTGGTTCACAAGAAGTTGATGATATTGTTAGTACAATTGAAGTTAATAATTTGGAAACAATAGTTTCCTTTGGTTCAGAAGTTGCAGAGGAGATTTCAAAGGCATCAGATGTAGTTTTAAATAGTATGAGTATGTCACAGCTTGATGATACAAGCGAGATGTTAAAGAGCCTTGCAAAGATTATGGACAAGTTTGATATTGAAGAAATTAAAGAAAATCCAGGATTACTAAAAAAGTTATTTGGAAATGCTAAAAAGCAATTGGATAAAATTCTTGAAAAATATCATACTATGGGAGATGAAATTGATAAGATTTATGTTCAACTTAAAGGATATGAGTCTGAGATTAAACAATCAAATAGAAAGTTAAATACAATGTTTGAGGCAAATGTTAATTTTTACCACGAACTTGTAAAATATATTTTAGCTGGTGAGCAGGCGTGTAAGGAATTGGAAGCTTATATTGCACAAAGAAAAAATGATATGGAAACTACAGGTGACCAGTCAATTCAATTTGAGCTTACAAGTCTTAATCAGGCATTGATGATGATGGAGCAAAGAACTCAAGATTTAAGGACAGCAGAAAATGTTGCTATGCAGTCAATTCCTATGATTAAAACTATGGAATTTAGCAATTATAATCTTGTAAGGAAGATTAATTCTGCGTTTATCGTAACTTTGCCAGTCTTTAAGCAGGCTTTAGCACAAGCTATTCTTCTTAAAAGACAAAAGCTTCAAGCAGAAGCTATGTCAGAGCTTGATAAAAAGACTAATGAAATGTTAATTAAAAATGCACAAAATACAGTTGATGTATCTAAAGCAACAGCAAGGTTAGCGTCTGGAAGTTCAATTCAGATTGAAACTCTTGAAACAACATGGAGAACAATTACAAGTGGAATTGAAGAAACTCAAAGAATACAAGAAGATGCAAGAAAGAAGCGCATAGAAGACCAAGCAAGGTTAGAAGCTATTAAGCAAGATTTTAATAAGCAGTATCATATGCCTGCGCAGAATAAGAAATGATAAGATATTAAAATATCATATATAATATAAAGAATTTAGGGAGGTAGTGTTATGCCAATTAATTTATCAAAAGGACAGAAAGTAGATTTAACAAAAGGAAATCCAGGACTTAAAAAGATTATGGTAGGTCTTGGTTGGGACGTAAATGCGTTTGATACAGGTGCAGATTTTGACCTTGATGCAGCAGTATTTATGCTGGGAACAAATGGAAAATGCCCAACAGATAAGGAATTTATATTCTATAGTAATTTAAAGCACCCAAGTGAGTCAGTAATTCATCAAGGAGATAATCTTACTGGAGAAGGTGATGGCGATGATGAGCAGATAATGGTTGATTTAACTAAAGTACCTGCTAATATAGAAAGAATTGCATTTACTGTAACAATATATGATTCAGATGTAAGACATCAGAATTTTGGACAAGTATCTAACGCCTATATACGTCTTGTAGATGAATCAACAGGAGTAGAGCTTATTCACTATGACCTCGGCGAAGATTTTTCAATTGAAACAGCAGTCGTTGTTGGTGAACTTTACAAAAACAATGGAGAGTGGAAGTTTAATGCAATAGGAAGTGGCTTCCAGGGAGGTCTTGCAGCACTTTGTGGTCATTATGGAATTGAAGTGGCTTAATTAGAGTGATTAAAAGTACTGGAAGAAAGTAGGTGTAAAAAATGTCAATTAGCTTACAAAAAGGGCAAAAGGTAAGTCTTTCAAAGGACAATGCAGGATTAGCAAAGGTTATTGTAGGTCTAGGTTGGGACGAAGTAAAAAGTTCTAGTGGTGGAGGTCTTTTTAGTTCGTTATTTAAAGCACAGCCAAAACCTATTGATTGTGATGCTTCAGCTATTATGTTAAAGAATGGCAAGTTTGTAGACCAAAAAGATTTAGTTTATTATGGTAACTTACGTCATAAGTCAGGTACAGTAAATCATCAAGGAGACAATCTTACAGGAGAGGGTGAAGGTGATGATGAACAGATTATTATTGACTTATCAAAAGTTCCACAAGAATATGATAAGATTGTTATTGTTGTAAATATTTATCAGGCAGTTCAACGTAATCAACATTTTGGATTAATTGAAAATGCGTTTATACGTCTTGTTGACGCAAGAAATAATAAAGAAATGTGTAAATATAACTTAACTGACGATTATTCTGGAATGACAGCTATGATTTTTGGAGAAGTATACAGACACAATGGTGAATGGAAGTTCAGTGCAATAGGACAGGGAACAAAAGACCCTGGACTTGTAGAGCTTTGTAGAAGATATATGTAAAATGTGTTCTTTTATTAAAAAGGGGAACTATATAAGAAGTTCCTCTTTTTAGTATTATCTATGTGAATAACAAGCCAAAGTCGGTGATTGTATAAGACTTTAGCGAATGTCACGATAACTAGAGAAACTTGCAAAGCCTGTTTTTTATAGTTAAGAAAGTTCACAATTTATATTGCGTGTGCAATGAGTAGTAGGTTATAATCAATATTTACTTTACATTATAATAAGGAGGATATTCTTAATATGAATGATATTAGGAAAGATGAGTTGATTAAAGGTTTGTCGGACTCGCAAGTTAATGAAAGCAAGTCTAAATATGGTACAAACCAGCTAGCGAAAAAAGAAACTGAGTCGCTTTGGTCAATGTTTATAGGTGCATTTGACGATATTTGGATTAAAGTATTGTGTGCAGCATTAGTGTTAAAAATTGCGTTAGCAGTTTTAGGTGTATTTGTTCCGGCATTGTCGGGTAGTAATGACGTTATTGAGATAATTAGTATTATACTTGCTATTGCTCTTGCAACAGGATTTAGTACATTATCTGAATATAGAAATAGCTCAAGAAGTGAAGCACTTCAAGAAGAATATAATAAAACCTATGCTAAGGTAATGAGAAATGGTAAGCTTGTAAATATTCTTACAAATGAAATTGTAAAGGGTGATACAATTCTTGTACAAGCAGGAGATAAAGTACCTGTTGATGGTTTATTATTTGAAGGAAATATTAAAGTATCGCAGGCAGCTTTAAATGGTGAATCGAGAGATGAAACAAAGACAGCTACTACAAGCATGGATGAAGCTACATCAACAGATTATTCATCTTCATGTAAGATATTTATGGGTTCTGTTGTTACTTCTGGTGAAGGTTATATGGTAGCGACAGTTATTGGTGACGACTCTGAGTTAGGTAAGATTAACAAAGCATTAACAGATGAGAATGAAGAAGAAAGAAAAGATACATCAAGTCTTAAGCTTGAAGTCGTAGCAGCAGGTATCGGTAAATTAGGTGTATCTGCCGCTGCAATTGCAGGTGTGTTACACGTTGCATTAACAATTTTTAGAGCAAATGAAGCAGTTACAGTTGTTTCTGTATTATTAGTTATAGCAGAAGCAGTTATGCTTATGGCATCAATTGTAATTATGGCAGTTCCAGAAGGACTTCCTATGATGAATAGTTTAGTACAGTCTATGAATACAGAGTCTATGTATAAGAAAAATATTCTTGTAAGCCACAAGGCAGCATTTTCAGATTCTGCTTATATGAATGTATTATTTAGTGATAAGACAGGAACAATTACTGAGGGTAATTTATCTTTAGTTGAATTTATTCTTGGTGATGGAAATATAGTTGATAGTATTCAAGATAAAGAATTTATTGAAGCAATAACACTTAATAACCTTGCTAAAGTATCTTCTCAAGGAAAAGCTATTGGTAGTAACAACATGGATAGAGCCCTTTTATCTTATGCAATTGACAAAGGTTATGACGATGCCAAAAAGGATATAGATAAAGTAGAAGAAATTAGTGGTTTCGACTCAGAAAAGAAATGTGCTACTGTAAAGTTAAAAAATGGTGACATCTATTGGAAAGGCGCAACAGAAAATATTATTAACACAGTAACACATTATATGCTTTCTAATGGTGAGGTAAAAGAGTTTACATCACAAGATAAAAGTAATGTTGAAGCAAAGATGCTTGAACAGGCAAAACGAACAATGAAGCTGCTTTCTGTGGCAAAGATTACTAATGGAAAGACTATATTAATGGCAGTACTTTGTTTAAGAGATAATGTTAGAACAGATGCTGTTGAAACAGTTGAAATACTTAATGACGCAGGAATACAAGTAGTAATGGTAACTGGTGATGCAGAAGAAACAGCAGTAGCTATTGCAAAGGAAGCAGGAATTATTAAAGATGAAAAGAAAGATGTTGTATTAACACATGAGCAGTTAGAAAGTATGTCAGATGAAGAATTAAAGAAAGTTCTTCCACATTTATGTGTTGTCAGCAGAGCAAAACCTCTTGATAAGAAAAGACTTGTATCTATTTCACAGCAGTTAGAAAATGTCTGTGGTATGACGGGTGATGGCGTTAATGACGCACCTGCATTAAAGCAAGCAGACATTGGATTTGCTATGGGTGATGGTACAGCGGTTGCACAGGAAGCTGGTGATGTTGTTATTCTTAATAACAGTTTGACATCTATTAAAGACTGTGTACTCAATAGTAGAACTATGGCAAAGTCAGTTGGAAAGTTCCTTATCTTCCAGTTGACAGTTAATATCAGTACATTGTTAATGAATATTCTTGCGCCAATTTTAGGTTGGACAGAACCATTTTCAATTGTACAAATTCTTTGGATTAACTTAATTATGGATACATTAGCGGCTATGGCATTTGGTGGTGAGCCAATACTTGATAGATATATGAAGGAACAGCCAGCTAAAAGAACAGATAATATTCTTACAAAGTATATTAAGTCAGCGATTGGTACAAGTTCAATATTTATTACATTAGGTTCGATATTGATACTTGAAAATATAGGTGGTATTACAAGCTTTGTAACACCAGCTGATTGTGCTAATCCAGAACTTTATGAAAAGACATTTATGTTTGCTTTCTTTATATATGCGATTATATTTAACAGTTTGAATACTAGAACTGAGAAGTTTAATTTGTTTGAGCATATTGGAGAAAATAAGAACTTCATTCGTGTAATGGGAGCTATATTTGTTCTTCAGACAATAATTATTGAGATTGGTGGAAGTGTATTTGAAACAACTACACTTAATGTAAAAGCATTACTCGTTTCAATGGCATTAGCAATTCTTATAATCCCAGTAGATATGATAAGAAAGGCTATTGTATCTAAGTAATATATGATTTTAAGTATATAGGATAAGTAAAATTCACAATATCAAATTTATTTAGTAAAATGGACTGTTACACTTATGAAAATTTATATGAGATATAGAATTAATATGTTAAATTTTATATTTTGTATATAATTTTCTTAGTGCGACAGTCCATTTATTATATTATATTTTTGTTTGAGTTATGAAATAGACATACTAATTGTAAATTAACTAAAAATATGATATACTAAATTGATTAAAAATTAAGTTAGGAGATAATTTTTATGATGTATCCTTTTATGACTTTGAATGATGAAACTGAGATTGTACATTCAGAGATGAAAGAAGATGGAACTGTAAAAGTGTATATAGAAACTCCAGATGAAAAAGATGGTTTTCATAACATGACTTGTTATTTGCCATCTTATGAGATAACAGAAAATAATGGTTATACACAAAAAGATATAGATAAGTTTATGGAGATAATAAAATCAACAGCACATCTTATAATAGAATTTTCAAAAGATGGAGGCTTTGAAAATGCCTCAGGTTTTTGGCGTTGAAAAGACTTGTAAATTATGGTAATATTAAGAAGATATAAAAATCGTACAAAGGATAAAATATGTACGAGGAAGTGAGGAAGATATATGGAAGATGGAAGTAAAAAGATAATCAGAAGTCTGATTACAATTATTTCAGTGCTTTTTGGTGTATATCTATTGTGTTTTATTGGCATACTTGAACTTTTAAAGCACAATGTAATCAATACATTAATAGCACTTGTTCTTGTAATGGTAGTTTTAGGAGCTATATTTGCAGGTATTATAGCGCTTGTAAAAGCCCTTATTCACCCAATTTTGTCAGCGGCAAATGGTGGTCAAAGTGATGATAAGGTTTCACAAAATTTAAAAAAGCTTACAGATAGAGATGATAACTTGGGAGAACTTGTAAGAGGTATTATGGACAAGGTTCAAGGTTTTAGTGAAGTTATCGAAGGAATTAAGACAGCAACTATTGATATGGAGAATGTTTCAAATGAATTTGAAAGCATGATTTCTGGTATTCAAAGTTCTATGAAAGAAAGTAAGCAGGCTGTAGATGTAATCACAGACAATGCAGAAGTTCAGGTTAATGCGTCTAATGATATGAAAGAAAAGATAGATGCAATAAGTCAAGTTATTGAACAGATATCACAAAATATACAAAAGCTTACAGATAGTGAAGAACTTTTAAACGAACTTAATGGAGAATTAGATAAGCTTGTTACAGAACTTGTGGATATAAGTAAAGAAAGTGATGAAGCGCTTACTAAGGTTAAACAGCAAACAGACCTTACAAATGCTTCAGCACAACAGATTAGTAGTGTTACAGATATAATTGCTGGAATATCAAGTCAGACTAATCTTTTAGCACTTAATGCTAGTATTGAAGCTGCAAGAGCAGGCGAATTTGGAAGTGGCTTTGCTGTTGTTGCAGAAGAAATAAGAGTTCTTGCAGATGAATCGAAGAAGTCAACAGACCAGATTAATCAACTTGTTAATGAACTTATAGCTAATTCTAATGTAAGTGTTGAGATAACAGAGAATGTATCTAAAGCATTTTCAAAGCAACAAGAAAAGCTCGGACATACAGTTGAATTTATTAATAGTATGAGTAGAGAAGTTGTGTCTATTGATGGCTCTATTAAGTCAATAGGGTCAGAAATAGACGATTTACAGAATCATAAAGATGTTATTTCATCAAGTATTGATAAACTTGTTGATTCTGCAAATGAGAATAATCAAAGTGCAGAAACAACGGCTATGGATGTTGAAAAACTTGTTAATATAGTAGCTGATTCTAATACAATTACAGAAAAGCTTGTTAAAACATCAGATAAACTTGTTGGATATGCAAAGAAGTTCAGTAGTGGCAAAGCTGTTATTCAAGAAAAGAGAAATAACATAATTAAGAAATAGAGATAATACTTATAAAAATATTATAGTAATACATATTTAAGTAAATGTATTGCTATGATATATAAAAGAGCAGATATTATAATTGTGATAAAAAGGCAATTATAGTATCTGCTTTTTTATTTGCACAGACAGCCAATGTTATTCTTGCATAATACTTAGCAACTGTAGTAATAGTTATAAAAAACCAGCAGAAAATATTTCTATAGTTTTTTAGATAGTATTTTATAAAAATGTGAATTAATTATGTATTCCATAAATAATTCACATTTGGTATATAAACTACAAATATAGAAGTTAAGTGAATATATATTAATTTTTGTAATAGCAGTTAGAACTGATTTTATAGTGTTAAACAAGATATGAGAGAAAAGAGGTTGGTAAATATGTTTAGATTTTTAAAAAGACATTGGTGGGCTGTTATAAATAAGTGGCGAAAAACCCCATAGCTTGCTGTGGGGCTGAAAGCCACGAAAATAGTTGATATTGTAAGTAAAATAGTGTACAATAAATTTAACAACTGAATATTAGGTTCTACGGAGTAGTCTTTCCGTAGGTAAAATGTTCAAAGCAGGACGTTCGTTTAGAACAGGGAGAATGACTATGCTTCCTTGTAGAAATACAGAAGACAATCGCTAATGTGGTCGTAGGACTGCTTGATTGTTAAGTTCGCTGCTCTGATAGAAAGACAGTATATCCAAAGTCTGAAAATGATGTACGATTACTGCAAAATATCATCAGTTAGAACCTCCACAGCTTGCTGTGAAGAGTAGTCAGGTTCAATAATATCTTTCATATTGCCAATCATAAGACCACTGAAAAAACAACATATAAGGCTGTATCCCGTTGTTAAGGCAAACTGAATATTTGCATTTTTGGCTAATATTGCAATTAACATTCCAGAAGAAGCACCTATAATATCACCAACTAGTCCCGTTAATAAAATAAATGGAATTCTTGAACCAATGTTAATTTTAAGCACAAATTGAATATAAAGCACAAGCAATATAAATGCTAAAAAGCATACATTTATAACTACTAAAAAATTAGTAAGTAATAGTTTAAATTTATGTATGGGAGAAATATTACATCGTATTCCTACCTCAGACTTATTAGCTTGTATTTCATTTACACAAGAAGCTCCAGAGTGTGAAGCATATAAACACACCATTGCTATTAAAGCATAAAAATATTGAATATAAGGGTCAAAATCTCCTTTTGCAAGAGATATTTGCTTTCCATAAGTAACATTTTTAGAAAGTGTATCAATTGTGGCTTGTAACTTTTCTGGATGATTAATGAATACATCTTTAATGATTTCAGCTTGTGTAATATATTCATTTAAAAAACTTTGTGTAATACTTTGGTTTATATCATTTTCAAGACACTTTGCAAAAGGTGTAGTAGCTTCATAAATAATAACTTTAACATCTCCATTTTTTAATAAGTCTAAGGCGTTGTCTTCATTGTCACAATAAGAAATATTAAAAAGTTTAGTTGAATTATTTTCGTTATCATCATCAAGACTTTTAATGATTTCTATAAATTGTTCGTTGGTATTATTAGTAACTAATGCTACATTAATAGTGTTAAATTTGTTTTCATTTCCATTCATAAGACCACAAAGACCTATATAAAAAAGTGTGGCAAGAATTATAGGAAATGTAAGAGTCCATAAAATGTAATTTTTATTTTTTATTGTCCATAAGAATTTATATTTATATAAATGTGCAAACATATTTCCTCCTGATAAATTATTGTCAATCTCTTAGTTCTTTTCCTGTAAGCTCAAGGAACACATCATTAAGTGTTGGAAATTCAGAGTGAATTATTCCAAATGCAATATTATTTTCTTGAAAGTAATTAAGTAAATGTATAAGATTGTGAGTGCCACCACTACATTTAACAATAAGCTGTTTGTCATCATAAGTTACAGAATAAATGTGGTTCATTTGCTTTATATTATTTATGTGTTCTTCATTAAGGTTAAGTACATCAATGTAAATGGTTTCGTTGTTTTTAATAAGTTTCTTTAATTCGTCAGCTGTTCCATTTGCAAGATTTTTGCCTTTATCCATAATCACTATTCTAGTGCATATCTGTTCAATTTCTTCCATATAGTGAGAAGTGTATATAATTGTTGAGCCTTTTTTGTTAAGTTCAACAATACCTTCAAGAATGTTGTTACGGCTTTGTGGGTCAACAGCAACAGTAGGTTCATCAAAGATAATAAGCTTAGGCTTATGAGCTATTCCACAGGCAATATTTAATCGTCTTAAGAGTCCGCCGGACAATTTTTTAGGATAAAATTTTTTAAAGTCATTAAGACCGACAAATTCAATAGCTTCATTTACATATTGTTTTCTAAGCTTCTTGTCATTAATATAAAGCCCACAGAAATAATCAATATTTTCATAGACAGTAAGTGTATCAAGTACAGCTACATTTTGATTAACTATTCCAATCTGACGTTTAATATCGTAACTGTCAGGTGTCATTTTTTTACCAAATATTTCAATAGTTCCTTTATCATATTTTAATAGTGACAATATGCAGTTAATAGTAGTTGTCTTACCAGAACCGTTAGGTCCTAGAAGTCCTAAGATTTCCCCTTCATTAACAGTGAGTTTGAAGTGGTCAACTGCTAAAAAATCTTTATAACGTTTTACAAGATTATCAACTTTTACAACGGGTATCATAAGCAATCCTCTTTTCTTTGTTAATTCTTTTATTGTATAATATAATAAAAAAATAATCTTGAAATTAGAATTGACAGCAGTAAGAATATAATGTGACATTTGTAATATTTAATACTATTAAGAATTAATATGGAGCAAAGATGAAGATAATTAATAGAGTGTTTATAATAATTTGTTGTGGTGTTTGTATATGTCTGCAGGGTATAGATATTAAGTCAGTATTTGCAATACTTATGTTAATATGTGTAGCAAGTTGTGGGATATATTTTAATAAGTCTTACAATATGTGCATAGTATTTTGTGGATATGTGGTATTAACTGCATATATAAAACAAGCTATTTATGGCTTGCCATTAATAATATATGAAGAATTAAATGTTTGTAAGCTGATAAAAATATTGAATAAATCGGACATGAAAAATAATGGCATTACATTAAAAGAAGAATTAAAATCTCCCAATAATATTAAAGTTTTTGTAAAATGTATTTTGTCATTGGTTGCGTTATTAGTGCTTATTATAAGAAGTTGCTATTTTATTTTTTATTATAAAAATGCAAGTTATAATAATATTTTACAGGAAAAATATATTATAATAATAGAGCTTATGATAAGTGTAGTTGCTGTTATGTTTAATTATTATGCTTGTAAAGTAAATGAACTTAATACCGATATTAAAGAAATAAGAGATGATAGTAAAGAACTTAATATGACATTGATTATGAATACGATATTACAAATGACATTCCAAGAAGTGTTAAGTATTGTATTATTTCAGTGGTAAAAGAAGCAACAGTAAATATAGTTAAACACAGTAATGCAAACAGTGTTAATATAATATTAAGAGAACATCCGTCATTTTATCAAATGCTTATTAAAGACAATGGAAAATGTGTTAATAGTGGCGATGGGACTGGAATAGGGCTTGAAAATATTCGTGCAAGAGTAGAAAGTCTTAATGGAATTATCAACATAGATAATAAAAATAGTTTTAAGATATTTGTAAGTATACCTAAGGGAGAATTAAGTTGAATATATTATACAAGCTTTAAGTATAGGTGTTAAGGGGTATATTTTAAAGCAAGATTATGAAAGTATAGTTCCATCATTAGAAGCCGTTATGTTAGGTCAGACAGTATTTGGTGGAAAGATAGTTAATAAGATACCAGAACTTATAAAAGAGGGTGGTCAGTTTGACTATGTGGCACATAATATTACACAAAAAGAATATATGATAGTACAGCTTGTAGCGCAAGGCTTGAGTAATAAAGAGATTGCAAAGAAAGCATTTTTATCAGAAGGAACAGTTAGGAATTATCTTAGTATAATTCTTGAAAAATTGGATTTAAGAGATAGAACACAACTTGCAGTATTTTATTATAAGAATGGCGGAAAATAAATATTTAGAGGTGACGTGTTTATGGGGAATTTAAGTGATTATATACATTGGCGTGGAGATTTACAATTTAACAAAGATAAATTTAACGATGTTGATAACCTTGTGCTTTCGCAACTTGCCTATGTGGATTTTACAAATATAATTCCATCTGACAGTTCGCAAAGAAGAATAACTCTTGCAAGAGCATCGGCAGAATTTTTTGAAACACATTCAGAAGATGAGTTAAGAAAGGTTAATACTTTTATTAAAGATGTTCCATTTTTTATGAAAGAAGCAGCAACAACAGCTAGATTTAAAGATATAGAACTGTCTAATTATATTGATATAGTTGATGATAAGGCACAAATGCAGTTTGCGGCGTTTCATGTTCATTTGCCAGATGGAACAATATATATTGCGTTTCGTGGAACAGACGATACAATAGTAGGTTGGCGAGAAGATTTTAATATGAGTTTTATGAGTCCCGTTCCATCGCAGATTGCTTCTGTAAAATATGTAAAAGAAACTCTTAAAAATAATGATTGTCTTGTAAGATTAGGTGGTCATTCTAAAGGTGGAAATCTTGCAATATACTCTGCTGTCAAATCAGAAGATGATATCAAAGAAAGAATAATAGACGTATACAACAACGATGGACCGGGCTTTGATAAAAATATGATAGAAAGTAATGAGTATCGACAAATGCTTCCAAAGATTAAGACAATAGTTCCGTATCACTCATTTGTTGGAATGTTACTTGAACATGAAGAAGATTACAAAGTTGTAAAGAGTAATCAAAAGGGAATTATGCAGCATGACGCAATGTCGTGGCAGATTATGGGAAATGCTTTTCAGACGCACTGTAAAGTTAGTAAAAGCAGTTCTATAATTCAAGAAGCTATGAGTAAATGGATTAATGGAATGAATATGCAGGATAGAGCAAAGTTTGTTGATACATTATTTTCAATACTTACAGCTAGTGGGGCTGTTAATCTTTCAGATGTAAATTCTGATTTATTTAAAAGTGCAGGTGCGGCAATAAAAATGTTTAATTCACTAGATGCGCAGACAAGAGGAATGTTAAGTAATATGCTTATGTCACTTAGAGGAGAGATATCAAGAGCAAGAAAAAAGAAATAAATATTGGATGTTAGAACCGTTAAAATCATTGTTTATAATAAGGTTTAATTGGTGTTTAGAGAAATTTTGTCAGATTTTTAATAAAAAATAGTGCAATAGTTAGAAAAATAATGTATAATAATACTACGATAGTAATACGTGAAAATTTCACATGGCTTTAATTACAATAATGGAGAATAGCTTATGGATATAGGAGTTAAAAATCAAATCAAAAAATGTATAACTATGGCTGAAAATGGAGATCCAGATATTCTTAAAAATAGCCTTTCAAAATTGGGATTTAACAGACTTCAGATTGTTGAAGCAGAAAAGGGTATTAAAAGTAAGGTTAATGTTTCCGCATATTGTGATAATATATATGATGCGGCACAGATGAAGTCCATAAGACTTGCTTTAGAAGATGGTATGGATATATCAGCATTTTGCAATCCTGAATATGATTATATGCAGATGGAAGAAATTAAAGCTGCAATTAAGGAGAATATAGAACTTGAACATATATGTAATCCGTCATACGATTATACTGTAATGAGAGAGATACGTTTAAGTGAAAAGATGAATTATGATATTACAAGATTTGTCAAGCAAGGTTGCTCAGGTGATATGTTAAGACAGATAAGAAAAGCAAGACAAAAAGAGATAGATATAGCTTTCTTTGTAAATGAAGGTTACGATGTATATCAAGTTAATGAGATAAGACTTGGAATAGAGCATTGTGTTGATATTAATAAGTATCTTCTACATGAATATAATGGTGACCAGATGAAGCAAATAAGGTTAGGTCTTGAAGAAAAGTTGGATATTTCATTTTATGATATGATAGGTTTTTCTTCGGGACAGATGGAGCAGATAAGATTAGGACTTGAAGAAGGGCTTGATGTATCAGTATATGCTGACCCATTTATTGATGCTTTAGAGATGGAAGATATAAGGCACAAGCTTGATGGCAAAGATAATGGTACAAGTCTTAATGAACTACAAAGTCAAGAAGTACTTTTAGGGCTAAGTAGTGGAGTAGATGTTAATATATATGCTGACCCTGCATATGATTTCAAGCAAATGGAACAGATAAGACTAGGACTTGAACATGGTGTTGATGTTATGCAATATCTTAATATTACAATGACAAGCAAGGAAATGCAGGAGAAGAGATTAGAGTTGGAAAAAGCATTGTAACAGTTTAGAATACACAGCCGCAAGGCAGAATTGAGGGACGTATGGATAGACCTGAATTTCGAGATAATAATGAACAGCTTAATAATAAGGAAATACAGATTTCAATTTCTGGTGATTGCATGTCTGCAACTTTGTGTCTTTATATGCCTGTTAATGGTGAAGATACGGATGGGTTATTTACTTATGACGAGGTTATAAGTGAATTATCTGCAAATGGTGTTAAGATGGGAATTGATGATGCCATGCTTCATAAGATGATTGACGAGCAGATTTATAATACAAATGTTATTATTGCTCAAGGTAAGCAGATGGAGAATGGTGAGGACGGAAGGTATGAGTTTTTCTTTGATTTAGATGTTAATGGAAAACCAACAGTTCGTTCAGATGGTTCTGTAGATTATATGAACCTTAAGTTATTTGAAAGTGTTAAAGAAGGACAGTTGTTGGCAAAGTATTATCACCCAACAAAAGGAGTTTTTGGCTTTGATGTGAAAGGAAAGCTTCTTACACCAAAACCTGGAAAGCCAAAGTCAGTTCTTAGAGGTAAAGGCTTTAAAGTTTCAGAAGACGGTGATGAATATTATGCAGCAATATCAGGCAAAGTTGAGTATCGCAATTATGATTTAAGAGTAATTGATTTGCTTGAGATTGATGGTGATGTTGACCTTAATACAGGTAATATTGACTTTGATGGAGATGTTAATATTAAAGGCAATGTTATAACTGGTTTGAGAATTAATGCTATAGGAAGTATCTATATTAGTGGCCATGTAGAAGGTGCTATAATCACAACGCAAAAAGACCTTATTTTACAAGGCGGAATTAATGCAAATGGCGTAGGTAAAGTATATGCAAAGGGCAATATTACAGGTAAGTTCTTTGAGAATGCCGAAGTATACGCAGAGGGTGATATTAATGCTGGATATATTCTTAATAGTAATATGACTGCAATAGGAAAGATTATTATAGATGGTGCAAAAGGTGTAATATATGGCGGTGAACTTACAGGAGTTATGGGAATAGAAACTCCATTATTAGGCAACAACTCTCATACAATTACAGCAGTAAGAGTAGGCCCATCTAAAAAGTTACAGACAGAATATGCTAATCTTTTAATTAAAATAAAAGAAATTGATAGTGAGATTAGTATGTATGAAAATGTACTTAGAAAGTTTGATTTAATAAAGAAATCAGCACCTGAAAAGCTTGATAAGCAGGCATATACAAAGGTATTCCAGTCTAAGATTATTAAGACAGCAGAAAAGGCTAAGTTTCAATCTGAGAGTAAAAGACTTTTTGACATTATAAGAGAGTCAGGAAGTTCTGGTGTCAGAATTGAAAAGGCAATTTATCCAGGAGCTAGAGTTTATATTGATGATGTAGTATTCCAGCCAAATGAAGAGATGAACCATCTTACTGTTAGAAAAGTCAACGAAAAGATTGTTGTGCGAGATTATGATGATTAGATTAGGAGAGAGTTGTCTGAATGATAGAAGAAGTTGTATCAGTTGATTTACCTGTGCATGAAAGGCTTGTGATTAAGAAAAATCGTTTAATGCCAGATAATGCAACAGGTAAAGAAACAAGAGTTTCTATAGTTACAGGAACACATGGTGACGAATTAGATGGTCAGTATGTGTGTTATGAAATAATAAGAAGAATTAAGGAACACCCAGAACGATTAAAGGGAATTGTAGACGTATATCCAGATATTAATCCTCTTGGACTTGATACAGGTTCAAGAGGAATACCTATGTTTGACCTTGATATGAATAGAACATTTCCGGGTGATAATAATGGAGCAATGAATGAATATATTGCTGCGGGAATTGTTAATGACATTATAGGAAGTGATTTTTGTCTTGATATTCATTCAAGTAATATATTTGTCAAGGAAGTCCCACAGGTACGATTAAATAAACCAAATGCTGATAAGCTTATTCCCTATGCTAAAATGCTTAATGCTGATTTTGTGTGGATATATTCATCAATTACAGTGCTTGATGCTACATTAGCATATAGTTTAAATCATATGGGTGTACCTACACTTGTAGTTGAGATGGGAGTAGGTCATAGAATTAATACTAATTATTGTCAGCAGTTAATAAAGGGTATATTTAACCTTTTAATTAATATGGGGATATGGGAAGATGAACCAGTTGATGTTAAAGACCCTATTATTTCTACAGAGGGTCATGTTGATTTTGTTACATCGTGTGGAACTGGAATATTTGTATCCCATATAGAAAAGATGGGACAGATTGATAAAGGAACACATATTGGAGATGTAATCGAGCCTATCGAGGGAAAAGTAATTCAAAGAATAGAAGCGTCAATGGACGGAATTATATTTACATTAAGAGAAAATCCAGTTGTATATAAAGGTACACTATTAGCGAGAGTTTACAGTGATAAAAAATATTAAAGGATTTGATTTATGAAAAAAGAGATTGTTTATACATTAAAAGGATTGTATAGAGAAGATTTTAATATAGAAGGGTATAGATTTGGAAGTGGTGAAAGGTCTGCTTGTATAGTTGGAGCATTGCGTGGTAATGAAATGCAGCAACTTTATATATGTTCACAGCTTATTAATACGTTAAAGAACTTAGAAGCACATGGTGCAATTACACATAATCACGAAATATTTGTTATTCCATGTGCAAATAGTTTTTCTTTGAATATAGGTAAAAGATTTTGGGCATTAGACAATGTTGATATTAACAGAACATTTCCAGGAGATATTCATGGAGATGCTACTAAGCAGATTTCAGCTAGTATTTTTGAAAGGGTAAAAGGATATAACTATGGTATTCAATTTGCTAGTTTTTATATGCAGGGAGATTTTATTCCACATGTAAGAATGATGGAAACTGGTTTTCAAAGTGCAAGTCTTGCTAATCTTTTTGGTCTTCCGTATGTTGTTATTAGAAGACCAAAGCCAATGGATACAGCAACACTCAATTATAACTGGCAGATGAACGGAACAAATGCTTTTTCAATATATACAAATAGTACAGATACAATAGACGAACATTCTGCTAGGCAGGCAGTATCGTCTGTACTTAGATTTTTAACGAGAATGGGTATAGTAAAATACAATAATCACAGTGGATATATTGCAAGTGTTGTAAATGAAAGTGATTTGCACTGTGTAAAGTCTTATGACGCAGGCTTTTATAAAAGATATAAAGCTCCGGGGGACTATGTATCTCATGGAGAATGTATTGCAGAAGTAGTAGACCCTTATGAGGGATATATAAAGAGTCAGATAATATCACAGACAGATGGAATAGTGTTCTTTGCTCATACAGCACCGATTGTTATGGAAAATGAAGTAGTATATAAAATAATAAAGCGTATGCACGAGTAAGAGTGGTGGAGTTTTTGTATTTTACATTTTTATGTATTGAAGAAAGATATCAGTAGTATATATACACACACACCAGTAAAAGTACAGCAAACAATATTTGTATGACATCATCGAACAGTGGTGTTCGCTGTTGTCATACAAATATTGTTCGCAGTTCTTTTAATGGTGCATTTAGTATATATACTACTGATATCTTTATTTAAAGTTTATTGGCTTGCAAAATATAAAAAATTGGTGTTGAGATGGGAGAGAAGATTGAGCATAAGATTATTGTATGATTAGTATTTATGGAATATGGAAGTGAGAATTTGGTGGATATTATTAAAATGTGACAATATTTTTAATAAATTCAATTTTATGTTGTTAATATGTATTTTTTATGCTAAAATAAAATTCTATTCATGGCATATTGATATGATGTGAAAATTATGATTTGAAAAGTGATAATTGACACGCAATTTATATTGTAAAGCGAAATTGTCTATTAGTTGTGATTTATCATATATGTGGGTGATGAATAGGAAAGGCAATTAAAGCCTTGATTAAAAATCTAATACAATTCAAACTAATTCAAATTAATTTGGTGTTATCAGGAGGATGAAAATGAGCGGCGTTAAAAGAGTTTTTGTTGAAAAGAAAAAACCATATGCTGTAAAAGCAAAGGAACTTTACGATGAGATTACAGGATATCTTGGAATTAAGACTATCACAGATGTAAGAGAACTTATTCGTTACGATATCGAAAATCTTTCAGACCAGACTTATGAAAAGTCACTTACTACAGTATTTTCAGAACCACCAGTAGACAATGTTTATGAAATGCAGTTTGAACATAAGGAAGATGATTTTATCTTTTCAGTAGAATTTCTTCCGGGACAGTTCGACCAAAGAGCAGACTCAGCAGAACAGTGTGTTAAGTTTTTTAATGAAAATGAAGTGCCTGTAATAAAGACTGCTGTTACTTATGTTATTTCAGGAAAGTTGACAGATAACGAAAAGACAAAGATAAAGGAACTTTGTATCAATCCAGTAGATTCAAGAGAAGCTTCAAGTGAACTTCCAAAGACACTTGTAACAGAGTTTAAAGTTCCTGATGATGTAATTATATTTGAAGGTTTTAAAGATATGCAGGAAGACAAGTTACTTGAATTATATAATTCACTTGGTCTTGCAATGACATTTAAAGATTTTAAGTTTATTCAAGAATATTTCCACAACGAAGAAAAAAGAAATCCATCTATGACAGAAATCAGAGTACTTGATACATACTGGTCAGACCACTGTCGTCACACAACATTTGCCACAGAACTTAAAGAGGTTAATTTTAAAGACGGTTTCTATAAAGAGCCAATGCAAGCCTCATATAACAAATATTTAGCTGATAGAAAAGAATTATATAAAGACCGCAAGGATAAGTTTGTGTGTCTTATGGACTTAGCACTTCTTGCTATGAAGAAGTTAAAAGCAGAAGGAAAACTCAACGACCAAGAGGAGTCTGACGAGATTAATGCTTGTAGTATAGTAGTTCCTGTTGAAATAGATGGAAAGACAGAAGAATGGCTTGTTAATTTTAAAAATGAAACTCACAATCACCCAACAGAAATTGAACCTTTCGGTGGTGCAGCAACTTGTCTTGGTGGTGCTATAAGAGACCCATTGTCAGGACGTACTTATGTATATCAGGCAATGAGAATTACAGGTGCAGCAGACCCTACAGTTCCTATTTCAGAAACACTTCATGGAAAGCTTCCACAAAGAAAGCTTGTAACTGGTGCAGCACAAGGTTATAGTTCTTATGGTAATCAGATAGGTCTTGCAACAGGATATGTTAAGGAATTATATCACCCAGATTATGTTGCAAAGAGAATGGAAATTGGTGCTGTAATTGCAGCAGCTCCAAGAAGTGCAGTTAAGAGAGAAAATTCTGACCCAGGAGATATCATCGTATTATTAGGTGGTCGTACAGGTAGAGATGGCTGTGGTGGAGCAACAGGTTCATCAAAAGTACATACAGAACAGTCACTTGAAAGCTGTGGCGCAGAAGTTCAAAAAGGTAATGCACCTACAGAACGTAAAATGCAAAGATTATTTAGAAGACCAGAAGTTACTAAATTAGTTAAAAAATGTAATGACTTTGGTGCAGGTGGTGTATCAGTTGCTATTGGTGAATTAGCAGATGGACTTAGAGTGTCACTTGATAAAGTACCTAAAAAATATGAAGGTCTTGACGGAACTGAACTTTCTATTTCTGAGTCACAAGAAAGAATGGCTGTTGTATTAGACCCTAAGGACGTTAAGCAGTTCTTAGAGTATGCGAAAGAAGAAAATCTCGAAGCAGTTGAGGTAGCAGTAGTTACAGAAGAACCAAGACTTGTGTTAGAGTGGAGAGGTAAAGATATCGTTAATATTTCAAGAGCATTTCTTGACACTAATGGAGCTCATCAGGAAACATCAGTGTTTGTAGATATTCCAGATGAAAGCGACAATTATCTTAAGGGCGAAAAAGTTAGTGATGTTAAGGCAAAATGGCTTGATACATTATCAGATTTGAATGAGTGTTCACAGAAAGGTCTTGTTGAAAGATTTGACGCTTCAATCGGAGCAGGTTCAGTATATATGCCTTATGGTGGTAAGTATCAGCTTACAGAAACACAGTCAATGGTTGCAAAGTTACCAGTACTTAAGGGTAAGTGTGACACAGTTACAATGATGTCTTATGGCTTTGACCCATATCTTTCTAAATGGAGTCCATATCATGGTGCTATGTATGCTGTGACAGACTCAGTTGCTAAGATAGTAGCTGCAGGTGGTGATTTTAATAAGATTAGATTTACTTTCCAAGAGTATTTTAGAAGAATGACACAAGACCCAGAAAGATGGAGTCAGCCAGTGTCAGCATTACTCGGAGCTTATGAAGCACAGTTAGGCTTTGGACTTCCATCAATTGGTGGTAAGGACAGTATGTCAGGAACATTTGAAGATATTGATGTTCCACCAACACTTTGTTCATTTGCTATTGATGTTGCAAAAGAAGGTGATATTATCACACCAGAGCTTAAAAAAGCTGGCAATGTTTTAGTGAGATTTGATATAGAAAGAGATAAATACGATTTGCCAGTATTTGAGCAGATTAAGAAGCTATATGATGGTATTCATAAGCTTATCGCAGACAAAGTGATAGTATCTGCTTATGTATTAGATGGAAAAGGTCTTGTACCAGCAGTTTGCAAGATGGCATTTGGTAATAAGTTAGGTTTTGAATTAAGTAGTGATATTAATGAAGATACATTATTTGCACCAGCTTATGGTTGTATAGTTGCAGAAGTACCACAGGAAAGAGTAGCTGATATTGACCTTGATTATGCTAAGGTTGGTGAAGTAAAGGACAATGCTAAGTTTGTATACAAGGATGTTGTAATAACAGTTGATGAAGCACTTAAAGTATGGGAAGATAAGCTTGAAGATGTATTCCCAACTAAAGCTGTAAAGGAAACTACTCCAATAGAAACAAAGCTTTATAATACAGAAAATGTATATGTATGCAAAAACAAATTAGCAAAACCAACAGTATTTATTCCAGTATTCCCAGGAACTAACTGCGAATATGACAGTACAAAGGCATTTGAAAGAGCAGGTGCTGATGTTATTGTTAAGGTATTTAAAAACCTTGATGCGCAGGGAATTAGAGAGTCTGTTGACGAATTTGAAAATGCTATTAACAAGTCACAGATTATCATGTTCCCAGGAGGATTTTCAGCAGGTGACGAACCAGATGGTTCTGCTAAGTTCTTTGCAACAGCATTTAGAAATGCTAAGATGAAGGAAGCAGTTGAAAAGCTTCTCAATGAAAGAGATGGTCTTGCACTTGGTATTTGTAATGGTTTCCAGGCACTTATTAAACTCGGACTTGTGCCAAATGGAAAGATTACAGGACAAGACAGCAATTCGCCAACACTTACATTCAACACAATTAACCGTCATATATCTAAGATGGTATATACTAAGGTGGTTACTAACAAGAGTCCTTGGCTTGCAGGAGCAGAGCTTGGTAGTGTATATTGTAATCCAGCTTCACATGGTGAAGGAAGATTTGTTGCACCTAAAGAATGGCTTGACAAGCTCTTTGAAAATGGTCAAGTAGCAACACAATACTGCGACCCAGAAGGAAATATTTCAATGGACGAAGAATGGAATGTCAACGGTTCATACATGGCAATTGAAGGTATAACAAGCCCAGATGGAAGATGTTTAGGCAAGATGGCTCACTCAGAAAGACGAGGCGATGGTGTAGCAATCAACATCTATGGCGAACAAGATTTAAAGATATTCGAGTCAGGTGTTAAGTATTTTAAGTAATATATTAATAAATAATAAGTAATCAAAGAACCTCAGGATAAGCAAAATGGCTTGTTCTGGGGTTTTTATATATTTGATATTTAAAAGTGTTGATGATAGAATTAATAATGAAAATATATAAATAAAAGAAAGGCTAAAACTATGAAGATTATTAAAAGGTTATGTATGGTTTGTTATCTTATCGTTGCAGTAGTGGTAGGAATATCATTTTTCGCAAAAGATATAGGTGATGGAGCAATTAAAGAAGCAGTAATTTATAGCACAATAAGCTCAAAAGTAGGCGATGTGATATTGCAGGCATATCCCGATGTAACAACAGACCAACTTCTTACAATATATGATGATATTAATGAAAATGAATTTTTAAATGATATAACACAAGAATATATTCAAGCAATTGAAATAACTGTAGCAGAAGATGGAAATGGTGGAAATGTAGCTGATCATATTAACACGAGTGATGTTGAAAGTTCAATAAGTAATCTATCCGATGAGATTGTAAAAATTATAACAGATACAGCTAATCTTGAACTTGGCACAATGCAAAAAGCTATAATACAATCAGTTACAAAGTATTTGTCACAAAATATACAAAGTAAAATTACAGAGTCTTGCAATAAAGTAGTAAACTATATGACACCAGATGTAATAAATGCTGTTAAGATATATATTGCAATTACGTCGACAACAGCACAAATTATTCTAGCTATAATACTTGTTGTACTTACAATTCTTATAATAGTTATGAATAGTGTTAAGACAAGAGCAGTATTTGACTTGGGAATATCTAGTCTTTGTGGCGGCATATTAACATGTGTAACAGCATTTGCAGCAAAGTCATTATCACTTTCATTAACAAATAAACTTTTAGGCAGGTCAATAACAATAAATGTAGCACCACTATTTATGTATGCAATTGTACTTATGGGAATAGGTGCTGTGCTTGTAGGTGTGTGGGTGGCTGTTTTGAGAAGGCGTTAAAAATTAATGATAAAATATTTTACAATAATCTATAAAGTACATTAAGATAAGAAGGGATTTAATATGTTTATAGATTTTGATATGCTTTCAATTATAGTTGGCATAATAATATATCTAGTAATTGCAATAGTAATTTACAAGAAGAAAAAAGATTTTATGTTGATAATATTTTCGTTTATTATGTTTGTGTATCTAATAAATGTAATAAGATTAACACTTTTTCCAATATACCTATATATAGATATGGATTTGCCTAACAATATATTAAAAAGTATTAATATAATTCCATTTAAAGACAGCTTAAACAAAACAAGCTTACTAAATATTATAATGACAATACCTTATGGCATGATTGTTCCATTTTTATTTAATTTTAAAAAGAATAGAAATATTATAATAAGTGGCTTGTGTTTTAGCTGCGGAATAGAGTTATTGCAATTAATAGAAGCTTTAATTGTAAAAGGATTTTCTTTGAGAATAATTGATATTAATGATGTCATTTTTAATACATTAGGTGTATTAATAGGATATGTGATTTTAAAAATGTTTGCTAAAGTTTATTTAAAGTTAAATATAAAAACAGTTAATACATTTTTCAAATACATAAGTACAAGGTGTGAAAAATTAATGCAGAATAAATTTTGAGATAATAAAAATAAAAACTGTCTACATTCTATTTTGGGGTGTAGGCAGTTTTTATTTATGCAAATAATGAGCAAAAGTCCATGTTTGCATGGAAGCTTGGTGAAAATTATAGTAACTTGAAAAATTCAATACATCTTATGTTGAGGTTTAGTAGAAATAAAACGTTAAAATATAAAACGTATTTCAAAATATCATATATTAATGTTTAATGTTTTTATTATATTATAATATTTTTTAAATTTTAATGGTAATTATAAATAAAATTTTAAAAAAAAATTGTGCAATTTTACAGTGGATTATATTACATATATGTAGTAATATAAAAATTATAAAATATATAACGTTGAGATTGATGATTGATGATTGATGTTTATATTTTATATTAACAAAATAATTAATATAATATTAATGGAAGGAGGTGAATAGTGTGAAAATACAGGTATACGAAATAAGATTAAAGTTATACGCATTAGTAGATATAACATACGAAGATATGCTTTCAGTAGAAACATCATTTATTGATAGTGCATTGGCTCGTGACGAAAAATGGCTTGAATACCATGAAACTAATTGTTACAAAAATTACGTTTTTAATGGAATGTATCCTGTCGAAAAAGATGGCATATATAAAAAAGACAATATATATACAATAATTATTAGAACAGTAAATGAAGAGCTTGCGATTTATTTTTCAAAGGTATTAAGAAATCATTACACAAAAAAATTAAAAGGACTTACTGTTGAAAATAGAATAATACCTAAGAAAATGATATCTGAAATATATTCCTTGACTCCTGTGATAATGAAAAGCGAAAATGGTTATTGGAGAGATAAGATATCTTTAGACGAATATGAAAGACAGCTTTTTGAAAATGTTGTTAAAAAATACAATGAGTTTACAAATCAAAAAATAGAAGAAGACTTTGACTTTTATACATATATTAAATTCATTAATAAAAAGCCAATAGCTAATCTTTACAAAGGGAAAATAAAATTGTTAGGTGATAAAGTTAGTCTAAAAATTGCAGATAATGAAAAAGCACAAGAACTAGCATATTTCGTACTTGGAACAGGGTTAGGTACTTCTAATTCAAGAGGTTATGGGTATTGTAATTATGTGCCAATGAAATAAAAATAACTAGCGCTTAAATAGTATTAGTTTATATGTTTAAAGTAGCTTATTTATTAATACAATTGAGTGATATTATGCAGCTTTATTAAAAATTAAGGAGGTGATGGTTTGTTACAAGAATGTATAGAAATCTTTAAAGAACAGATGGAAAAAGATGCAAAAGAAGGTAAGGATACAATACTAGATGAATATATACCAGCAGATGGAGATTATATTATTGTAAAAAAAGATGGCACAGTAAAATCATGTTCTATAAAATATGATAAGAAAACAAAATTACCAGGAGATGGAATTACAAAAGGCGATGCTTTATATAAAGAAATATGTTTTGATGATTATCACAGCAGACTTGTAAGTATGGATAAACCACAAGACCCTAAAAAAGTAGTACATTCTAATAATTATATGTCATTTTGGGTTAAGTATGATAGCTTTGATAATGGAAAATTAAATATTGAAGCAATAGATAGATACTTTGATGTATTAATTAATCCGAGAGATAAATATAAGAATGCTGACCGTAAAATGTACGATTTTATTTATCAGCAGATAGGTGATGTTGATGTACAACAGCTTGAAAGGAATAGAAAGTGGATAAAAGAAAATATATTTCAACTTGATAAGCTAGGCTTAAATTTGCAGAAAAAGAAATATCTTAAAATATTTTTTGAAGATGATAAGGATACTTATATTAAAGAAGAAAATAGATATGTTATGACTAAGATTTATAATAAAAATGATTATAACATAGAAATAAATGACAATATGTATGGCTTGCCTAATGATAATCTTGGACTTAATTCTAAGAAGCCATATCTTGAACATAAGACAAGAAAGTTACCAGTTCCAAATCTTATAGATGTTCAACAAGTATTGTTACAAAGAAAATTCTTTGACTTTTTAGCAAATAATGCGAATGCAGGCTACACAAATATTTTCTTTGATGATATAAGTAAGCAAATTACGGCATGCCCAAATGGTGAATTTGTTAAGGGTGATTTTTCAGGGTATTTTCTTCAAATTCAAAAAGGAAAATCCGTATTAATTAAATATCAAGATATAATAGTTGACTATAAATATAATCTTCAAAAAAAGTTTAGATTAAAAAAGATATTATCTTCAGGGCCAGATACTATAAAAGATATTTATGGAGATTTTTATAAGAATTATACAAATAAAAATATGATACTTGATGTATTAGATGAGGTGTTATTTTTTAAGTGTCTTAAGAGAAATCTTTTTAATGACGTAGAAGATATTATGGTTGATAACTCATTGGTTAAAAGGAATATAATTATGTCAAGAGATATAATATTTGCTTGGGCTTATAAGGGACAGAAGAATAGTATTTGCAATGTTATAAAAAAGGTTTGTCTTGATATGATTAAAAGCTCTATAAATGAAGGTTATATGGGAAAAGCTGTGTTGCAGTTTAATATGATGATATCTTTTGATGAATATTTTGGAGGAGAAGATATGGAAAATAAATATACTAAAATTCGTTCAGATATTAGAACAAAAATTAATAGTTCTGATTATCATATATGTGAAAGTGATGATGAATACTTATATGCAGTTGGACAGCTTATAAGATATTTTGTATCACTTAGTAAAGCAAAAGATAAATCACATTCACTAGCAAATCCATTTTTAAATTGTACAGATAATAATATGTTAGTAAGAAAATTAGAACATTATTTTGAAAAGTATAATTACAATTTCAGTCAAGGAAATAAAAGAGCTAATAAGTTATACACGCTAGTTTCAAATTATGAATACAACCAAAAAATAGACAAGACTATGGTTATAGCTGGGTATATAAGTGATAACTTAGTATATGAAGCTAATAGTGATAAGGAGGAGAAGTAATATGCAAAAAAGAGTTTATGGAGTATTAGGAATTTCATCAATTATGGCAAATTGGAATGCTGATTTTTCAGGAAACCCAAAGACTGTAGAAAGTGGAGATATATATGGAAGCGATAAAGCATTAAAGTATCCTATGAAAAAAATGTGGGATAATGAGGGAAAGAAAGTTTTATATATAAAAAGTATGAGATTTTCTGATGGTTCTCTTATACCTAAGACATTAAAAGAACGCTATGAAGAACTTTTTGGTATTGAAGATTTAAAAAATTGCAAAGATTCAAAGGAAGTGCTAACAAATTTATTAGATACGACAGATGTTAAGCAGTTTGGTGCGACATTTGCAGAAGCAGGTAATAATTTTTCGATTACAGGAGCTGTTCAATTTGGACAGGGCTTTAATAAGTATAAATATACAAGTGTAGAAGAACAGAACATTTTATCACCATTTAGAGATGGAAAGAAAAAGAATAGTTCAAAAGATAATGACGATAAAAATGAAGAAGCAAAAAATACTACATTGGGAACTAAAATTACTTGTGATGAAGCACATTATTTTTATCCATTTGTAGTTAATCCATTAGCATATAAAGAATTGCAGGAGCTTGGAATAGAAAGTGCAGAGTACACAGAAGAAGATTACAAAGAATTTAAAAGAACAGCAATAGTTTCAGCAACAGCATTTGCTACTAATTCAAAGGAAGGTTGTGAAAATGAATTTGCTCTTTTTGTAGAAACTGATAAAGAATTATATCTTCCTAACCTTACAGAATATATAACTTTTGAAAAAGGTGAAAAACTTAATGTAATAGATATAAGTGGAGTAGCAACAATTCTTAATGAATTTGCAGATAGAATAAAAGATATTGAAGTGTATTATAATTCATATACAACAGAATTAATTTCAGGAATTAATAAAGAGAAAAGGTATAATATAATCACACAAAAAGAGGTGTAATGAATGGAAACTGTTAAATTTACACTGAGTGGACAAACTGCTTTTTTTAAGAAACCAGATGTTAATGAATATTGTTATTTTACTTATGGTCATATACATAAGGTTGCGTTGCTTGGAATGTTAGGGGCAATTGCAGGATACAAAGGTTATTCAGCAAAGTGGCAAGCTGCTAAAAAAAGCAAAACTCTTATTGAAGATTATCCAGAATTTTATGAAAAATTAAGACAGATTAAGGTTGCAATTGTTCCTAAAAATGATAAGGGTTACATTCCTAAAAAAATACAAACTTTTAATAATTCTGTTGGCTATGCTAATAAAGATGGTAATCTTATAGTAAAAGAGCAGTGGCTCGATAATCCAAAATGGGACATATATATATTGCTTGATTGTGATGAGTCTAAACATATTGGAGATTATCTTGAACAAAGTAAATGTATATATTTTCCATATCTTGGAAAGAATGACCACCCAGCAGATATCAAGAATGTAAAGAGATTAAGTGTAAGTAATGTAAGTGAGAATAAGGTTCAAATTTCAAGTCTTTTTTTTAGGAATATAGGTGATACTGTAGAGTTGGAAGAAGATGATGATATTGATGTTGTAAGATATTGTGAAAAGCTTCCTATTGCACTTAATCCGTACACTAATCTTTATGAATATCAAGATTTTTGTTATACAAATGTATCAATCAATGTTAAGAATGGTAATGTGTATAAATGTGAAAATGATATATTACAATTTTTTTAATTTATAGTATGTTTAATTATATAATTATAATTGAGCATATAATTAAGGCAAGTTCATAGTCTGAATTGTTTATATATAAGATTATGGACTTGCTTTTTTGTAGGTATTTATAATTTAATAATATGTATATATGAGTTATATTTTTTGATAAATATATAGCAGATTGGAGAAAATTATGGAGTGGAAAAACTTAATGTTGTCAATTGATGAAATTATTAATTATGCAGATATATGTTACGCTCATAGAACGCAAGGGACAGCAGAAGAAAAATCAAAGATAGAAACATTAAAAGAACATACAGAGCTTTGTCAAAAGTATTTTATTATGCTTGCTAATAATAAAAAATTATATAAAATAATGAAAAGGTTTGAGAATGAATATTTGTCAGGGTTTAGTGAGAAAGCAATAGAATTATTTGAATATATGAGCATAAATATTATTATATTTCATGATACAGGAAAGATTAACCCACGTTTTCAAAAGGAAAAAATGAAGAATAAATGGTATTTAAAAATAGATGTAGATGAATATGGAGATATAAAAAGCAATCATTCTATTATTTCATCAATCTTTTATCTTGATTATTTTATAGAAAAGATAGAGCAGGAAAAGTATAAAGAAAATATTACTAAAGATGAGGTACTTGTATTAAAAGATTTTGCATATATATATTCATATATTATATCTAGACATCATGGGAATATGACAGATTTTGAAAATTATATGATAAGTTTTAAACCAGATAGTGAAAATGATATAGGAAGTCAGGCTTACGAATGGTATAAGTTATGGAAAGAGAGTTCTAAGTTAGAAAATAGTGATAATATTATTAAAAAAGATAATTTGTTTAATGAGAGTTTTAAAATAAATGATGTTGTAAAATTGACAAAACAATATAGTGCTTCAGATAGAAGTAAAATGTATATAAGAATGTCAAAAGAAGAAAATAAAAAGAGTGTATATTTATATGGTTGGACAAGACTTTTATATTCATTACTTATAGCAAGTGATTATTACGCAACGTCAGAATTTATGAATGGTGTAAAGATAGCTGAATTTGGTGAGATTGATAATATTGATGATATAGATAAAGTGTATATGGAAACAGAAGTGCAAAAAAGTATAAAGGATTATAAAGAAAATATATATCCTATGCCATCTGAAAAATTAAAAGAAACAAAAAATATTAATGACTTAAGAACAGAAATGTATCTTGATGCGGAAAATGAATTATTGAAAAATTCGGACATGAATATTTTTTACTTAGAAGCACCAACAGGAAGTGGTAAAAGTAATACATCAATTAATCTTAGCTTTAAACTTGTAAGACATTGTGAGGATATTAATAAGATATTTTATATTTATCCATATAACACATTAGTTGAACAAAATATAAATTGTCTTGAAAATACATTTGGAAATAATGAGGATATAATGTCTCAAATAGCAGTAGTAAATTCAATTACGCCATATAAAAATAATTCAGATAAAAATGAAGAGAAGTTAATTGATACAGATTATCAAAGAATTCTTCTTGATAGACAATTTTTAAATTATCCAATAGTATTATCAACACATGTAACACTTTTTAATGCGTTATTTGGTAATAAGAAAGAAGATGTATTTGGATTTCATCAGCTATGCAATTCAGTGATAGTAATGGATGAAATTCAAAGTTATAAAAATTCATTATGGGGAGAAATTATAACATTTTTAAAAGCATATTCTCAATTATTTAATATTAAAATAATTATTATGTCAGCTACGCTTCCAAATCTTGATATGCTTATAAATAATAATGATAAGAGTGTAAAACTTATAAAAGATAGAGAAAAGTACTTTAATAATTCTGTATTTAAAAATAGAGTAATACCAGACTATTCATTATTAAAAGTTGATGGGGATAAGATAAGCTTAGAAGAACTAAAATCGCATGTATTAGAAAATCAACATAAAAGAGTTTTAGTAGAATTTATTAAAAAGAAAAGTGCGAAAGAATTTTATCAATCAATAGTAAATGATGTTGATAATGGTGTTATAGTAAAATTGATGACAGGAGATAGTAATATTCAAGAAAGAAAAAATATTATAGCAGAGCTTAAAGGACAAGAGTCAGTAATTCTTGTAGCAACGCAAGTTATAGAAGCTGGTGTTGATATTGATATGGATATTGGCTATAAGGATATATCAAGACTTGACAGTGAAGAACAGTTTATGGGTAGAATTAACAGGTCTTGTAAGAAAAAAGGTTGTATAGTATATTTCTTTAATTATGATGATGCTCGAAAGATATACAAAAATGACGCTCGTTTAAATAATGGAAAGACGCTTGAAGACGATGATATAAAAGAAATTCTTGAAAATAAAAACTTTTCAAAATTTTATGAAGATGTTTTTGAAGATTTAATTCGTGGATATAAAATTCGTGGTAAAAATAATATGTCTGATTTTTTCAAAGATAATATTGGGCATCTTGATATGGAAAAAGTATCAGAACATATGAAACTGATTGATGATAATTCGTTAAAGTCATATCTATATCTTAATATAGAAAAAACAGAACTAGAGTATAGTGCAAAAGAACTTTGGCAGGAATATAAATCATTACTTTCAAATCCTGAACTTATAAATAACAGATATCCAGAAAAAAAGGTAAGGTTGCAAGAGGTACGAAGCAAAATGAATGTTTTTATGTATCAAATACAGTCTAATTTGAACTTGATTAATGCAGGTGGTTATGATGAACAGATAGGTAACATATATTATATTGAGAATGGAAAAGATTACATTGATGTAAATGGAATGCTTAATGAAGAAATAGTTGGGGATAATGAGGAAATATTTTTATAGTAAGTAGAATTGAATAAAGCATAAAATATTTAATATAATGGCACAAAATATAAGCATTGTATTTTTACAGAATATTATAAGAATTTACCAGCAAAAATTTGTTTGCGATATGCTTCAAACCTAGTAAATAAGCGGGGATGAAGCACTTTTTGATAATTATAAATAATATAACAAAAATTGCTGGTAATTTTTAACGAAATAGTGTATAATACAGGCATGAGAAAGAATATACATTTTAAGAATGGCTTAAAATGGTGGGTTAAACAACAACATAGGATGTTTTGAAATACTATATTATCAAGCTCTGCACTTAATTCACGCAGTTAAACAACAACATAGGATGTTTTGAAATTGAAGTCCATCGTTGAGGAGAATACATCCGGAATCGGTTAAACAACAACATAGGATGTTTTGAAATTTAATAATTATTATTGTCCATTCCCCATATATAAAGTTAAACAACAACATAGGATGTTTTGAAATGCTGATAGCGCCACAAATAAAGGCGTTACGGCTGATGTTAAACAACAACATAGGATGTTTTGAAATTACTGTACCTCCTTGTGAGTTTGTTAATAGTTGCGTTAAACAACAACATAGGATGTTTTGAAATGGGAGGATGGTTCACATGCGGATAAACTCTATTATGTTAAACAACAACATAGGATGTTTTGAAATTTTCTTCCGCTGTTGCTCCGCTGATTGCCTGCACGTTAAACAACAACATAGGATGTTTTGAAATGCAAAGTTGAAAACACAATAAGTATCTGCTTGACCCGTTAAACAACAACATAGGATGTTTTGAAATGTGGGAGTATGACAACGAGGACAACTTAATAGGAAGTTAAACAACAACATAGGATGTTTTGAAATAGCATAAATTTAATATTAATTGCATTGCATAAATGGTTAAACAACAACATAGGATGTTTTGAAATCCATTGAAGTCGCTAATAGTGAGTATGGTGGTAATTGTTAAACAACAACATAGGATGTTTTGAAATGCTTCTATTCCTGTCAAATTTCTTAAATTATTTTTGTTAAACAACAACATAGGATGTTTTGAAATGTGAAAACGGGGAGTATTCAAGTGCAAGCAGAACTAGTTAAACAACAACATAGGATGTTTTGAAATAAAGGAAATGGTAGACCTTGCAAAAGCTGAATTAGGTTAAACAACAACATAGGATGTTTTGAAATATGATTATATAGATGAGTGCTTGAAAGGGGAAGATGGTTAAACAACAACATAGGATGTTTTGAAATCGGACATCTTCAGTCTGGCTGTTCAGGTTCTTTCGTTAAACAACAACATAGGATGTTTTGAAATATTACAGGTGCTAAAAAGGGAACTCCTCGGACTTGCCGTTAAACAACAACATAGGATGTTTTGAAATCACCTAGAATATAAACTAGAGCTTCGCACTAGAGCGTTAAACAACAACATAGGATGTTTTGAAATGCGAATGAATATATGGAAAATGTAACTAGTTTTAGGTTAAACTTCAACATAAGATGTATTATAAAATAAGTATATTTTCATTATAAAGGCAGGTGATAAATTGATGAAAGTTAATGGAACATTAATAAATTATTATTTCCATTGTAAAAGACAATGTTATCTGCATGGCAATAGAATTAATATGGAAGATAATAGTGAACAGGTAAAGATTGGAAAAGCGATACATGAGGAACGTGCAAAAAATAAAGATAATGCGGAAATTTCAATAGATAATATAAAAATAGATAAAATTACAAAAGATTATCTCACAGAAATTAAGAAGTCAGATGCTGATGAAAATGCTGCAAAATGGCAACTATTATTTTATCTAAAAGTTCTAAAGTCCAAAGGTATTATAAGAAAAGGAAAATTAGAATTTGTAGAAAAAAATAAAAAAGATAAAAAGACATTAATTATTGAATTAACAGATGAATTAGAAACAGAGTTGGATAAATACATAAGTGAAATAGAAGAATTATTAAGTCAGGAAAAAATCCCCCAGTGTATTAATAAAACAACTTGTAAAAAATGTGCATATTATGAATATTGTTATGTATAGGAGTGATTGAATGGGAAGTACGAAATATATAATGTCTATGGGTGAGCTTACACGAAAAGATAATTCGTTATGTTTTAGAAAAGATGGTAAAAATGTATATATTCCAGTAGAAAATACTAAAGAGATTTTTTGTTTTAATGAAGTTAGTATTAATACAAAACTATTAGATTTTTTATCACAGAATAATATTATAATACATTTTTATAATTATTATGGTGGTTATAGTGGTACATATTATCCTAGAAATCATTATCTTAGTGGTAAACTTTTGGTAAAGCAAGTTAATAAATACAATAATGATAGAATGAGTATTGCAAGACCTATTGTAAAAGGGATAGGTTTAAATATATGTGAAATATTATATCATTATTATAAGCATGATAAAAAAGAAGTAAAAGAAACCATTGATTGGATTAAAAATGATTTTATTGTAGCTGTTGATAATGCAAAAGATATCAATGAGTTAATGGCGTATGAAGGTGAAGTTTGGTTGCGTTTTTATTCAGATTTTAAGTATTTTCTTCCAGAAGATTTTGTAATGAATAAAAGAGTAAAAAGACCACCAGATAATCCAATTAATGCGTTAATATCTTTTGGCAATACTTTATTATATACAAAAACAATTTCAGCAATATATCAGACACATCTAGACCAAAGGATAAGTTTTTTGCATGAACCATCGGAGGGAAGATTTTCGCTAAGTCTTGATATTAGTGAGGTTTTTAAACCAGTTATAGTATTTAAGACAATTTTTGAATTAGTTAATAATCATAAGTTAAAAGTGGAAAAGCATTTTGAAAAAAATGTTAATTATTGTATACTAAATGAAGAAGGAAGAAAGATATTTATTAATGCTTTTGAAGATAGAATAGAAAGTGTATTTACACATGAGAAACTAAAAAGAAAGACTACTTATAGAAATGCGATAAAATTAGACTGTTATAAACTTATAAAAAGTATTTTAGAGGATAAAGAGTTTATGCCTTTTTTATTAAGAGAGGGAATGTAATGAAAAATTATAATTATGCGTTTTTGTTTTATGATGTAGGAGAAAAAAGAGTACAAAGAGTATTTAAGATATGTAAAAAATATTTATCTCATTTTCAAAAATCGGTTTTTAGAGGGGAAATGACACCATCAAAATTGATAAAACTTAGAAATGAACTTAAAAGTGTAATAGATGAGGAAGAAGACTTTATATGTATAATAAAATTGATGAATGATAATGTATTTGGTGAAGAAGTTATTGGTAATAATAGTGAAAGTACAGGCGAAGACTTAATGATATAATATATTAAAAAAATATTGAAATTAGCAATCAATCTTGTTAAAATAATAAAACTACTAAAATTAAAAATATGATATATAAAAAATTAATTAATATAAGGAAATAACGTATGTATTTTATATGGTTAATATTAGCAATTATATGTATTATATATTACGCTATATGTGCCGCCTATGCAGGAGCGGGTTCATCATTTATTTTTGTATGGTTAATACTCACAGCATTTTTTGCCATAATATTTGAATTAAGATGGCTAACAGTTAAAGGTATAATAAATATTCCATCAGTCGTTACGAAGTTAATGATAGGAATAATTATTGCAGGAGCTATTTGTTTTGCTGGATTAGAGGGATTGATAGTTTCAGAAATGGTAAAAAAGCCCGATACTGATTGTGAATATGTTATAGTGCTTGGTTGTCAAGTAAGGGGACTTAGAATAACAAAGTCCTTGCGTAAGCGATTAGATAAGACAATTGAATATGTTAATGGTATAGAAAATGATAATTCCGAAAAATATATCACAATAATAGTTTCAGGTGGTCAAGGAAATGGAGAAGATATTTCAGAAGCGCAGGCTATGTATGATTACCTTGTACAAAATGGAATATCCAAAGATAGAATTATACGAGAAGATAAGTCAACAAATACAGAAGAAAACTTTAGATTTAGTGAAAGTTATATTCAGAATAAGTCAGCAAAAGTAGGAATTGTTACTAATAATTTTCATATATATAGAGCTAAGAAATTAGCAAGAGCAAAAGGACTTGAAAATATAACGGGTATACCTGCTTCAAGTGATAATATCTTATTTATAAATTATATGGTTCGTGAAAGCATAGGAGTAATAAAAGATTTCATATGTGGCAATTTTAGAAATTAAGAAGTTACATATTTTTTAGTTTTAAAATTGACGCTTGCAATAAACTTTTTTAAGATAGCAGGAGTTTATAAACTAATGCACAATTAAAAAGAACAACAGACTATATTTGTGTGTCTATAGCAAACGCATTTGTTTGATGGTGGCGTACAAATATGGCTTGTTGTTCTTTTTTATATGTATATATTTTCAAAAACTTAAGTTGACTAATCCTCATAGTAAGAAATGTCTTTTTTGCCACTTATTTACAACAAAATATTGCAATATCATATTTTCTTAGTATATAATCAAAATTGTGCTGTATCCTTAAGGAGCGGTAACATTTTGAAAGGGCTTGCAAAGGCAAGTATGGTAGTTAAAATGACACAAAAAGCAAAAACACACAAGATGGTTCTGACAGCGATGTTTACAGCAATTATTATTGCTATGGCATTTGTACCTTATATGGGTTACATACCGCTTGGTTTTATGAATGCAACTATTATTCATATCCCTGTAATAATCGGAGCAATCGTATTAGGACCAAAAATCGGCGCATTTCTTGGCGGTATATTTGGATTGACAAGTATGATTAATAATACAATTAATCCTAACCTTACATCATTTGTATTTTCACCTTTTTATAGTGTAGGTGAAGTACATGGTAATTTAAACAGTGTAATAATCTGTATAGTTCCTAGAGTACTTATTGGAGTAGTAGCTTACTATGTATATAAGGCTGTAAGTAAGCTTATAAAGAAAAATGGAAATGTAATAGCGCTTGCAGTTGCAGGAGTTGCAGGTTCACTTACTAATACAATTCTTGTTATGAATGGAATATATTTCTTATTTGGTTCAAGTTATGCTGCGGCAAAAGGAATAATGACAGAAGCTTTATACGGTGTAATATTAGGTGTAATAGGTACACAAGGAATACCAGAAGCATTAGTAGCTGGAGTACTTGTTTCAGCAATAACAAAAGCAATATTAAAAGTTGCTAATAAATCATCATTATTACCTAATTAAGTAAATATTAAGATTTTACATTTGAATAATATGCTATAATAAGTATTATATATATAAAAATAACGAAAAGGTTCTTCGCATTTATAAAATATTATAATTTGCAAAACAGATTGTAATGTTTGCTTTAATAAATGTGTAAGAACCAATAATTATATAGAAAGAGAATATTATGAATAAAAATAAAAGATATAACAGCAAGGGAATGGTACTTGCTATTGATATGGGAAATACCAATATAGTAATTGGTTGTATAGATGATAATAAAGTATTATTTGAGGAGAGAATGTCAACAGATATTTCTAAAACAGAACTTGAGTTTGCTGTGTTATTTAAAACGGTTCTTGAATTGTATAATATTAAAAGTGAAGATATAAAGGGAGCAATAATATCATCAGTTGTTCCACAGCTTACAAGAATTATAAAAGAAGCAGTTGAAAAAGTAACACAAATAACTCCATTAATAGTAGGTCCAGGTATAAAGACAGGGCTTAATATTTTAATGGAGCAGCCAAGACAGTTAGGAAGTGATTTGGTGGTTGACGCAGTTGCAGCAATAAATGTGTATGGTGCACCTGCTATTGTAGTTGATATTGGAACTGCTACAACAATCTCTGTTGTGGATGAGAAAAAGAATTATATAGGTGGAGTTATTATGCCGGGTATAAGAGTTTCGCTTGATTCACTCGTTTCAAGAACTTCACAGCTTCCAAGAATAAGTCTTGAAGCACCATCAAAAGTTATTGGAAAGAATACAATTCAATGTATGCAAAGTGGAATTGTGTATGGAAATGCTTCTTGTATTGATGGTATGATTGAACGAATTAAAAATGAAACTGGCTTTATAGATGGTTCACCAAATGAAGCTAAAGTTATAGCAACTGGTGGGCTTGCAGAAGTAATAGTACCTAATTGTAAGACAAATATTATTCTTGATAATGAACTTTTGTTAAAAGGTCTTAAAGTTATATATGATAAAAATATTGAATAAATCGGACATGATAAGGAGAGAAAAATGCTTAAAGGTAAAAATGTTATTTTAGGGGTAACGGGAAGTATTGCGGCATATAAGATTGCAGGACTTGCTAGTATGCTTAAAAAGCTTAATTGTAATGTTGATGTAATAATGACTAAGAATGCACAAAACTTTATTAATCCAATTACTTTTGAAACACTAACAAGTAATAAATGTTTAATAGATACCTTTGATAGAAATTTCCAATATAATGTAGAGCATGTTTCTTTAGCAAAAAAGGCAGATGTATTTCTTGTAGCGCCTGCTAGTGCAAATGTTATTGGTAAAATGGCTTCGGGGATTGCAGATGATATGCTTACAACAACATTTTTAGCCTGCAAATGTAAAAAAATAGTTGCACCAGCTATGAATACTAATATGTATCTTAATCCTATAGTTCAAGATAATATCAAAAAGTTACAAAATTATGGAATTGAAGTTATAACTCCAGATAGTGGACATCTTGCTTGTGGTGATGAGGGTGTTGGAAAAATGCCATCAGAAGAAGTGCTTTTAAGTTATATTATGAAAGAGATTGCTTGTGAAAAGGATATGAAGGGGCTTAAAGTATGTGTTACAGCAGGCCCTACAAGGGAAGCGATAGACCCCGTAAGATACATTTCTAATAATTCTACAGGTAAAATGGGATATGCGCTTGCAGAAAATGCTATGCTTAGGGGAGCTGATGTAACTCTTATTTCTGGTATTGTGAATATAAAGCCAGTTCCATTTGTTAAGATGGTAAATGTTGTATCAGCAAAGGATATGTATGAGGCTGTAATGGAAAATGCCCATGATAGTGATATTATTGTTAAGGCGGCAGCAGTTGCAGATTATAGACCAGAAGTAGTAAGTGATAATAAGATAAAGAAGTCAAATGGTTTTACAGAAATTAAGCTTGAAAATACAGATGACATTCTTGCTTCATTAGGTAAGTACAAAGCTGATAAGAATAATAAATTATTTTTATGTGGCTTTTCTATGGAAACACAAAATGTTTTGGAGAACTCAAAGGCAAAGCTAGAAAAGAAAAATCTTGATATGATAGTAGCAAATAATCTAAAAACAGATGGTGCAGGTTTTGGAACAGATACTAATGTAGTAACTATTATTACTAAAGATAACTGTGTAGAACTGGAAAAAATGAGTAAGTTTGATGTAGCACAAAATATATTTAACTGCATTTTAAAAAGAATGTAAGAATAGGGCGTTAAAATAGAAGTGGGGAAATAAAGAGGATAATTTTTCTGTAAAAAAATATATAATGATTAATGTATCAGTGGAAAATACAGAACATTTATCTTATACTACGCTTATCAATAAAAAAGCCATGTGTATCGCTTATTAAAGAAAGAGGTTTATTATGACAAAAATATATTTTGATAAACTGTATAGATATGAAAGAAAAATGGAGCATTGCAATATAGCAATACCAGTTAAAGCAGGGGAATTAAAAAGTGTTGATAATGTAGCAATATTTCAAAATGGTAAAGCTGTTCCAGTGCAGACAAAGGTAACAGCAACACATAAAGATGGTTCTGTAAGATATATGTTTATAAGATTTATGGCAGATTTACCAGCAAATAAAGGAACAGTACTTGAGTGTGATTATAATTCAGATAAGAAGAATGATTACAAAGGAATTGTAGTAGAACAAAAGAAAGATGGTTATTTTGTAGATAGTGATGGTTTAATATTCTCAGTAAAAAACAATAGCAATCATATCTTTGAAATACTTGATGATGGCAGAGAATATTATGACGCAAGTCAGTTTGAAGGTCCATATCTTATAGACAAAGACAATACTTGTTATGATATGCACATAGATAATTGGAGTATAACAGAACAAGGAAGGCTTTGTACAATACTAACTGGCAAAGGAAGTAATATTGTAAATACAAATACAAACGACAAGCAAAATGTTGATTTTGAAATAACAATTACAGCTTATGCAGGAAAACAATGGGTTGAAGTTGGTTACAGAATAATTAATACAACAGATAGTGTTCTTGAGATAAAATCGCTTGTATTTTATCTTAAAGCTAATAAAGATAGTGTTATAAATGCAAATATATATGATATGAAATTAGATACACTTACAGACTCGACAGGTTGTGGTGATGGTATCCTTGATAATTCTAGTAATGAAGGTCCAATATTTCACACAAGGGGAATTACAGAGCTTGAACTTATAGAAAAGAAAGCACCGGTAGAAAATATTAGAACTTTTGTGGGAAGTTCTAACTATAAGACAGACTTTTACATAGGCAAAGATGGAACTTCTGTTAATAAATATGTAGATGCACACTTTCTTGTAAAAGAAGCGAATGAGCATTTTGCAGAAGTGTTGTATGGAACATTTATGGCAGATAGAACTGATGAAAAAGATGGTGTGTGCATAACTGTATTTCAAGCTCAACAAAATTATCCAAAGGCTGTAAAAGCAGATGAAAATGGAATTGCTGTAATGCTTGTACCAGAAGGAATTGACAGTGTAAAAATGCAATCAGGTATGTTAAGAGAGCAGAAGTTTTTAATACATTTTCATTCACCTAAAGAAGGTATAAAAGAGCTTGACAATAGAAGTCTTATATATCAAATGCCAGATAGACCTTATATTTCACCAGAAGTATTTAAAAATTCAGGGGTAATGATAGATGTTTTCCCAGATGAAAAAAATGATGATGTTGAAATTGCACTTATTGGAAAAGCTGACAGTCATTCAAGATGTTTTGGCATGATGACTTGGGGCGATACTTGGGACGCAGGATATACTAAGCAGGGGCGTGGTAATGGAAGATATGTGTGGAGTAATAATGAATATGATTATCCACATTCCTGTGCGTTACAGTATGCAAGAACAGGTATAAGAAGATTTCTTGACTATCTTTTTGTAAGTGCTAGACATTGGATGGATGTTGATGTGTGTCATTATAGCAAAGACCCTTTAAAGCTTGGTGGTCAGTGGGAGCATACCGCAGGACATTGTGAAAATGGAGTGATGGTGTGTTCACATGAATGGGTTGAAGGGCTTTTTGACTATTATCATTTTTCAGGAGATATAAGAGGATTTGAAACAGCAATAGGAATTGGAGAAAATGTTTTAAAACTTCTTGATACACCTATGTATGCGACACCGGGAGAAGCTAATGCAAGAGAAACGGGGTGGGCTTTAAGAACACTTACAGCATTGTATATTGAAACACATGATAAAAAATGGCTTTCAAAATGTGAATGGATAATAGACAGTTTTAAGGTGTGGGAAGAAGAATATGGCAATTGGCTTGCACCATATACAGATAATACAACTATAAGAGTGGGTTTTATGATATCTGTAGCAGTTGGAAGTTTAATGAGATATTACAGAGAGTTTCCATCAGAAGATATTAAGCAAATGCTTATAAGAGCTATAGACGACCTTACTCAAAATTGTCTGCTTGACTGTGGCTTGTTTTATTACAAGGAGTTACCAAGTCTATCTCGTTTAGGAAATAATACACTTTTATTAGAGTCACTTTCAATAGGATATGAGCTTACGGGAAATGCAGAGTATCTTAAGTATGGTTTTAAAACTTTTAAAAAGGCAATAAATGATAATCCAGCCTCAACAAATGGAAGTAAGCAAATTGTTGAAGACGCAGTATGTTGTGCAGGTGGAAGCACAAAGAATTTTGCACAAAGTTTTATACCACTTATAACTTATTACAAAGACCTTGTAAATGCAGGACTATGGAATGATGAAATTTTAAAATAATGAGAAGTTGTGTTTTTGTATATTTAGGTTTTGAGGCTATCAGTAGTATATAAGCAAGCACACATCAGTAAAAGTACAATTGCTTGTATTTATATGCCATTATTGAACAAGTGTGTTCGCTACTGTCATATAAATACAAGCAATAGTTCTTTTAATGGTGCATTTATTGCTTATATACTACTGATAGTTTATAGAAGTTTTTTAAAGCAAAAACACAAAAAGTAAGTGAGTGGAAGTGGTGACAATAGAAAGTTATAAATAAGTGGCGAAAAACCCCATAGCTCGCTGTGGGGCTGAAAGCCACTC
>OGUD01000178.1_pt1 | contig 64681 bp, 63 predicted proteins | sample 1573671 | NCBI WGS metagenome assembly OGUD01 (sample SAMEA2582065, study PRJEB24529) | metagenome | biome: Human gut stool | place: China | collected 2011 | reverse complement strand
TACTGGATATAGATTATTTTAAACAGTATAATGATGAATACGGACATCAGGCGGGTGATGAATGTGTGAAGGCGGTAGCAGGCCTGCTCTCAGGTATAGAGAATGAGAATATTTTCTGTGCGAGATATGGCGGTGACGAGTTTGTAATCGTATATGTGGGTGTGGATGTGAAAGAGGTTGAAGAGACGGCACAGAGGCTGAGACAGCAGGTTTGCGACCTTAATATACAGCACAATGGTTCAAGTGAATATTCTATTGTCACCATTTCACAGGGAATATGCCATGATATACCTTGCGAGGACTGCAAGGACAGGGAATTCCTTCATGCTGCGGATGAATATCTGTATGTGGTTAAGAAAAGAGACCGGAATGCCATATGCATAGGTAATCTTAAAGGTGAAGAAATACGCTATTGAATTAATTAGGTTTTGATAGTATAATTCAGGTGATTGTTTAATAATTAACAATTAAATAAGCAGTGCTCACGTTCATAAATTGGAAGGACGTTTGCAGAACAGGAGGATAATATGATTAGCTGGAAGAATCTGGATACACTTAACTCTTATGGGGATCTGTCTGATGTGGACAAGGTTAAGCTGTCCGAGGTGATGAGCGCAGACCGCGTGAAGTCATACAGCACACCTATGGCAGAGGGACTTACATATAATTACGCTGCAAAGCAGGTAGACGATAAGGTGCTTGATGCACTTGCAAAGCTTGCCAAGGAGGCACAGCTTACAGAGAAGTTCGAGGCTCTCTACAATGGAGAAGTTGTAAATACAGGCGAGAAGAGACTTGTTCTTCATCATATGACACGCGGACAGCTTGGGGATGCAGTTGTGGCTGACGGTGTCGATAAGAGAAGCTTCTATGTTGAGCAGCAGAATAGAATTGCTGATTTTGCCAACAAAGTACATAATGGCGAGATTACCAATGCAGCAGGCGAGAAGTTCACAACAGTAGTCCAGATAGGTATCGGCGGAAGCGATTTAGGACCTCGCGCTATGTATCTTGCTCTTGAGAACTGGGCTAAGAAAAATGGTACTTTTAAGATGGATGCTAAGTTCATAAGCAATGTTGACCCTGATGATGCTGCGGCAGTTCTAGCTTCAACAGATGTAGCTCATTCAATCTTCGTGCTTGTATCTAAGTCCGGAACAACGCTTGAGACTCTTACTAACGAGTCGTTTGTAAAGGATGCACTAAAGAAGGCAGGGCTTGACGCATCTAAGCATATGATAGCAGTTACAAGTGAGACTTCACCTCTTGCAAAGAGCGATGATTATCTTGCAGCTTTCTTTATGGATGATTATATAGGTGGACGTTTCTCGTCTACATCGGCAGTAGGCGGAGCCGTACTCTCACTTGCATTCGGACCTGATGTGTTCGCACAGTTCCTTGAAGGTGCAGCAGCAGAGGATAAGTTATCAATGAATTCGGATATATTGGAGAATCCTGAGATGCTTGACGCACTTATCGGTGTATATGAGAGAAATGTATTAGGATATCCGAGCACGGCAGTGCTTCCATATTCTCAGGCACTCAGCCGTTTCCCTGCACATTTACAGCAGCTTGATATGGAATCAAACGGTAAGTCGGTCAACAGATTCGGTGAGTCTGTAGACTATGTGACAGGCCCGGTTATCTTCGGTGAGCCGGGAACTAACGGACAGCATTCCTTCTATCAGCTTCTTCATCAGGGAACCGATATCGTTCCGTTACAGTTCATCGGCTTTAAGAACAGCCAGATTGGAACGGATGTTGTTATTCAGGACAGCACAAGCCAGCAGAAGCTCTGTGCAAATGTTGCGGCACAGATTGTAGCCTTTGCCTGCGGCAAGAGTGATGACAACAGAAATAAGAATTTTGAAGGAAATCGTCCTTCAAGCATTATCATCGGTGAGCAGCTCAATCCAAGAGCTCTTGGTGCGCTCCTCGCACACTATGAGAATAAGATTATGTTCCAGGGCTTCTTATGGAATGTCAACAGCTTTGACCAGGAGGGTGTTCAGCTTGGCAAGGTTCTCGCAAAGCGTGTTCTTGCACATGAGACTGACGGAGCACTTAAGGTTTACAGTGATTTGTTAGGTATTTAATGGATAACATATCGGTTTTGCCTATTTTATATAAGCAGGAAGCGAAGGCGGATTGCAAATATAATTGACAGAATTATATATGATATCCATACAGATGGACAGTATATAAAAATGACCGGATATCGTGCAGATGCAGTGCAGGTATCCGGTCATTTTTGTCAATGTGTGTTAATCCTCATGTGCACTATCGTAAATCTTCTGTATTTCCTCCGGCAGTCCGTAAGGCAGCATATCCTTTATGTGTTCTTCGTTTCCATCGATTATTGCCTGTTCATAGTACCAGCACTTGAATTTTAACATGTTAAGTGTATGTTCAAGACGCTTTATCTCATTTTCTACGGATTCACGCTGCTTTTTGAACATCGCAAGGCGTTCGGCGTATGTGTCAGAACCTTTAGAACATAATTCTATGTAACGTCTTATGTCTTTTATTTCCATGCCTGATTTTTTGAGACATTCTATCAAACGCAGGGTCTCTATCTCGGTTTCACTGAATTTCCTTATATTGGAAGTGCGTTGCATATTCGGGAAAAGTCCTTCCTTGTCGTAGTAGCGGAGAGTTGAAACAGGGATATTGAACATTTCCGATATCTGACCTATTGTATACATAAAAAACCTCATTTCTGATTAATAAAAAAAATTATAGTGAATTTATTTTAATAATATTAGTTTGTGTTTGTTATAGGTATTATTTTTTGACAACATTTTTTCCAGGTGTTAATATGTTGCTTAGTGATATGTTATTTCAGCCTGAATATAGAGCATATCATATGAATTTTAGCATACAGGAAAATGTGTGTCAAATTGACAGCTTGAATTTCAAGACTGCGTGTTCGCACATAATGAAAGAGGAGGAATGGAAAATGAAGGTTTACGGTACGCCTATTTGTGTGGATTGCAGGAATTATAAGGCAGTTCAGAAGAAGAGAGGCTTTGAAGCAGAGTATGTTGATATCACGGAGAATACAGCAAACCTTAGAGAGTTTTTGGCTTTGAGGGACAAGGAACCGGTTTTTGATGAAGTCAAGGCGCACAATGGGATTGGCATTCCGCTTTTTGTCAATGATGACGGAGCTATGACATTTGACATGAATGAAGCTCTTTCATGGATTGGACAGACACCGGTAAAAGATGACGAGATAGAGGAAAAGGTCATGGCTTGCAGTATAAACGGCTGTAAATAGCACATATAAGAGAAAATTACTGCGCAGCAGAATATTTTGACACCCTAATCATAGTTTTTTAGATAAAGTTAATGCAATAGAGCTTACATTATAGGAATATGAGTAAGTTTTTTGTACTAAAAAGCGTTATCACATCAAAAAGAGGTAGAAAATGAAATTTGCATATATCAATGGAAAGATTTTAAATGGCGACGAGGACATGCAGGTTAGGCAGGGGCTTGTGATAGTCACGGACGGAGAGAAGATTACGGATATCGTGAAGGAAGTTGCAAAGTCCGGGGATGTGAAAGTGATAGACTTAAATGGGCGGTATATTATGCCGGGACTTATCAATATGCATGTGCATCTTGCCGGAAACGGAAAGCCGCAGAAGAAGCAGCGTGACAATGAGAAACTTGTGAAAACGCTTATGGGGACTGCGCTTTCAAGAGCTGCGGCATACAAGGTTGTATCTGATTTTGCTAAGACGGAGCTGCTTAGCGGGGTGACGACAATCCGCACAGTCGGTGGACTTGGTGATTTCGATACTAAGCTCAGAGATGAGATTTTAGCTGGAAAAAGAGTAGGACCGCGTATTCTTGCTGCAAATGAGGGAATATCTGTTCCTGGCGGACACATGGCAGGCTCGGTTGCCGTGGCAGCACATAGCATAGACGAGGCATTAGCACAGCTTGAGCATGCCAAGTGCGAGAAGGTTGACATAGTTAAGCTTATGATAACAGGCGGTGTGCTTGATGCGAAGGAAAAGGGTGTTCCGGGAGAATTGAAGATGCAGCCGCAGATGGTTAAGGCAGTGTGTGACAAGGCGCATGCGGCAGGTTATAAGGTTGCGGCTCACGTTGAGTCTCCCGAAGGTGTCAAAGTGGCGTTAGAAAACGGCGTTGATTCAATAGAGCATGGCGCAAAGCCGGATGACGAGATGATAAAGCTTTTTAAGGATAAAGGGGCTTTTCTTTGCACAACCATATCTCCGGCGGTTCCATATGCTCTTTTTGACAGAGCGCTTACTAATGCCACGGAGGTTGAGCAGTATAACGGCAATATAGTCTTTGAAGGAATCGTTGAGTGCTCGAAGGCTGCGCTTGCAAATGACATTCCGGTAGTACTTGGAAACGATGTCGGATGTCCTTGGATAACACAGTATGACTTCTGGAGAGAGCTATGTTATTTTCATAAGTATACAGGTGTATCCAACCAATTTGCACTATATACGGCAACCAAGCGCAGTGCCGAGCTTGCCGGAATAGGAGATATCACAGGAAGCATAGAAAAGGGAAAATGTGCCGATATGATAGTGACAAAGGAGAATCCGTTGGACAATCTTGGAGCGCTGAGGCATGTTGACATGGTTATTGCGCGCGGAAAGCTGATTGATAATCCGAAAGTGAAGATTAACAGACTTGTAGAGAAGGAACTTGACAGGTTTTTGTAAGAAATTGGGACACAGGTGTCAGACCCCACCGTCCCAGTCTGTGGGACAGTGGGGTCTGACACCTGTGTCCCACACTGAATGGAGGATATGATGAGTATGAAATACGATTTTGACAGTATAATTGACAGGAATGGCAAGGATGCGATAGCGGTGGATGTCATTCCATTTGAAGGCGCAGAGGTCAAGCCTGGATTTTCTAAGATTCCGATGTGGGTTGCCGATATGAATTTTGCGGTTGTTCCAACGATACAGGAGGAGATTATCGAGAGAACGAAGCATCCGGCTTTTGGATATTTTCTGCCAAGGGATGAATATTATTCTTCGATTATAGGCTGGCAGAATAAGAGGAATGGCGTTGCCGGGCTTACAAAGGATGATATCGGCTATGAAAATGGCGTGCTTGGCTGCATTGCATCCGCATTGCAGGCTTTCACTGCTCCGGGTGAGGCTGTGCTTCTTCATTCGCCTACTTATATTGGATTTACACATGCGATTGAGGATAATGGACGCAAAATAGTGCTTTCACCGCTTGTTCAGGATGAGAATGGTGTGTGGAGAATGGATTATGATGATATGGACAGAAAGATTAAGGAGAATAATATACATTTCTGCGTGTTCTGTTCACCTCATAATCCTTGTGGACGAGTATGGGAGTTAGCAGAGATTGAGAAAGCGATGGAAGTATACAAAAATAATCAGTGCATCGTTGTCTCGGATGAAATCTGGTCTGATATAATTCTTGAGGGACATAAGCATATCCCGACACAGAGCGTGTCGGAGGACGCGAAAAACAGAACGATAGCTGTATATGCGCCATCTAAGACATTCAATCTTGCGGGACTCATAGGTTCGTATCAAATAATATACAATAAATATCTGCGTGACAGAGTGAAAAAACAGTCGGAGCTGTCACATTACAACAGCATGAATGTGCTTTCGATGTATGCGCTTATCGGAGCTTACAGACACGAAGGTTATGAGTGGACGGACGAGTTAAGACAGGTTATAACAAGGAATGTCGACTATGCATATGACTTCATCATTAAAAATTTCAAGGGCGTAAGTCTTGCAAAGCCGCAGGGTACATATATGCTCTATCTTGACTGCAAAGGGTGGTGTGAAACTCACAATATGACAATGGACGAGCTTATAAAGGCAGGAATTGCGGTTGGAGTTATATGGCAGGACGGCAGACCGTTCCACAATCCTAATGCAATCAGAATGAATCTTGCTGTGCCATATTCGCTTGTGGTTGAAGCGTTTGACAGACTTGACAGATATGTTTTTAACAAATAAAAGATGTCGAGACCACATATCGTTTTGACTGTTATAAAATATTTTTTGCATTAATGACATCTGAATAATAATTGGATGACGGTAAATAATAAAGATACGGAATGCCTTTAAACATGAAAAAATCATGTGTGAAGAATTTTTGTATCTTTATTATTTTTTGGAGGAAATTTCATCATGGTATTAAAGGAAAAAGAGCGCACAGTAATTGAAGATTTACAGACACAGGAGAAGTGCTGCGTGGAAAAATATACAATGTATGCGGCACAGGCCAAGGATCCGGAGTTAAAAAAGCTTTTTGAGACACTAAAAGATAAGGAGCAGGAGCATTATGATTCACTTACACAGGTATTGTCGGGAACTGTTCCTGAGTGTAATTGCAATGATTCTGATGGACGCGAGTATGAGCCGAAGGCAACTTATACATCGATGAGCGAATCTGAGGATAAGAAGAATGACGCATTTCTTGCAACAGACTGCATCGGAACGGAGAAGCTTGTATCGGGAACTTATAACAATGAAGTGTTTGCTTTCGGAGACAGCAGCCTTAGAAAACTCTTAGCGGATATTCAGATTGAGGAGCAGAACCACGCAGAGATGCTCTACAAGTATAAGGTTGCAAATGCGATGGCATAAGTTCTATATTCAGAGTGATGATATCAGGTTACTATGAATAGCTATGAAGTGATAGTTTAAAAAAATAAAAATACCGGACAGATATTCTGATATAAATTATCAAATATCCGTCCGGTGATGCTCTATAAAATATTATTATTTCTTACATATTCGCCTAATTTTTTGTCACTTGCAAGGATGTGGTTAGAAAGCCATCCGATTAAGAAGTTGATAAGATCAAGCAGATAAGCCTGCTGGTCATTGTCAATCTCATCAAGCGTGTTTAGGTCTATATCGACAAGGCGTTCAATGAATGTAGCATGTGCATGCTTCTGGGCTTCAAGTCCAGGATAGCTGATGCGCTTCATCAGTTCTTCCTCATCGTTAAAATGGAACTCTGTGTAGTCCTTGAGGCTTGCTAAAATTTCCATAATCTTATCATATTTGTCATGCAGAAGCTCTGCATTTATTAAATCGTTGGCTTCTTTTATGATTTCAAATAATCTGCGGTGTTCGTCATCGACAAGCTCTATGCCGGTCTTAAATTTGTCTGTGAAGGCAAAAGGGTCTTTAGTTTCCATTTTTCCAATCATCATATCGCTGCTTAGAATATGTCTGTATAGCCAGCGGACAAGATATTTTAAGAGCTCATTTAGGGATTCCTTTGCGGCCTCCGGCGATGAATTGTCAAGCATAAATGAGTTGATTTTCTCGGCAAATGCAGCATGCTCACGCTTTTGAAGCCTAAGCTCAGGGTCATGTATGCTCTCCATATATGCTTCCTCATGGGCAAAGTGGTTAATGGCATAGTCCTTAAGCTTTGCGATAAGGTTCTTATAGATAGCTGTCACATCGGAAACTTCAGAAACCATCGCAATGGATTCGTTAAGAAGTGCGAACAGCTGTCTATGTTCGTTATCTATCTGTTCAATATGTATTAAGCAGTCATCTGTAAATTCGTACATAGAAATTACCCCTTTCGTGAAAAATGAATAATGATTATTGTTTTATTATAGAACCTTTTTGGTTTTTAATCAAGCGGTAATTGTTATATGCGGCAGCAGGATAGAGCAGTGGCATAAGAACAGCTAAGCTTATCCAAAAATCCGTGATATGTATAAATATAACATTCTATACACAATTGAGTTTACAGCACATGTTTTGGTATCCAAATCATATGCAATGATATCGATGATGATGAAAAACGAGTAAAATGCTAGGAATTACTACTTGAAATTCGCAGCGTAAGGAATTATAGTAATCTATACAGAACAGGGAAGGGATGATTGTTTTGAACGGATTTGAAGAAAAGCTGGAGGAGAAGCTTCAGACCTCAGAGACTTTTTTGTTAAGTTCTATACTCGCATTCTCAGGAGGATTTCAGGATGCATACACCTATAATGTAAGAGATAAGGTCTTTTCCAATGCCCAGACGGGAAATGTAGTGCTGATGAGCCAGCATATCATGATGGGAGATTTTATGTCAGGTATAAAGTATCTGTTTCCTGTGCTTGCATTTGCTGTAGGAGTGCTTTTTGCGGAACAGATTGAGCACAGATATAAGCATTCAAAAAGAATACATTGGAGACAGATTATAGTATTATTTGAAGTAGTGCTTCTTTTGATTGTAGGTTTTATGCCGACATCATTTAATATGGCAGCGACAATAATGGTCTCGCTGGCATGTTCAATGCAGGTTCAGACTTTCAGAAAGGTAAATGGCTACAGCTATGCAAGTACAATGTGTATAGGAGATCTTAGAAGCGGTACGGAGAGCCTTTCCGTATACATAAGGGAGAGACAGCCGGGAGCACTGAAAAAGGCATTGCACTACTACGGAATTATATTGATATTTGCGATTGGAGCAGGCATAGGCGGACTGTGTTCAAGTGCAGCCGGTGTGCATTCGATATGGGTTTCCTGCGCACTTCTTCTCATAGTGTGTGTCATGATGATAAAAGAACATAAATAAATGTAACTGTTCGCTGGTAAGCGTTTTTTATTACATTTAACTGTTAAAGACAATTATTAAAATTTGGAGGTAATATGCTTACACAATTTTCTAGAACTGAGCTTCTGCTTGGCAAGGAAGCGATGGAGAAGCTTAAAAATTCCAGGGTTGCGGTATTCGGAATAGGCGGAGTGGGAGGTTATGTCTGTGAAGCGTTAGTCAGAAGCGGCGTTGGCGCTTTTGACCTGATAGATGACGACAAGGTATGCTTAACTAACCTGAACCGTCAGATTATTGCTACAAGAAAGACTGTCGGAAAGTATAAGACGGATGTCATGATGGAGAGGATTTTAGAGATTAACCCTGATGTAGACGTGAGAGTGCACAAGTGCTTCTTTCTGCCGGAGAATGCAGCGGATTTTCCTTTTGAGGAATATGATTACGTTGTTGATGCTGTCGACACAGTGACAGCTAAGATAAGCCTCGTCATGAAAGCGCAGGAGATGAATATTCCGATTATAAGCTGTATGGGAGCCGGAAATAAGCTTGACGGAAGCCGGTTCCGTGTGGCTGATATATATAAGACGAAGATGTGTCCTCTTGCAAAGGTTATGCGCAGGGAGTTAAAAAAGCGCGGGGTAAAGAAGCTTAAGGTTGTATATTCCGAGGAGCAGCCTACAAGACCAATCGAGGATATGGCGATAAGCTGCAGGACTAACTGCATATGCCCTCCGGGAGCAAAGCACAAATGCACAGAGCGCAGGGATATTCCGGGAAGTGTGGCTTTTGTGCCTTCGGTTGCGGGACTTATAATTGCGGGCGAGGTAGTGAAGGACCTTTGCAGGAAATAAAAATTATAGTATATTGAAATAATATACAGAGGATTTGCATGATGGAGAATAAAAGTATTCTGATAAAAGATACCACAAAAGAGGAGAGAATTGCTCTGATAAAGCAATGGATACCTGATGATGACGGTCTTATCGACTGTGATATGGATTTGTGGGATATATATGACGATTATATAAAAGGAATACGTGAGGTCGCAGAGATTAATGCCGGAATGAGCGGAATATTTATGACGGAAGAAGACCTGAATAGAAGATAAAAATTGGTTATTTTGTCATTTGACAAAAGTGGTAACATGAGTATAATTTTTGGTAGCATTGAAATTGGTGCTACCAATTTTTATTATTACGAAAGGACAAACACATATGAAATACTTACATCAATTTATGGTGATTATTGGAATTACCTTTGTCGGAGAGCTTTTAAAATACATGCTTCCACTGCCTATTCCGGCGAGCATATACGGAATGGTGATTATGTTTATCGGGCTTATGACAGGCTTTATCAAGCTTGATTCAGTGAAGGATGTCGGTAAGTTCCTTATTGATATTATGCCGGTCATGTTCATTCCGGCGGGTGTCGGACTTATGTCATCGTGGAGTGTGTTAAAGCCGCTATTGATTCCAGTTGGCATTATCACAGTTGTCACTATAATAACCGTAATGGGTGCCGCAGGAAAGACATCACAGTGGGTTATAATAAGGGACAGGAAGTGTGCTGACAGGAAGATAAAAGAGAATGCACATAAACTATGATGAAAATAAAGCATAGTTAAACAGATAAGATACAAGGCTGCACTAAAGAAAATAAATTTTAAGGCGGCGCAGCCAATAAAACAGAGGAAGGTGCTTAAAATGACAAAGTTTCTTGAGGATTCTCTCTTTGCAGGAGTTACGATAAGCCTGCTCGCTTATGTATTGGGATATTATTTAAAGAAAAAATTTAAGTTCGGATTTTTAAATCCGCTTCTCATATCCATTGCAGCTACAATCATAGTGTTAGTTGTGGCGGATGTCGATTATGAAATCTACAATAAAGGTGCATCGTATATAAGCTGGTTTCTGACACCTGCGACAGTATGTCTTGCTATTCCTCTTTATGAGCAATGGCAGCTGTTAAAGGATAATTTTAAGGCAGTGCTGTTTGGAATCGTGGCAGGTGTCCTAACAAGTCTTGCGACAGTATTCGTACTTGCAAAGCTTATGGGACTCTCACATGAAGAGTATGTGACTCTGCTTCCTAAGTCAATCACAACAGCGATAGGAATGGGTGTGTCCGATGAGCTTGGAGGTTATGTAACAATAACAGTTGCTGTCATAATCATAACAGGAGTTTTCGGAAATATTTTTGGTGAACTAATCTGCAAATTGTTCAGGATTACAGAACCTATTTCTAAAGGTCTTGCCCTGGGAAGTGCGGCCCATGCCATCGGAACAGCGAAGGCTATGGAGCTTGGCGAAGTGGAAGGAGCCATGAGCAGTCTTGCCATTGCTGTAGCGGGAGTGCTGACTGTTATTGGGGCGACTATTTTTTCATACTTTATATAGAACCGGGACACAGGTGTCAGACCCCACTGTCCCAGTGCATTTGGGACAGTGGGGGCTGACACCTGTGTCCCAATTTGCTATGGAGATATATGTTTATGTTAGAAGATGAGAACAGTTCACAGGAGTATGCCAAGGCTGTTGCATATATATATGAGCTTATAAATAACGGAACTCTTGAAGTTGGGAGCAGGCTTCCGACAGAGCGGAGCATATCAGTGCAGCTTGGGATAGGTCGCAATTCTACAAGGGAGGCATTGAGTATTCTGCACGGAATGGGCATAATAGAGCGAAAGCAGGGCTCAGGCAACTATATATCGGGCGATGCGGGAAAATCAATCAGCCAGATAATCCTAATGATGCTTGCGCTCAGAAGCATAAGCTATACAGATGTATGTGAATTCCGCCGCATTTTAGAAAAGACTGTGTGCAGTATGATAGTGAAAAACGGAATATCCAAGGAGCATAGTGAGCGCCTTAAGGGATATCTTGATGAGCTTTGGAGCATACAGAATGAATTAAAGGCACAAGACAGTGATGCAGAGGGTGAAGCCGGCACTAAAAAACTTCTTAGAAGGCTTGCGGCAGCGGACGATAATTTTCATAATGAGCTTGTAAAGGCAGCGGATAACGGACTTATGACGGTGATTATGGATGCGGTTACTGCTGTTTATATGGAATTTATTGAGTATATAATATATAATACCGATATGGAAAAAAGGGACAAGCTTATTGACTGTCACAAAAGCATTTATGAAGGGATAATGTCGTCTGATAACGGAATGATTGAGACTGCAATAGACATGCATTATGACATGGTGAGTGCGGGCAGGATATTTTAGGAATCAGACCGACCGGGGCAAAAAGTGAGAATAGCATATTGTGAGGACGAAGAGGCACAGGCAGAATATGTTTCGGATATGATTGAAAAATGGTGTATAAAATGTGGTATCATATACGAGATTGAATGGTATAAAAGTGCAGAGCAGTTCCTGTTCGAGACGGAGGAGGCAGAGCTGTTTGCGTATGATATAATATTATTGGACATCTCGATGGATGGCATGGATGGATTTGCTCTGGCTGAGAAGATAAGACAGACCGATAAGAAAGTGAAGCTTGTATTTGTAACCTCGGATGCGGATTACGTGTTCAAGGGATATGAAGTGGAGGCCTTCAGGTATATAATGAAGCCTGTTACACAGGAAAAGATAAATGACATGCTTGATTGTGCGGCAGCGCAGCTAGAACATGAAGAGCAGGAGTATGTCATACTTGAAGTTGCAGGTGAGATGCGAAAAATTGATAAGCAGGATATACTTTATGTCGAAGTTGATGGACATTATACTACCATTTACTGTGAGAAAGATGAATTTACTGTAAAGAAAAGCATCAAGGATGTGCTTGAACGGTTAAATGCCTGTCCGGATTTTTATGATAAGCTTTATGTCAAATGCCACAGAAGTGCGGCAGTCAATATCACTAAGATTACAAGAATCGGCAGGGAGTGCTTAAGACTTAAGAATGGGAAGGAGCTTCAGATAAGTCGTGGAATGTATGAGGAAATTAACCGCCTATTCATACAACATAATCTCAATACACAGCTATGATGCAGCGGACAAAAAAGCACACTATAGTGCCGGTTAATATGATAAAAAAGGAAAATATATGAACATATATATTATTATGATGGCAGTGGCGGCGGCAGTATTTTTGCTTCTTATGACATTTTTAATAAACCGTATAGCAAAAAGACATTATGAGAGGACATTGATAGAATACCAGAATAAGCTGATGTCCAATGAGATGAAGGAAGTACAGAATATCTATATGACAATGCGCGGCTGGAGGCATGACTATCACAATCATATGCAGTCTATAAAGGCATATCTTGCAAGGGATAATATATCCGAGGCAAAAAAATATCTTGATAACCTTGAGGTGGATTTAGACGATATCAAGCTTCTGTTCGATACCGGAAATTTCAATGTGGATGCAATACTTAATGCAAAGGTATCACTTGCACTTGATAATGGAATAAAATGTGATTATAAGGCAGTTATTCCTAAAAAGCTCTCGGTTTCGGATATAGACTTATGTGTGCTTATCGGAAATCTTATTGACAATGCTGTTGAGGCATGCAGGAAGCTTCCGGCGGATGAGCAGTTTCTTCGCTTATATATATCAACATTTAAGGAGCAGCTGTACATATCGGTGACGAATGCGACCAATGAAGTCGTAAGGAAGCTCGACGATGAGTACATATCTAACAAGCGCGGCGATCATGGACATGGACTTAAGAGAATCAACAACATTGTTGATAAATATGATGGATATATCAACAGAAAGAATGAGCCGGGAGTGTTTGTCACAGAGATAATGCTGCCGTTATAAGATATGAATATTTTTAGTATATCAGGCTGTAGTTAGTTAGGTTTTTGTATGTTTAATGTTCCATTTATGCACGGATTTTTACAATTCGTGCATTTTTTTGTTATGGGAAAAGATATCTGATATCATATGAACAAAAGATAGATAAGGAGATGTGCGATGGATAAGGAAGATATGAAGATAAACGAAAAGAGAAAAAAGCACAGCATATGCGGCAATCTTAGTTTTCTGTTAAAAGATGTATTTAAGGAACATCCTGTTTATCCTGTGATGATGATACTTGAAGCAGTCACGTTTGTGGCTATGCCTATTATCGCTTCGGCAGCAGGCTCGGCAGTAGTGTCAATGTTGGGCGATGGTAAGCCGCTCGCTGTGATAATAGGAACAACGATGAGCATTTTTGCGGTGTACGGACTTATAGCATGGCTGTATACATCTGTACAGAGAATGAATTCTAACAGATTTGTGTTTATAAGACTTGAATATTTTCTGTTTAAAGTCAACAGAAAGTATCTTGATATATCGCTTGAAGATTATGAAAATGACGAAATCAGAAATCTTCTTCAAAAGGGCGATAATGCTGTTTCCGGAAATCTTAACGGTACAGAGGGCATGATAAGAGGTTTAGAGACATTTATGGTAAATGCTCTTGGATTGATTGCATATTTGATTATTGTAGGGAAAATTAATACGAAGCTGATGCTCATGCTCATAGGAATGGCAGTCGTAAGTGCGTTGATTTCAGAGATTTCTAATAATGTGAATATAAAGACAGAGGAGAGAATCGCAAGAAACAATCGTGTTGGCAGATATATAGACTGTCTTGCGGATGATGCGGCAGGCGGAAAAGATATAAGAGTATTCGGGTTGTCAGACTGGATTATAGGAAAATATGAAAAAGCGATTAATGACAACAAAAAGGCACTTGGAAAATATTATGGAGCGAGAATAACAGCAGACATTGTAGATACCATAATAGCGGCAGGACGTGATTTGGTATGTTATCTTTATCTTATTGAGCAGCTGAAAAAAGGCATGCAGATTGGAGAGTTTGTATTCTATCTCGGACTGGTTGGAGGCTTTGCGGCGTGGATATCGCAGATAGCAAAGACATATTCTAAACTTCGGCTCAACAGCCATAATGTTGACAATTATAGGGAAGCACTTGAATTGAAAAAAGGAATGGAAGATAGAGGAGCTGTGCCGGATAATGGCTTTGACAATATAGAAGTTATATTTGAGCATGTATGCTACAGGTATCACGGCTCGGATCATGACATCTTACATGATGTATCATTTAAAATTAAAAATGGTGAGCATATAGCATTGGTCGGACTTAACGGTGCAGGAAAGTCAACGATATCTAAGCTGATTGCCGGTCTTTATATGCCGACAAAAGGAGCAGTATACATAAATGGAATTGACACAAGAACACTCAATCTTGCAGCATACAACAGAAATCTTGCCGCTATTTCGCAGAAGCCGCTTGCTCTTTCATGTACTATAGCAGACAACATAGCTCTTTGCGAGGATATTGATTATGGGATGGTTGACAGTGCGATAAAGCGTGCAGGGCTGTGGGACAAGGTTTCTTCCCTTAAGGATGGAAGCAGAACTTATCTTGGAAAAGATATCTCTGAGTATGGCATAAGTCTGTCGGGAGGAGAATATCAGAAGCTTTTTCTTGCGAGGGTGCTATACAGAAATCCGAAGCTTGTTCTGCTAGATGAGCCGACAGCGGCACTTGATGCGATAGCAGAAAATGAAGTATATGAAAAATATAATACAATATTTAAGGATATGAGCATGTTTTTCATATCCCATCGTCTGGCATCAACAAGATTTTGTGACAGAATCATTTTGCTTCAAGATGGAAGCATCAGGGAATGTGGCACTCATGATGAGCTGATGCAGAAAAATGGCATTTATGCAGAGCTTTTTGAAGTTCAGAGCAAGTATTACAGGGATGAAAAGAAGGGAGAGCTTTAAAGATGGGCAGACAGTTAAAAAATAACGCTAAGACTATGAGCATAAAAGATATGTGGAATTACTGCATGTTTCAGACGAAGAGCTTTCCGATGATGAAAGCTGTGCTGATTGCAGGAACATTGAGTGCGGCAGCAATCGCATATATCAACAGTTTTTTGTATGCGAGAATATTAGACTCACTTATTATGAAAAACTATGATATGGCACAAAGGAATGTTGTAGAGCTTGTTACGACTATTTTTATCATTACGATTATATCCAAGATTTCGGTACAGGTTTTTGATTTTTACAGTCGTCCAAGCGAGGTTGAGACAAAGAAAAGAACGGTAAAAAAGGCATTTTCGCTCGAATATGAGGAGCTTGAAAAGAAGGATACCATAGATTCATTTCGAAGAGTAAGACAGAGTGAAAATTCGAATGGCGGAATATATTACCAGCTTCAGGATATATACAGCTTTTTTATATATGCGGCACAGGCGGTATTTGCTGTAGGCTTTGTCGGTGTACTTCTGACAAAATCTGTATTCGGCAGGGAAAAGCTTATTGCATTTGCAGTAAGTACCATTTTGCTGATAGCAGTATTTGTGGGGGTTCTCATAATATGCCGGCAAGTGTCAAAATATCTTGGAGAAATGTATCTTGATGTGCAGGAGAAAAATTACAGAATCAATACGCTTGCCGCATATTGGGGCGATGTGCTGACACTAGAGAGCAATGCACAGGATATAAGAATGTATAATCTTGCAGACTATATTATAAAAAGAAATAAGGAGATATTAAAAACAAGAGCGAATATTGAAAGAATGGTTATGCTTAATGCAAAGTTCAGAGGCATGCTTGCTTTTTTATTACAGCTCTTAGCAGGAGTTACATATTCCTACATAGCGATGAGAGCCATTGCAGGGAGTGTATCAATAGGTAATGTTCTTATGTATGCAGGGGCGATAATTACCCTGATGGACAGCATAAGAAATATGTCAGACAAAAAAATCAGCATAGAATATGGCAATGAATATCTTAAATACTATGAGGAATTTATAAAAAGGCCGAACATGCACTATGATGGCACACTTCCGACAGAAAAACGGGATGACAATCAATATGAGCTGGAATTTAAAAATGTGTCCTTTGCTTATCCGGAAACTGACGATTTTATAATTAAAAACCTCAATCTGAAGCTCACAGTCGGACAGAGGTTCGCACTGGTTGGAAGAAATGGAGCAGGAAAGACAACACTTGTAAAACTGCTGCTTAGGATGTATGAGCCTGCATCTGGACAGATTACACTAAATGGCATAGACATAGCAAAATATGATTATGATGAGTATATGAGAATATTTTCGGTTGTGTTTCAGGATTTCCGTCTTTTTAACTTTCCGTTAGATGAGAATATCGCCGGCTCGGAAAATGTTGATGATGAACGCATAAAGGATGTCATTTGCAAGGTTGGGCTTAGCGGGCGTGTGTCTAAAATGCACAATGGCATTCATACAAGCATAGACCATGAAGCGGCTGACGGAGAGAGCTTATCAGGGGGTGAGGCACAGAAAGCGGCTATTGCAAGGGCGCTCTATAAGGATGCACCGTTTGTAATATTAGACGAGCCTACAGCGGCATTGGACCCTGTTGCGGAGGCGCAGATGTATGAGAAATTTAATGAGCTTGTAGGAGACAAGACATCAATATACATATCACACAGGATGAGCAGCTGTAAATTCTGTGATAAGATAGTTGTTTTAGATGGCGGAAATATAGCGGAGAGCGGGACACATGAGGAGCTTATGGCACTTGGAGGCGAATATTTTAAGCTGTTTAATGCACAGGCACAATACTATACGGAATAGTAAATATTTCACAGTAAAATTTAGTTGATTAAATTACTAAAGTGATATACAATCATAATAAAAAATTAAAAACAAGAGAGGATATCACATGCTACAGGAAATCAACGCAATACTTACATGGCTCGATGACGTTGTCTGGGGAGTGCCGCTCATGGTGCTCATTTTAGCGGGAGGAATTTATCTGACTGTGAGAATGGGAGTTCTTCAGATAAGAAAGCTTCCGCTTGCACTTAAGTGGATGGTTAAGAATGAGGAAGATGGTCACGGAGAGGTGACATCTTTTGGAGCACTATGTACTGCACTATCAGCAACTATCGGAACAGGTAATATCGTGGGTGTCGCAACAGCGATATGTGCCGGCGGACCGGGAGCACTTTTCTGGATGGAGGTGGCGGCATTCTTTGGAATGGCTACTAAGTATGCGGAGGGTCTTCTCGCTGTAAAATACCGTGTTGTTGATGAGAAACATCATACGCTTGGCGGTCCGTTCTACTATATTGAAAGAGGAATGGGTAAAAAGTGGAAATGGCTGGCGTGTCTTTTTGCATTTTTCGGTGTGTGCGTAGGCCTTTTTGGCATAGGTACATTTTCACAGGTAAACGGAATCGCATCGGCAGTGAAGAATTTCTTTGACCCTGATACGGCTTATGCGGTGACAATACCCGGAATCGGTACATACTCATGGACAGTTGTGACAGCATCTCTTGTACTCAGTGTGTGTGTTGCGCTTGTACTTATTGGAGGAATTAAGAGAATTGCAAATGTGTCACAGGTTGTAGTGCCTTTTATGGCCGTGATATATGTGGTTTTCAGTGTTATGCTCCTTGTATGCAATGTAAAGCAGATTCCTGCTGCGTTTGTGACAATAGTTAAAGGAGCATTTAATCCGAGAGCTGTTACGGGCGGAGTTGTGGGAAGCATAATTGTCGCAATGCAGAGTGGTATTGCGAGAGGTATTTTCTCTAACGAATCAGGACTTGGTTCAGCTCCGATAGCAGCAGCCGCCGCTAAGACAAAGGAGCCTGTAAGACAGGGATTTGTATCGATGACAGGAACATTTATTGATACAATAATAATATGTACAATGACGGGACTTGCAATCGTTATCACAGGTGCATGGCAGGTTGAAGGCTTAGAGGGCGTAGCTGTCACAACTTATGCTTTTAACAATGGTCTTCCTATTCCACAGGTAATTTCGTCATTCCTTCTTATGATGTGTCTTGTATTTTTTGCATTCACAACAATTCTTGGATGGGATTATTATTCGGAGAGATGTCTTGAATATCTGACAGGCGGAAAGATGAAGGTTGTCAAAGTGTACCGCTGGCTGTATATATTGGCAGTATTTATCGGACCGTACATGACAGTAAAGGCTGTATGGACTATTGCTGATATTTTTAACGGTCTCATGGCTATTCCTAATATGATAGCGATATTCGCTCTGAGCGGAGTTGTTATAAAGGAGACGAAGGATTTTTTTAAGAGACATAATGCACAGAAGTGATATGAATTTGTAAAATATAGATGGAAGCATCGATTTTATCTGAGCAGAAAGAAAAAGCAGATTGCAAATATCATTGATTATGACGGAGCTTAAAGCATGTCGGAAAAGATGATATTTTAATGCAGCCAAATGGCGGACAAATTAATAAAAATACCCATAAATGCTTTGATTTTTGAAGGAACGTCATTTAGCATTTATGGGTTTTTTATTAATGCAGCCATTACATGGCGTATTTAATATATGATGCAGCACCCTTTCAGGCTCACATAAAGCTCTATCCCTGAAATGGCGGTGCAAATCCGCCGTAATATGAAACAGGCTCATTATTTAAGCGAAGATGCGATGTGTCGCCAAGCATCTGACAGCGAAAATATGCAAGTCCGGGAATGCGCTCTTCGGCGGAGAGAACAGTGACTGAGCTTGGAGGAGTAAAAAATCCCTGCCATAGAGTTACAGGTGATGTGTTTAAAAGATGAGACATGATGCACAGCATGATACCAAGATGGCAGAAGAATACCAAAACAGGTTCATCATCCTTATGTTTAGCCATACATTCCTTGGTAGTACCGTTGTATACCATATATCCGCAGCTTGACTGTGTATGTGTCGTGCTATATGCAAGCCCTTCGCGTACATAACTGTATTTTTCAAGAAGTGCATCAAAGTTTTGGCATACATTGTTGTAAGCTTCTTTTACATTACCGCTTTTCATCACAGGTGTGTCAAGCCAGCGGTCTGCATCAAGCAGTTCTGGGTATCTGTTAAGATACTCGGGCATGAAATCCCACGGAATTGTTTTGCCATCAGGACGTCCCTCTGACGATACAGGAATGCGGAATTCCTGCAGCCAGTCATATATTGTTGCGGTTCGTCCATGACAGGCAAGAGTAGGTTCGCTTGTCTTTATGGCTCTTCCAAGCGGAGAACAAAAGAAATCTGTCACATGCCATGCGGCGGTGCGCTTTGCAAGAAGTCCGGCTTCGTAAAAGCCTTTTTCTGTTAAGGAGTCGATACTGTAGTCAGGTTCGGCGTGTCTTATGAATATTAGCTTCATGATATTTTGCAGCATCCTTTCTTAGTTTTGACATCATTATATAGGCTGTAGTCGGAAATCTCAACTTGATTTTCGAACGCATAAAGGTTAGTATATAAATGCAGTCTTCATATTTAAGTATCATGTATGGACTGTGACTATCCGGAGGGCGTATATGGCAGGGACAGAAAAGAATAACGATTTGAAAAATAAAGATAACAGATATAAGGATATTTATGCAGATAAAGGCAGATATGGCAGTAATCTGCAAGATATGTTAAGAGAATCCGCAAACAGTGCCGGCAATGTCGGTAAAACTGCGGGTAAGAGTAAAAAGAAAAATAAAAAAAGCAATAAAAAAAAGAGCAGTAAAAAAAGAACCAAGAAAAAGAACGTAATGTTAGGACCGCTTATAGGATTACTGTTTGGCTCAGGAACTGTGGCAATCTTACTTTTTGCTGTATTGCTTGTTGAATTTGTGGGTAAGTCTGAAAGCTCCGGTACAGGTTATGATGCCAATGGCAGTTGGGGAAAGCATTATGACGCTGATGAGGAATATATCAATATTGACGCTGATTCGTTCATGGGATATGTCGGACAGTCGTATACATTATCGCTCTCAGCGAACCCTGTTGAGCTTGTCGAGTCGGTTGTATGGTCAAGCAGCAATGAGGATGCAGTGATTGTGGATGATAAAGGTAATGTAGTGCTTGTAGGGGCAGGTGTGGCAGCAATTACAGCTACATCGGGAGAGTATTCATCAGCTATAGCTATTGAAGTTGTGAAGGACACCTCATTTAAGGGAGATATGGGATTTGACACGATCGGTCAGAATAAACCACGGAATGAAGATGATAATGTATATGAGGAGAGCAGACAGACAACGGACAGCGATATGACACAGAGTGGTGCCAAAGATAATGGACAGGTGAGCGTACCGGATGCAGGCAGTAATGCGGACGGAAGCAATACATGGAATACCGGTTCAGATGCAGATGCGGTACCGGACAACACTCAGGAAAGCACACAGCAGCCATCGGTAAATGAAGAGACGACACAGCAGGAGACAGAGACAGAATTTATACCTCCTACTACTCAGCCGGCAGAAGCGATAGATACTGAGCAGATGTTTTCGGTGCTTTCAGGCTCAGGTTTTTCACAATATCTGCCAAATGCTGCTATATATGAAGTTGATGGGGAATACTATGGAGAAGTGATAGTTCAATCTGACAGCGTACATATATACATTAAACAGCGTTCATCCGACTTTGATATGGCAGTAAGAGGCGCACTTGCTTATCTGCTCCCGGATACATCTGAATCTGTGTGGAATGTATATACAACTCTTTCAAAGGATAAGACTATTAACAGCGACGGACGTAAGGTGCGCTTTGTAATGCCAGCAACCAATGCTCATTCACAGATTATAGTTTACAATCCTTAGAAAAATATATATAATAAGCGAAAGCGAGTCAACATGCTTGCATGATTGACGAGCGGCGAAATTATCGAATGCACGAAGTGCATGAGATGATAAGCCTGTTAAGTTGATAGTGGGATATTTAAGGAGATAACATGGTTAATAAGCGTAAAGTAAGGCTTATGGCACGAACTGCCATGTATGAAAAGCATGAAGGCAAAAAAGAATTAAAAAATGTTATGTATTACCGGAATGACTATATAGGCATGCATATGCTGTTTGCCGGCATAGGCATAACAGGTGGATATCTTTTGACACTTGTGCTTATATGCATGTACAAGTTTGAATACATTGTGAACAATTTGACGAAGATTGATTATAGGAAGCTTGGCAGCACTCTTATAGTGACTTATGTTTTAATGCTTATAGCAGCGCAGGTCATAGCATATTTTATATTTTCGATGCGTTATAATGAATATGAGGATGGCAGGAGAATGTATATCAACCGCCTCAAAAAGATAGATAAGCTGAGCCGTGAAGAGAAAAAAGAAAGGGTCGATGGAGAGAGAGAATTATGACGGAACTGTTAAAAATCAAGGATTTTTTGCAACGGTTGTATGGAAAATATGACATGTTGATAAGCCGTGTGATAAGATTTGCTGCAGCATTTGTGGCATTCATGCTTATAAGAGGAATGACAGGCTATAACCAGCTGGCTTCAAATGTTTTGATACTTATTTTAATTTCTGCTGTATGCGCCTTTCTTCCTACAGGAGTGACAGTGCTTTCAGGGTGTGCATTGATAATCTTGCAGTTATACGAAATTTCGGTGGAATTTGCACTGATAACACTCGCAGTATTATTGATACTCCTGATGGTATACTATGTGTTTGCACCTAAGACCGGATGGGTTCTTTTGCTCACACCGGTTTTGTTCATGCTGCATATACCTTATGCAGTTCCTGTTATTGTCGGGCTTACAGTCGGAATTTCGGGAATTGTGCCGGCTTTTTTTGGAACTTATCTGTATTTCTGCCTGTATTTTTGCAAAGAGTTTACGGCATCCGCATCCATGTTCGGAGATGGGGATCTGGTGCAGAAGATTGTATTTATTATGGATAATACGATAATGAACAAGGAAATGCTTGTGATAGGGATTGTATTCGCGGCTGCGACAGTGCTTGTTTTCATTATAAAGAGCTTTTCCATAGACCATTCAAGGACAATCGCAGTCGTGACAGGAAGTGTTGTTGAGGCTGTGCTTGTTATTATGTCACATGTTATGATGAATCTGACATTTAATATGATATGGCTTATCATAGGCTGTGCTGTATCTGTTGCAATAGGGCTGGCACTTAATTTCTTCATACTTTCAGTAGATTATTCGAGGACTGAAAGAGTCCAGTTCGAGGACGATGATTACTATTACTATGTTAAGGCTGTACCTAAGTTTAACATGGCTGTAACTGACATTAAGATTAAGAAGATTAACAGCAGAGCTGATGAGAAACCAAAGAATTATGATTTACATGATACTTATGGTGCTGATAATTATGGAACTAATGATGCAGCCGAGCCGGAGGATATAAAACGCCGTAAGGCATATGAACAGGATATGCTTAATCTTGAGGACGAGGAATAAGATAAGAAGGAAGTGAAGGCATGAGTGCAGTTACTAATTTTTTTGGGGATTTTCTGAATAATATATACAGGCCGAGTGTTGAATTTTCAGATATTGCTGAGATTATAATTATCGCATTCTTTCTGTATCATATCATATTGTGGATGAAAAACAGCAGGGCTTGGACTCTGTTAAAAGGTATTCTTGTAATTATAATTTTTGCACTTATCGCTTATGTTTGTAAATTTACAACGATTCTATGGATTGCCGGAAAGACAATAAATGTGGCATTGATAGCTGTTGTTGTCATTTTTCAGCCGGAGCTTAGAAAGGCACTTGAGCAGCTTGGAAACAAAAAATATCTCGCCGGTCTTTTGCAGTTTGACGATTTCAGGGATAAGAAGGATCAGTTTTGCGAGAAGACGATAAATGAGCTTGTAAAGGCTTCGTATGAGATGGCGAAGCAGAAGACAGGTGCTCTTATTGTAATTGAACAGAATATCAATCTTGGAGATTACATTAAGACGGGAATTGATATTGATGCTTATGTAAGTAATCAGCTCCTTATAAATATTTTCGAACACAACACACCACTGCATGATGGCGCAGTTATTATAAGAGGCAACAGAATTGTGTCGGCAACCTGTTATCTGCCATTGTCGGACAATATGGACATGAGCAAGGAGTTAGGAACGAGGCACCGCGCAGGAGCAGGAATAAGCGAAGCTACAGACGCATTTGTAATTATTGTCTCAGAGGAGACAGGAAAGGTTTCAATCGCACACAACGGACAGCTGGTGCGAAATGTTGATGGGGAATATCTTAAAAACAAGCTTGAGCTTCTGAAGATAGGAAATCTTGAAAACGGAAAACGTATCAAGATATGGAAGAGGGGAGGCAAGTCTGATGAAGAAAATAATATTTAACAATATAGGACTTAAAATACTTGCCCTTTTGATTGCAATTCTTGTATGGTGGGTTGTTATGAATATTGATGACCCGCTTGTAAAAAAGACAATAACAGGAATCAATGTTGAACTTAGAAATGATAATGACCTTACAGATAAGGGATATATTTATGAAGTGGAATCAGGCAGCCTAATAGCAATCACTGTCTGGGCACCTGAGAGTGTTGCAAAGGATTTAAAATCCTCGGATTTTGTCGCGTATGCTGATTTAAGTCAGCTAAGCCCTCTTACAGACACTGCCAATATAACAATAGAATGCATCAAATCTGATGTAAAGAGCGATATAAAAGAGATTACATCCAAGGTTCAGGTCGTAAAGCTGAGCATTGATAATAAAGAGACAGCAGAGATTCCTGTCACTGTGAATGTGACCGGTACACCGGCAGAAAATTATGTTACAGGAGACATATCTATATCACAAAATAAGATTGATATAACCGGTGCCGCAAGTGTTGTAGAGAAGATTGTGCGCGCAGAAATCAAATACGATGTTTCAAATATGATGCAGTCTGTGAACGAGATGGTTACGCCGGTGTTCTATGACGAGGACGGAAATGTAATCGATACAAGCGCAATACAGCTTAGCAGGAACAGCCTGCGTCTTAGTGTTGCAATCAACCCTACCAAGTGGGTGAGTGTAACGATAAATCCTACAGTCACAACAGCTGAAGATTATAAGATGATGGGCTATACCCAGAACTTTGACCAGGTTAAGATTGCAGGTTCAAGTGAGAGCCTTGCAAATATCACATCAATTGACCTTCCGAGTGATGCCATTGAGCTTGAAGATATAACAGAGAGTCAGGACTGTGTTGTAAATCTCAATAATTATCTGAAGGCGAGCTATACTATTGTATCAGGTACGACTGAGCTTGTGGTGCATATAGATGTTGAGCCGTTAGTTACAAAGAGCTATATTATACGGAGAAATGGCATTGCAATAAATAATCTTGCAGATGGACTCGAAGCGCAGATAGAGAACAGCTATATCGAAGTAAAGATTAAAGCGACACAGGATGTTCACGACAGCTTCAATATGGATGTACTCAATACCAATATTGACTTAAAGGATTATGTGCCTGGTGAATATGAAGTCAAGGTTGTGATGTCTGAGGATGCGAATAATTACATTATTGCGGAGAATGTCAGTGTCAAGGTTGTGATAACCGGCGATGATGAAACCCAGGAAGAGATTGAAACCCAGGAAGAGATTGAAACCCAGACAAAAGTCCATTAATCAGATTTACGCAGAATATTTATTCAATTCATGAAAGATTCAGAGTTTAGAAATGAAGAAGCCTATTATTGATGTTATTATTCCTGTGTGTCATCCGGATGAGAAGTATGCACGTCTTTTAAAAATGTTAGAAAAACAGTCTGTGCATGTCAATCATGTGTATGTCATAAATACAGGTAAAGAATATTATAATGAAAAACAGTTTGAATATAGTGGAGAAATAAGTGTACGTCATATTAAGGAAGACGAGTTCGATCACGGACGCACAAGACATGAAGGGATTATGCAGTCACATGCCGACTACTGCCTGCTTATGACTCAGGATGCTGTACCGGCTGACGCATACCTTGTGGAGAAGCTGTTAGACAGCTTTGCCGTGGCAGATGTCGCTGTGGCATATGCAAGGCAGCTTCCGGATGATAATTGCAGAATCATAGAGAGACTTGGCAGAGGATTCAATTATCCTGAGGAAAGCCGTATAAAGTACAAGGATGACATTGAAAAAATAGGTGTAAAAGCAATTTTTTGTTCAGATGTATGTGCGATGTATGACAGGCGCAGATACATTGAACAGGGTGGTTTTATACAAAAAACCATTTTTAACGAAGATATGATAATGGCATACAGGTTTTTAATGACCGGATATGGGGTATATTATAAGGCAGACGCATGTGTAGTGCATTCACATAACTATTCTAATATGCAGCAGTTTCATAGAAATTTTGACCTTGGCGTATCTCAGGCGGACAATCAGGATGTATTCGGGAATATCTCGTCTGAGAGCGAAGGGATGAAATATATAAGGCGAATGACTTCATTGCTGGTGAAAAAACATGCGGCATATTATATACCATATTTCTATATAAATAGTGCTTTTAGACTTGCTGGATATAAGCTTGGCAGGGCGTATCGCAGACTGCCGGAGAGAATCGTTATGGCATGCACAATGAATCGGAACTATTGGAGGCAGCTGTGATAAAAAGTAATCAGAAATATTTTAACAGATTGCATGTGGTTTTGGATGCAATTATAATAGCTGCATCATATGGTTTATCGTGGGGCATAAAGTTTTATGATGACGGAAGAACCATGATGAATCATATGTATATTGTCGGACTTATATGCATAATACCAATGTATCTTATTTTATATTTGATATTTAATGTGTACAGTCCGAAACGTGTGCAGACAATAAAAGAAGAGATAAGCAATATAATAAAGTCTAACACAGTAGGACTTGTTATATTTATTATGGCACTGTATATGTTACATCAGCCTCATTTTTCAAGGCAGATGATGTTTATTTTCTATATAATAAACAATACTGCGGAGATAATTTTCAGAAATCTTATAAGATGGGGTCTAAGAAAGATAAGGAATAGAGGATTTAATCAGAAGCATATCCTGCTTGTCGGCTATAGCCGTGCGGCAGAAGGATATATAGACAGGATTAAGGCAAATCCGCAGTGGGGATATCATATAATGGGCATACTTGACGATAATGTTAAGACAGGGACCAAGTATCGCGGTGAGCAGGTTATCGGCGAGATATCAAGGCTTGATGATATCCTGTTAGAGAACGAGCTTGATGAGATTGCGATAACACTCGGAATAGCTGAATATGCAAAACTTGAGAAAATTGTTGCAATATGCGAAAAATCGGGAGTACACACAAAGTTCATACCGGATTATAATAACTTTATTCCTACACGACCGTATACAGAGGATTTATTGGGACTGCCTGTCATAAATATAAGACATGTACCGCTTAACGGAGGATTCAATAAATTTATAAAGAGATTTACGGATATAGTCGGTTCATTCCTGCTTATAATCCTATTTTCTCCTATCATGCTTGCAGTGGCACTTGCGGTGAAGGTTTCATCAAAAGGGTCTGTTATATATAAGCAGGAGAGAGTGGGACTTCATAACAGGAATTTTGTTATGTACAAGTTTCGTTCTATGAAAATAAATAGATGCGACGAGCTGCATTTTACAACGCAGAATGATGACAGGACTACCAAAATCGGAAGATTCATAAGAAAATGCAGTCTTGACGAGCTGCCGCAGTTGTTCAATGTATTAAAGGGTGATATGAGTCTGGTAGGGCCAAGACCTGAAAGACCGGAGTTCGTAGAACAGTTCAAGGAACAGATACCAAGATACATGATAAAGCATCAGGTACGTCCCGGAATGACAGGCTGGGCACAGATTAACGGCTATAGAGGAAATACTTCAATTCAAAAGAGAATAGAGTATGATTTGTACTATATTGAGAACTGGACATTGTGGTTTGATATTGCTATACTGTTTCAGACGATTTTTAAAGGATTTGTAAATAAGAATGCTTTTTAATTATTAGATTGATATTTTGAGCGGAAATCCACTGCTTTGATACCAGATGGCAAACCGCCTATATGGTTTGCACCGCTTTATCGCAGAATCGCTCAGGAATGAGGATATTATGGCAAATAAGAAAAAAAAGAGAAGAATGAAGGTATGGCAGAAGGCATTGCTCTTTTTTGCAGAGCTTGTTGTATTATGTGTGGTTGTGGTGGCATGGTATATTGTCGATAAGTTTAGCAAGCTTGAAATACAGGAGATTGACAGGGAGGCGATAGACCTTGTAATTGCACCGGAAGTAAAAGCTAATGAGACATTGAAGGGATATACCAATTACCTGTTACTTGGAACGGATGCAAGAGATAATTCACTTGAAGCTCTCAATAAAACCGGTGAGGGAAATACTGATGCGATTATTATAGCAAGCCTTAACAATGACACTAAGGAAGTAAAGCTTGTATCTGTATACAGAGATACCTTACTTATGGTTCCCGCATCGGGAAAATTTAACGACACATACAGGAAAGCAACAGAAGCTTTTTTCTATTCAGGTGTTGAAGCTACGATAAGCATGGTTAATTTAAATCTTGACCTCAATATTACAGACTATGTCATGGTCAACTTTGAAGCATTGATAAGAATTGTCGATGCAATGGGAGGCGTTGACCTTGAGATAACAGAGGAAGAGCTGTATTGGCTGAATGAGTATCTTAGAGATACAGGACTTAACACAGGAAGAACCTACACTACTGTTCCTAGTTCGGGGATGGTACATCTTGACGGAATACAGGCGACAGCTTACTGTCGTATAAGATATGCTGACGGAACACTTGATTATGGACGTGCTGAGAGACAGAGAAAAATCATAAGCCTCATATTTGAGAAAGCAAAGAAGATGAATATTACACAGCTTACAAATGCAATAAACGGTGTACTTGACAATGTAGTTACGAGTGTGCCTGCGTCAGAGATATTAAGCATGGTTCCTAGTGTATTTGATTTTTCATTGGTTGATCAGACGGGCTTCCCATTTGAAAAGTTCGGTTCCATGAAGAAGGTTCCGGAGATTAATATTGCCGACCCTGTATTTGCGATGACGCTTGAGTCGAACGTCAGTGAGCTTCACAAGTACCTGTTTGGTGTGGATAACTATGAACCTACATCGAGAATAAAGGATATAAGTGCATACCTTCAGGCTTTGTATGACAAGAATTATTATCCTGCAAATATTTATCAATAAAATTAGAGTGTCATAGTTTGTAAAACAAATTAATAAGTCAGCGGAATGAGGAATATTGTGAAAAAGAGTATAAAGGTTAAGGGCATCAGCCAAAACGAAAATGGAATTATACAGATAAAAGGATATATAATCAGACTTGCTATTGTACTTGCAGCCGGTCTTTTTATGGCAGCTGCTGTTGAGCTGTTCTGTAATATCAAGCTTATGCGGCTTCCGTCCGACATTAAAGGAGTACAGAATATAAGCTTTGAAAAGACAGTATTTAATGCTTCTAATTTGACGGAGGGAGATCCGGAAAATGGTCTTGAATACAGACCACATGAAGAGTACTTAACATATCAGGGAATGGAATGCTATTACCTTGAGCCGGACAGTTATGTGGATAAGCTTGTTCTCGATTATAAGAATGCATCGGCGGCTTATTTTGATATTATAGTTCTGTGTGAGAACAGATTCGGATATTTTGAAAGCTGGACAACCAAGGACAATAACCCAATCTATATATCGGAGTCGGTAGTCAATATAGATAAGAATGCCAAGGCTGTGTGGATAATACCTAAGGATAATAATACTCCGCAATATGACAATGATGTCGAGCTTTTAAATGTAGGAATAAGAAATGTCGCTGTATTTAATTATTTCAGATTCTTATTTGTGCTCTTAATGGTTCTTTGCGCAGGCATTATAATTGTGTTTAGAAATGTGATATCAGAGCATTTAGAGTATGGTTTTCTGACGGTTGGGCTGTGTGCCGGAATTATATTCTGCCTTGCTATGCCATTGTCCCGTGTAGGATGGGATGAAGAGACACATCTTAGAAGCGTATATTGGCTGGATATAACAGGAAGCTACGAATATAACTGTTTTCTTCACAATTATATTGACGGAGGAGCAGAAAATCTTCCGTTTGAGTACAGCACTTCGTATGAGGAATACAAGCATGTATTTGAAAAGGTGAACGAATTGTCAACGCCAAGTGAGTCTGACCCGGCGACCTCACATCACTGGGGAACAAGCGGATTTGCTACGTTTTCATATTTCTTTATGGCTATAACGTGCAATATATGTAAGCTAGCAGGCGTTCCTTTTGCATATACATATATTTTGCTGCGGCTTACCAATATGTTGATGTATGTGATTGTTGTATTTTTTGCAATCCGTAAGCTACCTAAAGGCAAGCTGATTATGAGTGCCATAGCACTTATGCCGACACCGATGTATCTTGCATGCACGATATCATATGACACTGTGGTTACAGGCTTTTTGTTCCTAGGTATGGCATACATGTTTTACCTTATGTTCACAGACAAAAGGATTACATGGTGGGAATATCTTGTGTTTGTCATAGCAATGGCATACGGTTCATCGAGAAAATCAATTTATATACCGTTTATATTGCTCGGTGTTTTCCTTCCGCACCGTATTTTTAAGGACAAGAAGCAGGAAAAGATAATGAAGGCAGGAATAGTGCTCGTTTTACTTGTGATTTTGAGCACCTTTGTACTTCCTGCAATATTCAGTCCTTCGGCGGAAGGAGATTTAAGAGGCGGCACGACAAGCCATGCGGGGCAGATGAGTGCAGTATTTTCTAATCCTGCCGGTTATGCAGCATTGCTTTTATCGACAATGTGGCAGCATCTGTGGGATTTTGGAATAGGTACTCCTGCACTTGATTTTATGGCATATCTTGGAGCCGGCAGCATGACTTATGTTATTGTCATATATCTGGTGGCAATAACAATTACATCCGAGAACATAGTGTATGTCCGGGATGATAATAAAAAATGGACTGCACAGGGTATGCCGGGCTGGTTAAAAGTCATGATATATTTTCTTGTATTTGGAGTGATGTGCCTTATATGGACTTCCATGTATATAAGCTATACGGAGGTCGGCAAGACAACGATGGCAGGCGTTCAGGGAAGATACTATATTCCATTGCTGTTTCCTGTTATGTTTACGCTTAGCTTTAACAAAGTCAATACGAATTGGAACAGGATGCGCTATAATATGATATGTATGCTTGTGTCAGCATTTATAATTTTTTACAGCATATGGGAGATACTGATAAGACAGTGCAGTCTTTAGGCGGATATATAACAGAGAAACAGCCTTTTAGTTACTGTTATTTTATGGCAGCTTATAAAAATATATATTTTTAGAGGAGAAGAATCATGAAAAAGCTTATAATAACAGGCTGTAATGGACAGCTGGGAAAAGCGATGAACAAGGTCTTAGAAGGAAATAATGAGTATGAGCTTGTTAACACTGATGTTGCGGAGCTTGATATAACGGATATAGATGCTGTTATAGGCTTCGTTGAGAAGGTAAAGCCTTATGCGATAGTCAACTGCGCTGCGTACACGGCAGTTGATGCCTGTGAGGTGAATAGGGAGCTTGCATATAAAATTAATGCTATAGGTCCTAGAAACCTTGCCATTGCAGCGGAAAAATACAATGCAAAGCTTATTCATGTGTCTACGGATTATGTTTTTGCCGGTGATGGTACAAGACCATATACTGAATTTGATGAGGCAGCTCCTAAGAGCATGTACGGATTTACCAAGCTTGCCGGAGAGAAGTTTGTAAAGGATTTTTCAAGACACTATTTCATTGTAAGAACGGCATGGCTCTATGGAGACGGAAAAAATTTCCTAAAGACAATGCTGAGACTTTCAGAGACTCATGATGAGATTACGGTTGTTGATGACCAGATTGGTTCTCCTACAAGTGCGATGGAGCTTGCAAGAGCGATAAAATGGCTGATTCCGACTGAAAATTATGGAGTGTATCATGGAACCTGTGAGAATTTCTGTTCATGGGCAGATTTTACGGAAGCTATATTTAAAAAGACCAAAAGAAATACCAAGGTTGTTCATGTGAGCACGAAGCAGTATCAGGATGCACATCCTGAATCGGCAGCAAGACCTGCATATTCAGTGCTTGACAATTATATGTTTCGTCTTGTCGGTGGATATACATTTGCAGACTGGGAAAGTGCACTTGATGAATATCTAAGGGAAAATGGACTCGCATAGAATTGATATAAGTCAGTATAAAACAAACTAACAGGTTGATTTATATAATGAGTTATGGTAACATACAATAGCTTGAAAGCAGATGTCAGAACAGCATGTATTTAAGGACAATGCTGAATTTTAAGTGACAGACTGCCATAAAGGACTTTGAATATCTGCTGAAAATATATGCTGTTTTAACGCATATTTTTGATATGTATATAAATGTTTCAGAGTGAATTTTATGAGTTGGAAGGAGATTAAGTAAAATGAGAACTTATCTTGTAACCGGAGGAGCCGGATTTATCGGTTCAAATTACATACACTATATGTTTAAGAAGTATGGCGATACTATCCGCATTATAAATGTGGATGTGCTAACATATGCCGGAAATCTTGAGAATCTTAAGGACATTGCGGATAAGCCTAACTACACATTTATCAAGGCTGACATCTGTGATAAGGAAGCAATAGAGAAGATTTTTGCTGAGAATGATATCGACAGAGTTGTCCATTTTGCAGCAGAGAGCCATGTTGACAGGAGCATTAAGAACCCTGAGGTTTTTGTAAAGACTAATGTACTCGGAACAGCAGTTATGTTAAATGCTGCTAAGAAGGCATGGGAACTTCCTGATGGCTCATACAAGGAGGATAAGAAGTTTCTTCATGTATCAACAGATGAAGTGTACGGTTCACTTCCGGATGATGATACAGCATTCTTCTATGAGACAACACCTATTGACCCTCACAGCCCATATTCAGCAAGCAAAGCTTCATCGGACATGCTTGTAAAGGCTTATATCGACACATATCATTTCCCTGCCAATATAACAAACTGCAGCAACAACTATGGACCATACCAGTTCCCGGAGAAGCTTATTCCGCTTATTATCAACAATGCACTATCAGGAAAGAAGCTTCCCGTATATGGCGATGGAAAGAATGTAAGAGACTGGCTCTATGTTGAGGATCATGCGAAGGCAATTGACATGGTTCAGGAGCAGGGAGTGCTAGGTGAGCGCTATAATATAGGCGGACATAACGAGAAACAGAATATTGAGATCATAAAGATTATTCTTGAGACGTTAAATGAGATGCTTCCGGATACAGACCCTAGAAAGGCTCATATAAATGAAGAGTTAATAACATATGTTGCTGACCGCAAGGGACATGACAGACGTTATGCTATCGCACCTGACAAGATTAAGGCAGCAGTCGGCTGGGTACCTGATACGATGTTCAAGGATGGAATCAAGCTCACAATTAAGTGGTATTTTGAGCATGAAGACTGGATGAAGAATGTGACAAGCGGCGATTATCAGAAGTATTATGCAGAGATGTACAAATAAGAAAGGAAATGATCATGAAAGGAATTATACTTGCCGGAGGTTCCGGTACAAGACTATATCCACTTACAAAGGCAATTTCCAAGCAGATTATGCCTGTATATGACAAGCCTATGATTTATTATCCGCTCTCAACACTTATGCTTGCAGGCATAAGAGAAGTACTTATAATATCTACACCGAGAGATTTACCGGTATTTAAGGAGTTATTAGGAGATGGCAGCCAGCTTGGAATGACTTTTGAGTATGCGGTTCAGGAAAGCCCGAGAGGTCTTGCTGATGCGTTCATAATCGGTGAGAAGTTTATCGGAAATGACAGAGTTGCGCTTGTGCTCGGAGACAATATTTTTTATGGACAGAGCTTTTCAAAGGTATTAGAAAGAGCAGCAGCAAGGGAGAGCGGAGCGACTATATTCGGTTATTATGTAAGGGATCCAAGAGAATATGGTGTTGTTGAATTTGATGAGAACGGAAAGGCTCTTTCAATAGAAGAAAAGCCTGAGCATCCTAAGTCGAACTATGCCGTTCCGGGACTTTATTTCTATGACAATGATGTTGTCGAGATAGCTAAGAATGTAAAGCCGTCAGCCAGAGGCGAGATTGAGATAACAAGCATTAACAATGAGTATTTAGAGAGAGGGACACTTCAGGTCGAGACTCTTGGAAGAGGTTTTGCATGGCTTGATACAGGAAATCATGATGCACTCTTAGATGCTGCTGATTTTGTTGCTGCTTTTCAGAAGAGACAGGGCTTATATATTTCATGTATTGAGGAGATTGCATACAAGAGAGGCTTTATAGGAAGAGAGCAGCTTGTAGCGCTCGCACAGCCGCTTCTTAAGACTGCATATGGTAAATATCTTATTGAGATTGCCAACGGTTTGTAAAATAATAATGTGAGGTTGCTATCATGGGACAGATTACAGTAAGCAAATGTTACACAGAGGATGGTATAGAGATAGAAGGACTTAAGGTTATTGAGCCGAAGGTTTTCGGTGATGTCAGAGGGTACTTCTATGAAGTATATAATTATAATGATTATGCTGCAGCAGGTATAGATATGCAGTTCGTTCAGGATAACCAGTCAGGTTCTAAGAAGGGTGTTATCAGAGGACTTCATTTTCAGAAGCAGTTTCCTCAGGATAAGCTTGTAAGGGCTGCAAGAGGAACTGTATTCGATGTGGCAGTTGATTTGAGAGAAGGCTCTAAGACTTTCGGCAAGTGGTTCGGTGTGGAGCTTTCCGAGGAGAACAAGAAGCAGTTTTTTATACCTAAGAATTTTGCTCATGGCTTTGTCGTTCTCTCCGACACAGCAGAATTTGCATATAAGTGCACAGATTTTTATCATCCGAATGATGAGGGCGGCATTATATGGAATGACCCTCAGGTCGGAGTTAAGTGGCCGATACCGGAGGGAATGGAGCTTATTTTCTCGGATAAGGATACTAAGTGGGGAACACTTAAGGAGTATGTAGAGGCAAGAAAGAACTGATTAAGTTCATACCTTGGTCAAAAGAAAGGATTTACAATGCACAATTCAGTCAGAGCAAATTTTATCAGATTTAAGCCGCTTTTATTTGAACTTATATCGCGTGATATCAAAAATAAATATCGCCGTTCTGTCTTAGGTGTGCTTTGGACTCTTTTAAACCCATTATTTATGATGATAATTCTCTCAGCGGTTTTTTCGCACCTTTTTGGATTCGCAGTGGAAAATTATCCTATCTATATATTGTGTGGTCAGGTTCTCTACAACTTTTTTTCGGAATCTACACAGTCAGCCATGAACTCGATAATCAACAGCGCTGCACTTATAAAGAAGGTTTATGTACCTAAGTATATATTTGTGTTATCAAGAGTGTTATCGTGTTCAATCAATATTTTTGCCGCCTATGCGGCTCTGCTCATTGTTATGGTAGTTCTAAGAACACCGTTACATTATACGATGTTTCTTTCGGTGATACCTATAGCAATCATGATTATATTTTCCATGGGAGTAGGCTTTATATTGGCGGCATTGTCTGTAAAATACAGAGATATCGTACATCTGTACTCAGTGTTTTTGACAGGTTTTATCTATCTTGCACCGATTATGTATCCGATAGATATTCTTGGGAATGTGCTTTATAGAATTGTGAAGCTTAATCCTGTGACTAATATACTAGAAATGTTCAGAGGCTTTATGATGTATAACTCAATGCCGGATGTGTACACGGTTGTAATGGCGATTGGGCCAAGTATTATTGTGTTTATATTCGGTCTGTGGGTATTTTATAAGAAACAGGATGAGTTCATACTCTACTTATAGTCTTGAAAACAGGCATGGCTGCGGTGGATATATTAACAGAATTGGGAAAAGAGAAGATGGAAGAGAATAAATCATTTGATGATGTGATTATAGAAGTGAATAATGTTTCGCGCTGCTTTAATCTGGCAAGAGAGAGAGTTGACAGCCTTAAGGAATATATAGTGAGAAAACTCAAGGGAAATCTTCACTTTGATGAGTTTTGGGCGCTCGATGGAGTATCATTTAAGGTAAGAAAAGGTGAGTCGATAGGTCTTATTGGACTGAACGGAAGCGGTAAGAGTACGATGTTAAAGGTTATTGCCGGCGTACTTAAGCCGACTGAAGGGAGCGTAAAGGTTGCAGGCAGTGTTGCACCTTTAATAGAGCTCGGAGCAGGTTTTGATATGGATCTTACAGCCCGTGAGAATATATTTCTTAATGGAGCATTGCTTGGACATTCAAGGGAAGTTATGCGCGGTTTTTATGATGAGATAGTGGATTTTGCTGAGCTGCATGATTTTATGGATGTACCTGTCAAGAATTTCTCTTCGGGAATGACATCAAGGCTGGCATTTTCCATTGCTACTATTGGAAATCCGGATATTCTGATTGTAGATGAGGTCTTAGCAGTCGGAGATTCTAAGTTTCAGCAAAAGTGCATAGACCGTATTCAGGATATGATGAATCATGGAACGACAGTACTCTTTGTATCGCATAGCATAGATCAGGTAAAGCTTGTATGCAATAAGGTTGTATGGCTTGAACATGGAAAGCTTAAGGCATACGGAGATACAATGGAGATATGCGAACAGTATGACGCACTGTATGGTGGAAAGTAAGAAAAGGATGGATGGGAATATGAAGTATGTAAAGAGAGTGGTTCTTGCGGTTGTATATGTTGTATTTGCATATTTTTATGCACTTCTTCCCGAATTCCATTTAAAAGGCGGATTGAGGGTAAGCTTAAGCCCTTTTAATTTTGAGACATTTGTTATGATGTTATTCATTGGAATTTATCTGACAGCATTCTGGATTATAATCAACAGGCTGTTCAGAAATTAGGAGGAAGAGCTTGGATAATTTTATTTTTGTGTATAAAAAAAGAATAGATTTGAAAAACAGCAACAGGCTTATCATCCAGACTGGTTCGAGTAAAGAATACATGAAGGATGTTAAGGCTGTTTCCTACGTTAATGGAGTGGAAACACCTGTGGATATTGTGGAAAATGTTAATACGCCACTTCTTTTTGTGTATAAAAATGCGGAACCGGAGTTTGATGGTGAATATAATTTCTGCATTGAGCTTCCTAAGAAGGTAAAGGATGTTAAAATTGTTATCACAAAAGATACATACCCTTCCGGCTCAGAACAGATTTATATACCGGGAAAACAGATAGAATATCTAAGAAAACTGATAGAGATAAATCTTATTGGTGTAAGTCCCGATGAAAAATCGAAAACGATAAAGGTTACAGGATGGGCAGAGTCGGCAGCTATGCCGACAATCAATGCGTATTCCGGAAATAAAAAGCTTGAAACGAGTATAAATTTCTTTACAAGAGCTGATATGGTCAACAGGTATCTTCCTGGTGAGCTTAACGATCTGTGCGGCTTTGAACTGCTTGTGGATGACAATGAGGTGCGTACACTAAAGCTCACAACAGAGTGTGATGGAAGAAAGGGAAGCGTAAGTATTGTAGTCAACAGGGACAGCGATGAGAAAAAGCGGCAGAGAATAGTGAGCGCAGGAAGGTGCCGCAATGATTATATAACAAGAGCGAGAAATTATATTGCACTTTATGGCATGAAGCGTTTTGTGATAAAGGCATATGGCAAGATTACAGGCAAAGCCCAAAAACAGACCAATGATTATTTCTCAAAAATCAACCCGATGCAGGACAGGCTTGCTGAGCAGAGAAATTATAAGTTCGCATTCAGACCTAAGTTTTCTATTCTGATACCGGTGTACCGTCCTAATGAAAAATTTTTCAGGCTTATGCTCGATTCAGTCGTAAGTCAGACATATGATAATTGGCAGATTTGCCTTGCAGACGGCAGTGGGGAAGGCTTTACGGTTGAAAATATTGTACAGCCTTATATAGAAAGATTCGGAGAGGACAGAGTCAGATATGTCAAGCTAAAAGATAATCTCGGAATTGCAGAGAACACAAATGCTGCGATGCGGCTTGCCGACGGAGATTATATTGTTTTTGGCGATCATGATGATGAGTTGCATCCGACTGCTTTTTTTGAGTGCATGAGAGAGCTTGAACGCTATCCAAAAGCAGAGCTTATCTATTCGGATGAGGATAAGATTATTGAGGACACAGGCATGCACACGGAGGCGCATTTTAAATCAGATCTGAATATGGAGCTTCTGCGCCGCAACAATTATATCTGTCATCTGTGTGTTGTAAAGAAAAGCTTAGCAGATAAGGCAGGAGAGCTTAAAACAGAGTACAATGGAGCACAGGATCACGATTATGTGCTTAGATGTGCCGAGATTGCTGAGTGTGTAAGGCACATACCTAGGATACTTTATCATTGGAGAATAAGTGATAATTCTACAGCTAAGAGTGCATCTGTAAAGACATATGCCAATACAGCGGGAGTAAATGCCGTAGCAGCACATATAAAAAGAATCGGTCTGGATGGAAAAGTCACAAATGGAGTGGCACCGGGTTTTTATGATATAGACTATAAGCTTGAAGGTGAGCCTTTTGTATCGGTTATTATACCGAATAAGGATCACCTTGAAGATCTGACAAGATGTATTGAGTCCATGGAGCAGGTAAACAACTATCACAATTTAGAGTATATTGTTGTTGAGAACAACAGTGTTCTGGATGAGACATTTGCAGGCTATGAAGCTATGGGGAAAAAATACGGTGACAGATTTAAGCTTGTGAAATGGGATGGAATATTTAATTATTCCGCCATAAACAATTATGGAATTCAGTTTGCAAAGGGCGATTATATACTGCTTTTGAATAATGATACGGAGGTTATTGAACCGGACAGCTTAAGAAGGATGCTCGCATTATGCCAGCGTCCGAATGTAGGTATAGTCGGCGCAAAGCTTCTCTATGATGATAACACAGTTCAGCATGCCGGTGTGATTATCGGATATCAGGGTGTGGCGGGCCATGCATTTACAGGGATAGGTGATGATGTATACGGATATTTTGCGAGAGCGGTTCTCACGCAGGAACTCTCAGCTGTCACTGCGGCGTGCCTTTTGACAAAGAGGAGCGTGTTTGAAGAGGTAGATAAGCTTGATGAGACATTTGAGGTTGCCTTCAATGACATCGATTATTGCATGAAGGTGCGTAAAGCCGGCTATAAAGTCATGTACGAGCCGCATGCGAAGCTGCACCATTATGAGTATAAATCAAGAGGAGCCGAGGACACAGGAAGCAAGCAGGAGCGCTTTGGCGGAGAGATTATGCATTTCATTGACAAATGGAGACCTGAGCTTATAAATGGAGACCCTTATTATAATCCTAATTTTGAATTGGTGGGTGAGCTTTATACCATAAAGAAGTGTTGAAACTTTACGATTATAGCTTGATTGGAGGAAGGAATATGCTGCTTATTAAGAACGGAAGAGTAGTCGACCCGGTTAGTGGTGTGGATGAAGTTAAGGATGTGCTTGTAAATGAAGGGAATATTGTCATGACCGGAACACAGGCATCTGAAATGTTTTATGATGTACAGAGGAAGTTGTCAGAATCGGAGAATGTGCAGGAAAATTCTGAATTATTCCGTGTTATAGACGCATCCGGGCTTGTAGTTGCACCGGGACTTGTTGACACGCATGTTCATTTTCGTGATCCGGGGTTTACCTATAAGGAGGATATATTTACAGGAGCGAAGGCGGCTGCAAAGGGCGGTTTTACAACAGTAGTATGTATGGCAAATACCAAGCCTGTGGTGGACAACATTGATACACTGGAGTATGTTTTAAATAAAGGCTTACAGACAGGAATACATGTCCTTTCAGCGGCAGCCATAACAAAGGGTCTTGGAGGAAAAGAGCTTGTAGATATGCAGGCGCTTGCAGACGCAGGTGCGGCAGGCTTTACGGATGACGGAATCCCTGTAATGGATGAAAAGGTTCTTGTGGAAGCGATGACACAAGCTAAGGAGCTTAACCTTCCGATAAGTCTGCATGAGGAGGATCCTGCATTTATAGCTTCGCCGGGTGTTCATCAGGGTGAAGTTTCAAAAAAGCTGGGATATGGCGGGGCATCAAGGACAGCGGAGGATGTTATGGTTGCAAGAGACTGCGCTCTGGCACTTCACACAGGAGCCCGTGTGTGTATACAGCATATCAGTTCTAAAAATGCGGTTGAGTATGTAAGGACAGCTAAAAAACTTGGTGCGGATGTGCATGCTGAAGCGACACCACATCATTTTACACTGACAGACAAGGCAGTGCTTGAATATGGTACGCTTGCGAGGATGAATCCGCCTGTAAGAACAGAGGAAGACAGAATTAAGATTATAGAAGGTCTTAAGGATGGCACGATAGACATGATAGTGACCGACCATGCACCTCATAGTGCACAGGAGAAGGCAAGACCGATGGAAAGTGCGCCAAGTGGGATAACAGGCCTTGAGACATCTTTAGGGCTTGGAATAAAGTCACTTGTTGAAGCAGGACATCTTACGCTCATGCAGCTTATGGCTTGTATGAGCCGCAATCCGATGGAATTTTACGGAAAAAAGCCTGTAAGCATAGAAAAAGGAAATCCGGCAGATATCGTCATATTCGGTGAAAATGAGAGGTGGGTTGTTGACCATTTCGCATCGAAGGCGGTGAATAGTCCGTTTATGGGTTGGGAGCTGCCGGGAAAAGTACATTTTACAATCTGCGCCGGTAATATCGTATATGAAGAAAATCAGCTGGCAGAGTCCTAAGCAACTAAGTTTCTCCCAAAGTCGAGATATGCATAAATATAACACATTATACACTTATAAATAAATTGATATGTTTTGAAGCTTAGAGCCTGATAGGTAAAAATAAGAGAAGGAGCTGCGCTATATGTTCAGTCATGTTATAAAAGTATATAGAAACTGTGGCTTAAAGCCTGCAATTAAGGCTTTTTTGCATGATATGAAAGCAGGCACGTTAAAGCGAAAGCAGAGGATTTTTTATCAGTGCAGTTCATTTTCTGCTAAACAGAGAGAGAATACGGTTGTTCTTGGATATAGAATAGTAAAGACCGACAGTGTCAGGCTGCATATGGATATGATGTGCGAGCTTGAAAAGATTATAAAGGAAAAAAATCCTGCGGTTATATATACTGATGAGCTTCGCTGTGGAGAGCTTTTATACAAACCGGATTTTGCACCTGACAATCTGGATTCACACAACTATATTGGTAATTGCATTGTAGTGAAGGAGAATCTGATCGATGAACAGGCACAAAAATTAGCTGATGCATCTTCATTGTGGGAATTTAACAAATATATTTGCAGTAAATGCAAAGCTTACGAGATAGCGCATGTGAGCCGTGCGCTTTTTGAGGATGATAAAAAAGCTGATGATGGCGGGATAAAGGCTCTTGAGAGTGATGCTTTACATGGCAGTCAAAATGCGGATATGGTGAATAAGCCTTTAGTCTCTGTGATTATTCCAAATTGTGAGCATGTCGTGGATTTGCGGCAGTGCGTGGAATCGCTTATATATAGAGATGACTATAAGAATATTGAAATCATCATTGTTGAGAATAACAGTAAATCGGATGAGATTTTTGCCTATTATGATGAGCTTATAAGAGAGCATCAGGACATTGTAAAAGTTGTGAAGTGGGATGGAATTTTTAACTATTCTGCAATCAATAACTACGGTGCCGGATTTGCAGGAGGAGAGCTTTTACTTTTGCTTAACAATGATACAAAGCTCATTGCACCTGATTCAATCCGTTCCATGGTGCAATACGCTGTCAGGGATAACACAGGAGCTGTCGGGGCATGTCTTCTGTATGGAGATAAGACAATCCAGCATGCCGGTGTGATAGTTGGAATAGGTCCTGACAGGACAGCTGTGCATCCGAATTCCGGTGTACCTTTTATAGAAGATGGGTATCGTGACAGCATACATCATGTGCAGAATTACTTAGCAGTCACAGGTGCATGCCTGATGATAAAAAAGTCACTTTTTGATAGAATAAATGGACTTGATGAGAAATTTGCCGTAGCTTACAATGATGTAGATATGTGTCTGAGGCTTAGAACAATGGGGATGCTTAATGTGTATGTTCCTCAGGCTCTTTTTTTTCACTATGAGTCAAGGTCAAGAGGATACGACAATAAAGGTGAAAGGCATGAAAGATTTTTGCGCGAATCGGAAATGTTTCGTGAAAGATGGCAGCACATTATTGAAGATGGTGATCCTTACTATAACATCATGCTTTCAAAGGATGTGCCATGGAAGGTGGATATAGTTATGAAAGGCGGTATGAATAATGGGTTTTAATTTATATAAAGTAAAAAAAGCGACTGCTTATATTAAACATTATGGCCCTGATAAGCTTGCAAAGAAAGCACTTGGAAAGCTTATCGACAGGGATGATTATTCTGAACGCTTTTTGGAAGTTGAATCCGATGACGAGGAGCTTTTTTTTGAGAGAGGAAAAAGCTTTAAGTATAAGCCGTTGATAAGCATACTCGTACCGGTGTACAATCCGCATACCGAGCATTTTAAGCAGATGCTTCTTTCCGTCATAAACCAGACTTATTTTAACTGGCAGCTTTGCCTTGTTGATGCCGGAACCAAAAAGCTTAGAAACATTGTCAACGACATATCTGCCGGTGATGGAAGGGTATGTTACGTTGAGATAGAGAATGGCGGAATCGCACAGAATACCAATGCGGCACTTGAGCTTGCAAGAGGAGAGTATATTGCGCTTCTTGACAACGATGATACTCTGTCGCAGGATGCACTTTACCGCATGGTTGAAATGATTAATCTTGAAAGATCCGACTGTCTGTATTCAGATGAGGATAAGATGGACAGCGAAGGAAAGAAGCATTTCTGTCCGCATATCAAGCCGGACTTTAATCCGCAGCTGCTACGAAGCAATAACTATATTTGTCATTTATTTATGGTAAAGACGGAACTTGCTAGAAGTGTTGGCGGTTTTTCAAAGGAGTACGATGGCGCACAGGATTATGATTTTATTTTAAAATGTACAGAGAGAGCCAAAAAGATTTCACATGTTAATCATATTCTCTATCACTGGCGCACGCATGAGAGCTCTACGTCAGCTAATCCTCTGTCAAAGCTCTATGCATATGAGGCGGGAAAAAAAGCGATAGAAGCACATATTATAAGAAGCGGCATAGCTGGAAGTGTAAGCATGCTTGACGACATGGGCTTTTACAGAGTTGAATACAGGAAAAAACAGAGTGAAACTGATAATAAATATCGCAGCAATAAGGACTATGATAATAGGAATTTTATAAGTGCGGCAGAAAACATATGTGAGGAAAGCAGCATTATAAAAAATGAAGAAAACAGCTCAGTCATGGTTGTTGTAACCGGAGTCAGGGATAGTGAGACGGCGCAGAAATATTTTAAATATTTAAGAAAGAATACAGATTATGGTAATATGCAGTTATGTGCTATGGGTGAGCTTGATGCAGAGAGACTTGAGGCATATAAAAATGATTATTTTTGTATTCTTATGTGCGGCATGAAGCCACAAAAAACTGACTGGCTTGGCAGGCTGATTGAAGAGGCGGATGCACTTAGTGCGGATGCTGTGACAGCAAAGCTTCTTGTAAGGCAGGCATTTCCATTATGTGATAAGATAAACAGGAGCTTTATAGTGTATTCCGGGGATGATTACAGGGATGCATTTGGAAAGATTCATGCAAATGCCGGGAAACCGGGTTGGTATAAAGGCTGTTTTAATAGAAATATATTGCAGCAGAATATAAAAAATCTTCCCAAAACAGCTCTTCTTGTGCGATATGACGAACTTATGCGACTCTTAAACAACGAATGGAAGATACAGGAAGGAAGAACATATCTTTATGAACCGGGAGTGGAGCTGTATAAGTAGTAAGATGGCAATTTGTTTATGGGCGGAGATAAATTGCATGGAAGCAGATAAAAATGATTTCTTTTAAGGAATTGTATTAATGTGAAAAGCCGCTTGGAAATGAGGATTAACATGGTCAGTGTAATTATTCCGAATTATAATGGTGAATGTTTCTTAAAGGAGTGTCTTGAGGCACTAAAAAGGCAGACATATGATGACATGGAAGTCATACTTGTGGACAATGCATCGACTGATGACAGTATCAAGCTGGCAAAAGAGCTGTATCGGGAGATAAGGGTTATTGAACTTCATGACAATACAGGTTTTGCATATGCTGTGAACCGTGGAATTGAAGCGGCAAAGGGAGAGTACGTTCTTCTTCTCAATAACGACACTATCGTATTTCCTAATTTTGTAAAAAATCAATATAAGATGATAAAAGGAAAGCCGGATGTATTTTCATGTTCCGCACTTATGATACAAAACCGGAACCATGAGCTGGTCGATGACGCGGGAGATGAACTCGCTGTGCTTGGCTGGGGCTTTGCACCTGACCGTGATAAGCCGGTTTCAGGCTGTGGCATCCCTCATGAAGTGTTTTCATCCTGCGCAGGAGCTGCCATTTACAGAAAAGCTGTCTTTGATGAGATAGGCTTGTTTGACGAGAGCTTCTTCGCTTACCTTGAGGATATGGATGTCGGTTACAGGGCACGTCTTGCAGGCTATAGAAATCTATACAATCCTTATGCAAAAGTATATCATCTCGGAAGCGCATCGAGCGGTTCAAGACATAATGCGTTTAAGGTTGAACTATCGGCGCGAAACAGTATGTATATGATGAAAAAGAACATGCCGATTCTGCAGTATATACTTAATTTTCCATTTATCATAGCTGGAATAGCGATAAAGACAGTATACTTTGCAAAAAAAGGACTTGCAGGTGCATATATAAGGGGTATCGGCAAAGGAATCTTTGGAAGACAGATTCATTGCAGGATTAAAACCGCCACAGCTGTCAGGCTTCAGGTATGGCTGTTCAGAGGGCTTATAAAGCGAGTCAGATAAAATAAATATATTTTTCAAAAGATAGTATTTGTATGAAATTTTTAAAATATTAAAAAAATTCTTGACATTTGTGAACAACAGTGTTATCTTATTATAGCAAGTTGAAATGCGGATGGCTATAAACTTATAGCTAGAGGCGGATATTGATATGGCGAGATAGCTCAGTTGGCTAGAGCACATGGTTCATACCCATGGTGTCAGGGGTTCAAATCCCTTTCTCGCTACTAACTAAGGACTGAAGAAATTCAGTCCTTTTGTTTTACCGAAATACCATTGACATAATTATAACGCTACGATATTATAAAGCAAAAGAAGGAGGTAGAGCAATGGCAGTAACAGAGGCGCAGAAAAAAGCGACAGCAAAATATGAAAAAGAGAATTATGATAAAGTACTTGTAAGATTTCCAAAGGGAACCAAGGAACTGATTCAAAAGTCCGGAGCAAGTAGTATTAATGGTTATATTATAAAATGTGTGTTAGATAGCCTTGCAACAGCAGAAAATAAATAAATGTTTTGTTTAATCTCTTGACACTATAACGCTATCGTTATATAATAGTATTATCAAAAAGAAATACGAAATATAAACAACAGGAGGAAATAATGCAGATAGAGTATAAAAGAAAAGCAGTAAAATACATCAATTCTTGTGATACTATTATAAAAAAGAGATTAAAAGAAGCAATCGAAAAGATACCTTCAGGAGATATAAAGAAATTACAAGGGTATGACAATGATTATCGTTTAAGGGTAGGAGATTTAAGAGTACTTTTTGAAATTGCAGATGATACTATTACAATAAAAGACATAGCTCCAAGAGGTCAAGTATATAAAAAAATATAGGAGGAATGAAAGAATGAGCAGAGAAACAATAAAAAATATGATTAACTTTATACCTGAAGAAGATATTGATACAATTTACAAAGTCTTAATCAGATTTATACCAGAAGATAAGCCGTCACAAGATGAAATTGAAGCAATTAAAGAAGCAAACGCTGATAAAAGTCCTACAATATCACATAATGAAATAAATTGGGATTAAAAACTAGCCGGAGGCATTATGATAAGCTTCCGGCTTTAGTTTACCTCATTTGTGCCTGATTTTTCTTGACAAAAAGGTCAGACCGATTGTACCATTTTAGATATATAAAAGAATATTTTAGCAATAAAATTGCTTGGAAAGAGGTAATTATGAGAGTAGGGATGGGATATGATGTTCATAGACTGGTTGAGAACCGCGATTTGATTATAGGAGGAGTAAAGATTCCATATGAAAAGGGTCTTTTGGGACATTCGGATGCGGATGTGCTTCTTCACGCAATTATGGATGCATTGTTAGGAGCGGCGGCTCTCGGCGATATAGGAAAGCATTTCCCTGATAGTGATCCTGAGTATAAGGGAGCGGACAGCCTTGTGCTTCTAAAGAGGGTAGGTGAGCTTTTGTCGGAAGAAGGCTACGTTATCGAGAATATCGACAGTACAATCATTGCACAGAAGCCTAAGATGGCACCGCATATTGAACAGATGAGAAAGAACATAGCAGATACATTAGGGCTTGATATAAGCCGTGTAAATGTCAAGGCAACCACTGAGGAGGGACTTGGATTTACAGGAACAGGTGAAGGAATCTCATCGCAGGCTGTCGCACTTATAATGTCTGTGGAAAATTATATTTACGACAATATAGCCAGAGGACAGTTTATCTCCAGTGATAATACTTCGGGAAATGCTAACGGCTGTGCAGGATGCAGCGGATGCAGCAGACGATAAAAAAAGATTGACAAAAGGCTTTCCTTTGCATATTCTAATAATATATGTAAACCTATTTGCATACGAAAAGGGATTTGTATAAGCAGATAAATATGCATATGCAATAAATTTGCATAAGCAAAAAGATTAATAGATTTAACAGCATAGAATGTGCTTTATGTTCACATAATAATATAAAGATGCTAAGAAGGAAAAGAGTAGCAGGTTACTTGTTGTCACAGAGAGAAGAACTCATTGTATGATGAAGCTGGAAGTTCTTTACACGGAGCATGCGAAGTGCGTTCCTGAGCATGGCAGGGGAAGAAAAGTATCCTGTCACGGATGACTCCGTTAACAGTCACTAAGATGGGAGGTGTATGCCTTCTAAGTAGAGTGGAACCGCGATAACCTTGCCTCTATAAACGATTTGATTTATAGAGACAGGGTTTTCTTTTTCATAGTATTATGAGAATGACAAGTACGCGGCATTTCGGTATCGGATGGGCAAAATTTATTGCGCACAGAAAATGCGATTTGTTGTGCGGTTTTTGGCATGTATGTGTGGAATTTTAAGTAGCTGCAATAAGCTATACATAAGCATATTTTAAAAGGAGAAGCTAATGTTTGACACTATTAAGCAGGAGATTGCAATAATACGTGACAGAGATCCGGCAATCAAGTCGGATATGGAGGTCTTTTTATATCCTTCATTCAAGGCTATTCTTAAATACAGGAAAGCTCATAAGCTTTATGAAAAAAAACATTATTTTCTGGCGCGTCTGGTATCACAGCGTGCGGCAAGGAAGACAGGAATAGAGATTCATCCCGGTGCAACAATCGGGCATGGGCTTTTTATAGATCATGGGCATGGAGTTGTGATAGGAGAGACTGCAATAGTCGGGAACAATGTAACACTGTATCAGGGTGTGACACTTGGAGGTACAGGAAAGCAGAAAGGCAAGAGACATCCGACAATAGAGGACAATGTGATGGTTGGCTGTGGGGCAAAGGTGCTCGGAGATATAACGATCGGAGCCAATTCGATGATTGGTGCAGGCTCGGTTGTGTTAAACGATGTGCCGCCTAATTCTACAGTGGTGGGAGTTCCGGGACGTGTTGTAAAGCGCGATAACGTAAGGATACCGAGCGCTGACCTTGATCAGGTACATCTGCCTGACCCTGTCATGAATGATATACAGCAGTTGAAAGATACAGTCGCAAGGCTGGTAAAACATATGGAGGAATAGATTACAATGGAAAACAGAATTCGTTTTTTTAACACTCTGACAAGAAATGTGGAGCTTTTTGTTCCGAATGAGGAAGGAAAGGTTAAGATGTACACATGCGGGCCTACAGTATACCACTATGCGCATATAGGAAATCTGAGAAGCTATATAATGGAGGATATACTTGAGAAGACACTCCGCTATGTAGGATATGATGTAAAGAGAGTTATGAATATCACTGATGTAGGACATCTTTCAAGCGATGCCGATACAGGTGAAGATAAGATGTTAAAGGGTGCAAAAAGAGAGCACAAGACAGTCATGGAGATTGCAAAGTTCTATACGGATGCATTTTTATCCGACTGCAATAAGTTAAATATCAAGATACCGGATGTTGTTGAACCGGCTACTAATTGTATAGACGAGTTTATCCATATGGTAAGCGTTCTGCTCGATAAAGGATATGCTTATGTTGCAGGCGATAATGTGTACTTTGACACTTCAAAGCTTAAGGATTATTATGTTTTTTCAAGCCAGAGCGAGAAGGAGCTTATGGTCGGTGTGCGCGATGATGTGAGTGAGGATACCAACAAGAGAAACAAAGCGGATTTTGTTCTGTGGTTTACAAAGTCGAAATTTGACAATCAGGAGCTTAAGTGGGATAGTCCATGGGGCGTAGGTTATCCGGGCTGGCATATCGAGTGCTCATGCATAAGCATGAAGCATCTTGGCGAGTATATGGATATTCATTGTGGCGGAGTAGATAACATTTTCCCACATCACACTAATGAGATTGCGCAGAGTGAGTCTTATCTTGGACATAAGTGGTGCAACTACTGGTTCCATGTACATCACTTAAATGACAAGACAGGAAAGATGAGTAAATCTGCCGGGAATATTCTCACTGTGTCCGTGCTCGAAGAGAAGGGCTATGATCCGCTTGTATACAGAATGTTCTGCTTACAGTCACATTATCGCAAGCCACTTGAATTCTCCTATGAGATTATGGACAATGTTGCTGCAGCATATAATAAGCTTGTAAAGAAAATCGGCACTTTAAAGGATGAAGGAGAAGTTGACAAGGAAGCATTTGACAAGTTCAAAGAGAGCTTTATAGCTGCATTGGCAAATGATATCAATACTTCAAGTGCGCTTACAGTTGTGTATGATGTATTAAGAGCTGGCATCGGTGATAAGACGAAGCTAGAACTTATAAAGAGCTTTGACGAAGTGCTGTCACTCAATCTTACGAGGGAATGTAAGAAGGCTTCCGATACTGCCGATGTGGATGATGAACTCACACAGTTTGTCCTTGCAAAGATTGAGGAACGCAAAGCTGCTAAGAAGGAGAAGGATTTTGCTAAGGCTGATGCAATCCGCGAAGAGCTTCTTTTAAAAGGCATTGTGATAAAGGATACAAGAGAAGGTACAGTTTGGGAGAAAGCATAATGGACAGATTAATCCGTGAAGTGTTTGAGTTAAAGAGTGTAGATGCGGACAGCTATTCACCTCTTACGCTTGCATATATTGGCGATTGTGTGTATGAGTTGACAATCAGGACACTTCTTGTAAATAAAGGAAATGCACCTGTGAACAAGCTCAACAAGAAAGCGAGCGAGCTTGCAAAGGCACCTACACAGTCAAGGATGATAAGTATGCTTGTAGAAAATGAACTGCTCACGGAGGCTGAGCTGGCTGTATACAGGAGAGGAAGAAACGCTAAGTCCTTTTCTACAGCCAAGAATGCTACTGTGAGCGATTACCGCAGGGCTACAGGCTTTGAAGCGCTTATCGGCTGGCTGTATCTAAAGGGTGAGAGTGAGCGCGCATTGGAGATAATTAAGCTTGCATTTGATAAGCTTGAGCTTATTTGATTAGGAAAGGAAAATTTGATGAGATACGAAGAATATACGATAGAGGGGCGCAATGCCGTCATAGAGGCATTCCGTTCGGGAAAGACCATAGATAAGCTCTATGTGTTAGACGGCTGTCAGGATGGACCTGTCAAGACGATAGTGCGTGAAGCAAAAAAAGGCGACACAATCATCAATTTTGTCACCAAGGAGAGACTTGATGAGATGAGCCGTACAGGGCATCATCAGGGAGTGATTGCAAAGGCGGCAGCTTATGAATATGCAGAGGTTTCTGATATTTTAGATGCCGCAAAAGCTAAAGGAGAACCTCCTTTTATAATTTTACTTGACGGAATTGAAGATCCGCATAATCTTGGAGCAATCATAAGAACGGCAAATCTTGCGGGTGTACATGGAGTGATAATACCGAAGCGCCGCGCCGTAGGTCTTACTGCTGTCGTGGCAAAAACAAGTGCAGGCGCCATAAATTATACACCTGTAGCAAAAGTGACTAATCTTGCTTCGACAATAGATGAGCTTAAAAAGGAAGGAATGTGGTTCGTGTGCGCTGACATGGATGGCGAGCTTATGTACAGACAGAATCTCACAGGCCCTATCGGACTGATAATCGGTAATGAAGGCGAGGGTGTGAGCCGTCTCATAAAAGAAAAATGTGATTTTATCACATCAATTCCTATGAAGGGAGATATAGATTCTCTCAATGCATCTGTTGCGGCAGGTGTTCTCTCATATGAGATTGTTCGTCAGAGAATGATGGCAAAATAGACATTACAAGTTCTTGAAAATAGGGATGCTGCCATATGGAAAAGAAGAACTATAAAGAATTTTCGGATGAATTGTTAGTTAAGATGGCGCGGACAGGTGATGACGGAGCGGAGGAGTTCCTTTTAAAAAAGTACAAGGATTTTGTCCGCTCCAAGGCAAGAACTTATTTTCTTGTCGGAGGCGACAGCGATGATCTGATACAGGAAGGTATGATAGGGCTATATAATGCTATAGGGCATTATGATGAGAGCAAGGCATCATCCTTTATGACATATGCTGCAATCTGTATAAATAATAAGCTCATCTCGGCTGTCTCGGCTGACGCAAGAAAGAAGAATGCGCCGCTTAACGGATATGTTTCAATATATAGCATGATAACGGACGAAACAGGTGAGGAGGCATCACTTTCAGAGGTTCTTCCCGATACTGAAAATATTAACCCGGAGTCTATAATCCTCAATGAAGAGCAGGAAAACCTTACTGTGAATCACATGTTGGGGAAACTTAGCAAGCTTGAAAAGGAGATACTTTCATACTATATTGAAGGAATGAGCTACTCGGAAATAGCACAGATTATAGGAAGATCAGAAAAATCCGTTGACAATGCAATTCAGAGGATAAGAGCTAAGATGGTGAGGCACAACAAAAAATCACTTTGAAATAATACCTTGACAAAGATTTGAAAATTTGATATCATATGAATTCGGGTGATGCTTATGCGTCTGCCCGTTTATGTTGCTACTATGGCTCAGTCGGTAGAGCGTCGCCTTGGTAAGGCGGAGGTCACGGGTTCGATTCCCGTTAGTAGCTTATGCGCAGGAGGGTATAGCCAAGTGCTATACCCTTTTTCTGTGTGTTCAATGTGCATCATTAGCTGTTATGAAGCATTTTGCACAAAATACCAATTAAATATGAGGAGAAAAAGATTATGTATCTCAAACCAAAGCTGATAACCTGTATGAAAAATTACAGCTTGTCACAGTTTACCAAGGATGTCATTTCCGGTATTATAGTCGCAATCATTGCATTGCCGCTGTCTATCGCACTTGCACTTGCGTCCGGTGTGGGGCCGGAGCAGGGACTCTACACTGCAATAGTTGCAGGTTTTGTCATTTCGCTTCTTGGAGGAAGCCGTGTTCAGATTGCCGGACCTACTGCAGCATTTGCATCGATAGTTGCGGGTATTGTCGCAAGAAATGGTATGGAAGGACTTGCACTCGCCACGATTCTTGCAGGTATAATTTTGATACTTATGGGTGTATTTAAGTTAGGCGCACTCATTAAATTTATTCCTTTTACGATTACTACCGGTTTTACACTTGGTATTGCTGTGACAATCGCCATTGGACAGATTAAGGATTTTCTTGGACTTACATTTTTAAATGCTCCTATAGAGACTATGGATAAGCTCTTTGAAGTATTCAGATGTATAGGAACATTCAACTGGCAGGCGTTGGTTGTCGGTCTTGTGTGTTTGGCGATACTTATATTCTGGCCTAAGAAGTTAGAGAAGATTCCGGCTTCGCTTATTGCTGTGGTTGTGGGGGCAGCCATGGTGGCACTTCTTAAGATGGATGTAAAGACAATAGGTGACTTATATGATATATCCTCAGCGCCGCCTAAGTTCACACTTCCTGTATTTTCTTTTGAGAAGATGTCGGCTGTCGCATCGGATGCTTTCACGATAGCAATTCTCGCTGCTATTGAGTCTCTTCTTTCCTGCGTTGTTGCAGATGGAATGATTGGAAGCAAGCATAACTCTAATATGGAGCTTGTTGCACAGGGAGCAGGAAACATTGCTTCGGCATTTTTTGGCGGCATTCCGGCAACAGGAGCTATTGCAAGAACCGCTGCCAATATAAAAAATGGCGGACGTACACCGATTGCGGGTATGGTTCACGCAGCTGTGCTTTTACTTATACTTGTTTCGCTTATGCCTCTTGCAAAGCTTATACCTATGCCTGCCATAGCTGCGATTCTTTTCATGGTAGCATATAATATGAGCGGCTGGAGAACTTTTGCCCATCTTGTAAAGACTTCTCCTAAGAGCGATACAATAGTTCTTTTTGTTACATTTATATTTACTGTTGTGTTTGACCTTGTAGTTGCTATCGGTGTGGGACTTGCACTTGCATGCGTGCTCTTCATGAAGAGAATGTCGGAAGTTACGGATGTTCATGGCTGGGTTTATCTTGATGAGGAGAACAGAACTTCTGATAATGCTGATAACCTTCACTTTAAGAATGTGCCAAAGGGTGTTCAGGTATTTGAGATTACCGGTCCTATGTTCTTTGCTGCAACAGAGAAGTTTGGAAATGTACTTTTTGATAAATCTACCAAGGTTCTGATAATAAGAATGAGAAGTGTTCCTGCAATAGATGCAACAGGAATACAGGCAATCGAGAAAATCATTGCAAGATGTAAGAAAAACGGAACGAAAGTTATCCTTTCACATGTAAATGAACAGCCTATGAAGATATTCAGAAAATCAGGTATATATGATGAACTCGGAGAAGAGTCTTTCTGTGCCAATATAGATGATGCACTCTTAGAGAGCGAAGAGCTTATAAAAAGATAAATATGCTTGACAGACGCTTCACATACGATATATAATTTGTATGAAGCGTACCATTATGCGTAGTACGCAACTGTGAATGACACAGTTGCGTATTTTTTGATAACATGATAGATATTTTAGATTTAAAGGGATGTTTGAGGGTTTATTGATCAGAATCTGACAACGAGAGGTGTTTTATATGTTCCAGATTGATATTATGTCGCGTATTCCTGTGTATGAGCAGCTTATACGCCAGACGGAAAAGTTCATATTGCTCGGTGTTCTAAGGGAGGGCACCAAGCTTCCTAGTGTAAGGCAGCTTTCAGCCGAATTGTCAATTAACCCGAATACGATCCAGAAGGCATTTACCGAGTTAGATAGAAGAGGTATAATATTTTCGGTGAATGGCAGAGGCAATTTTGTTTCGGACAAGGCATTGAAGGCACTGGAAGTATCAAGGCGCTCCGCATTCAGTGAGATAAAGGAACAGATTAAGGATTTTGCTCTTGCGGGAATATCGAGGGAAGAGCTGCATGAATATATAGACGAGATTTATAATGAGATGGGGGACAAAGCATGATTGAGGCGAAGAATATAAGTAAGAGCTTTGACGGATTTTGCGCACTTGACAATATAAGCTGTGTAATCCCTGACGGCTGTATATATGGACTTGTGGGAACTAACGGTGCCGGCAAGTCAACGCTCCTTAGAATTATGACAGGTGTTTATAAGCAGGATGCCGGGGAAATGACATTTGATGGGCAGCCTGTATATGAAAATCCATTTGTTAAGAGAGGCATAGTTTATGTGCCTGACGAGCTGTATTTTCTTCCGGGAGCTAACCTAAACCGTATGTCGAAGTTGTATAGGGCGGCATATCCGGATTTTGATATGAACAGGTTCATAAAGCTTACGGATGACCTTAAGCTTGACAGAAAAAAGAGCATTGCAACATTTTCTAAGGGAATGAAAAGGCAGGCAGCAATCATACTTGCTCTTGCATGCTGTCCGAAATATATGTTTTTTGATGAGACATTTGACGGACTTGATCCGGTTATGAGAAATTTCATAAAGGCAATAATATGTCAGGATGTGGAGGAGAGGGACGCTGTTGCGGTGATTACTTCACATTCTCTAAGAGAGCTTGAAGACACATGTGACCAGCTTGCTCTTTTGCACAGAGGAGGGCTTGTAATTGAAAGTGAGATTTCGAATCTTAAAACCAATATGTTTAAGGTTCAGACAGCATTTCTTGATAATTATGACAGAAGCAGGTTTGACGGAATAGATATTCTTCATTTTGTTAAGAGAGGCTCTGTGTCTAACATAATAGCTAAAGGCGACAGGGAAGAGATTGTTGCGCGTTTTAATGCACTTCATCCGGTCATTTTAGATATTCTTCCGCTTACGCTTGAGGAAGTATTTACATATGAGGTTAAAGCTTTAGGATACGACTTCTCGGCAATATTTGATGGGGAGGTGGACTAGATGAAAGCTGACAATAAGTTTTTTAGCAGACGGCTTATGGGTGAGGCGATGCGTCAGGTTAAGCTTCCGGGAATAATAGGTGTGCTTTTGATTTCAGGAATAGCATTTTTTTCTGCCATAATCAAGCTGTTTGAGGTGCGTGAGAACTACAATGCCATGGTTTTTTATGATTTTATGGATTTAAATCCATACATAATGCTTGTCATGTACATATTTGCTCCACTTATGGTTATGATGCTTTTTGGCTTTATGAACAGAAGGAAGGCAAGTGACTTCTATCACTCGCTGGCATATTCAAGATTGTGTATGTACATAAGCTTTCTGATGGCAGTTATTGTGTGGTGTGTCATCATTATGGCATCGGGAAGTCTTGTGACAGCAGGAATTACAGCGTTTTCACATAACATCAGGCTTAACGCCGGGACTGCTGTTTTGACTGTTTTAAGTGCGATTGCAGGATGTGTGCTGACTATGAGTGTTACGATGCTTGCAATGACACTTACAGGAACATACCTCACCAACGTGATTACGGCATTTTTGATTTTATTTGTGCCTAGAGGGATAATGCTTATATGCAGCAGACTTTTTAGAGCGGCAATACCTTTTGTTGTTCTTTCAGGAAATACATTTATGGGAAATGGGAGCAACATTCCTTTTGCATTTATTGAGGAAGTATTCGGATACAGTCAATCGAATTATGTTTTAGATATGTCTAAATCCATAATTCCGGCAGTTTATTCCATAGTACTTGGAATTATCTATACAGCTATAGGTGCATTCTGCTTTGTGAGAAGAAAGAGTGAAAATGCAACTCAGGCCTCAATTAACCGTGGACTGCAGTCAGTTCTGAGAATGCTGCCTGCGATAGTGATATCGCTTGTGGCTGTGTCAGAGCTGTTCGATGCACATACATCCGGCAGTGCAATGAGTGATTCAGCCGTATTTATTACAGTTATGGCATATGTTGCCGCTGTGGCTGCATATTTTCTATATGAGATTATCACAACAAGGCATATAAGGAAAATATACAGGACAATCCCGGGACTGCTTGTCGTTTTTGCAGTCAATCTTGTGTTATATTTTTCTTTGAGATTTTCATATGATTACCATATATCGCAGTCTCCGGATGCACAGGAGCTTGAATATGTTGTGGTTCATGGACCGGAGAATAATGTAATCTGGAAGGATACGGATGACGAGAAACTGTATTCCGAGGCGGCAAGGAGTGTTGCAAGCGACTGTCTTAAAGATACACTGAGTTTATGGAATTATAAAAGGACAGACTCAAAGGGCTTTTATAGTCAGTTCTACACCGGGAGCATAGTTGTTGAATATCACTATGCAGATGGCAAGAGCATTACGAGAAAAGTGATTGTCAATGAAAGCAGATATGCACAGCTTCAGAGGGCACTCACAAATGAGAACGGCTTTGCGGACAATTTTGGCAAAAGTGTGTTTGATGACAATAATATCAGATATTATGTAGGCAGCCTTGATGCAGATTCTGATGCGGCAAAAAATGTATATAATGTATTTATTGCAGAACTTAAGACAAAAGGTATTTCAAAGCTGTTTGAGATTATAGATGACAGAAACAGCAATGACGGCCTTTTTCAGATAAGTTTTATTAGTCGTGACGGTGGAAGATATTCGACAGCATATATAGGACTTGATATGCCACTGACTCTTACCGCGTACATTAATGTGCTTAATGAGCAATATACCGGCAATGAGTGCGAACGGTTTGTAAGCATGCTCAAGGAGGTAAAGGAAAATTCCCAAAACGAGCAGTATGATGATGGCGTATACCTTAGTGCTAACATGGATTTTAATTTGTATACAGTGTCAACAGATGGAAGTTATGAGAGAATCAACACAAATTGCTATGTATATGAAAATGAGAGCTATATGTCAATATCAACAGATAAGTGTATGGAATATATATCAGAGCTGGGCACCAGATTACAGGCAGAAAATGTGAGCCCGTCGGATATAAAGCCGGGTTTGATGCTTTTATGCGTTCAGTATTATGAAGATAGATATGTTGATATGGTTGATTATAGCGGTGTTGATTATAGTGTGTCTTATACCAGCAATGTAATGCAGAGTGATGTTGATTATGGCTGGTATATTGTAGATGAAGTTACAGCACAGCTTATTAGAAATATTTCCAAGGAAGAGAATATTGGTATTGAAAAATAAAATACTCTTTCATATATTGTAATTTTATGTTAGAATATGGTCGAATGCAAATAATATATTTGCAGGCGGCCATTTTTTTGCAATTTTGCAATAATTTTTAAAAATGACAGATTTGAGCGCCATTTTGGTGGTGTAATTATCATGGATTGCATGTAGGCGGATTACAGAGCTTATGATGTTTAGGCTTATCAAGCTGAAATATTAAATGGATTTTATAGCAAAGGAGAGGTTTCAATGATAGATAAAAGGAAAAATGTTGTATTTGATGATACACCAAGGCAGTGTCCGGAATGTGGCGGCAAATATGTTTTTCAGGGGGCAGGAAGATATGTGTGTGAAAATTGTGGACATGAGACATACGATGACTTCGGAAAAATAAAGGCATTTATTGATGAACATGGACCGACTCCCGGTATTGTGATAGCGGAAGCAACAGGTGTCTCAATAGCTAAGATTAACAGATTTTTGAGACAAGGAAGAATTGAGATTCCTGATGGTTCAGGAGAATATATTCCATGCGAAAGATGCGGAGAACCGATAAGATATGGAAGATTCTGTCCTGCATGTGCCGCTTTTCTTACAAAGAATCTGTCAGCAGTTCTTACGAATGCAGATGTTGGCGAAAAGCCTAAAAAGACAATGCAGGGCAAGATGCATACAGAATCGTTTTTAAAAAGAGGTGACAGGAAATGAACAGGTTTGGAATTAAGATTAAAGGAATTGTAAAGAAAGAAGACAAGTTCCTTATATTGCAGAAATGGTATGATGACAGAATAACAGAGCCGTATCAGTGGGAGTTTGTCGATGGCGATTTAGAGTATGGAGTGGCACCGAATGCCTATGTAAAACAGATGGTGAGCGATGCAACAGGACTTGAGGCAGAGATTGATAGCATACCATATACATGGAGCTATTCTCTTGGTGATATGCAGATTGTCGGCATAACATATTTATGCCATGTGGATTCGGATATGGTCATTCTTTCGGAAGCTGTCAGTGATTTTAAGTGGGTTAGTGCATCAGAGCTTGCAGGTTATATAGATAATAAGTCTGTTTTGGAAGATTTGAGAAAGACCGGAATTATATAGGAGGATATCATGATAAATAAGCTTATAAATAATATCAAAAGAACAAATGCACCTATTGTGGTAGGACTTGACCCAATGCTTAGTTATATACCTGAGCAGGTTCAGAGGAAAGCTTTTGCAGAATACGGAGAGACTTTAGAAGGCGCAGCGGAAGCTATATGGCAGTTTAACAAAGAGATAATTGATAACACATATGATATAATTCCTGCTGTAAAGCCACAGATTGCGATGTACGAGCAGTTCGGAATTCCGGGACTTGAGGCATTTTCCCGCACTGTAAAGTATGCAAAGGAGAAGAATCTTGTTGTCATCGGCGATGTTAAGCGCGGCGATATCGGTTCAACGTCAGCAGCATACGCTGTTGCACACCTTGGAAAAGTTAATGTAGGTACAAAGACTTACAGTGCTTTTGACGAAGATTTTGCAACAGTCAATCCATATCTTGGCTCTGACGGAATTAAGCCTTTTATCGATGTATGTAAGGAAGAGAAGAAAGGAATCTTTATTCTTGTCAAGACTTCTAATCCATCAAGCGGAGAGTTTCAGGACAGAATTATTGATGGCAGACCGCTTTATGAGTGGGTTGGACAGAAGGTTGCAGAGTGGGGGGCTGACTGCATGGGCGATGGTTACAGCTATGTAGGAGCAGTTGTAGGTGCGACATATCCGGAGATGGGAAGAACATTAAGAAAGGTTATGCCTAAGAGCTTTATCCTTGTCCCGGGTTACGGAGCACAGGGCGGCAAAGGTGCAGACCTTGTTGATTTCTTTAATGAAGATGGACTTGGCGCTATTGTAAATAGTTCAAGAGGTATAATTGCAGCCTATAAGAATGAAAAGTATGCTTCCTATGGTGCAGAGAATTTTGGCGATGCGTCAAGAGCAGCAGTTATAGATATGGTTTCTGATATAAACGGTGCATTGGCACAGAAATAACGCAGAATAATTATTTAAGCAGCCACAGGAAAGTGGCATGGAGGATTATGATGTCTAAGTACACAGAACAGGCGAAGGTAGTTCGTCAGGAGATTCTTCAGGATGGCATTTACAGCCTTATTCTAGAGACAGATAAGATAGCGGAGGAAGCACGTCCGGGTCAATTTATTTCATTGTATACACATGATGGCTCTAAGCTGCTTCCAAGACCGATAAGTATATGTGAGGTAGATGGAAATATATTAAGACTTGTGTATCGTGTCGTTGGCTTCGGAACAGGGGAATTTTCAGGATACACGCAGGGAGATACGGTGAAGATTATAGGACCACTCGGAAACGGCTTCACAATCAAAGACAGGAAGCCTGTACTTGTCGCCGGTGGAATAGGTGTTCCGCCGATGCTTGAGCTTGCCAAAGGAATACATGCCATATATCCGGATATGAAAATCACAGCAGTGCTTGGATATCGTGACAGCAATACGTTTCTTGTTGATGATATCAAAAAATATGCGGATGTTATCATTGCAACGGATGATGGAAGCCTTGGAGTACATGGAAATGTAATTGATGCTATTAAGCAGAACAAGGTGGAAGCACAGATTTTTTATGCCTGTGGGCCTACACCGATGCTGCGGGGGCTTAAGGCTTATGCACAGGAAAATGACATAGAGGCACAGCTTTCACTTGAGGAGAAGATGGCATGCGGTATAGGTGCCTGCCTTGCCTGTGTATGTAAGACGAAGAATATTGATGAACATTCACATGTTCACAATGCGAGAATATGTAAGGATGGACCGGTGTTCGATTCGAGGGAGGTGGAGCTGTGATGGATATATGTACTACAGTAAATATTGCGGGTGTTGAGTTTAAGAATCCTGTTATGACAGCTTCTGGAACCTTTGGTTCAGGAGCTGAATATGGTGAATTTGTGGATTTGAACAAGCTAGGCGCAGTTGTTACTAAGGGAGTTGCAAATGTACCATGGCCTGGAAATCCTACACCTAGGATTGCAGAGACTTATGGCGGAATGATTAATGCAATAGGGCTTCAGAATCCGGGCATAGATGTGTTCTGCAAAAGAGACATTCCTTTTTTAAAAGAATACGACACAAAGATTATTGTAAATGTATGCGGCAGGACAGAGGAGGATTATGTTGAAGTTGTTGACAGGCTTGCAGATGAGCCTGTTGACATGCTTGAGATTAATATATCATGTCCGAATGTCAAGGAGGGCGGAATTGCCTTTGGACAGAATCCGGACAGTGTAGAGCATATAACCTCTGTGTTGAAGAAGCATGCAAAGCAGCCGATTATTATGAAGCTAAGCCCTAATGTGACTGACATTACAGTGATGGCAAAGGCAGCACAGGCAGGAGGAGCAGATGCAATATCTCTTATCAATACGCTGACAGGAATGAAGATTGATGTAAATAAGAGAACCTTTGCGGTTGCAAATAAGACAGGAGGTCTTTCAGGACCTGCAATAAAGCCGGTTGCTGTAAGAATGGTATATCAGGCTGCACATGCAGTTGAGATACCTGTTATCGGAATGGGCGGAATTATGAATGCCGAGGATGCATTAGAGTTCATTATGGCAGGAGCGTCAGCCGTTTCTATAGGAACTGCCAATTTTCACAATCCGTATACGACAATAGAAGTTGTTGATGGGATAAGAGCCTATATGGAAAAAAATAAAATAGATGATATTAAGAAGCTTATAGGCTGCGTACAATAGAATATTTTTGCTGAAGAATTTTTGTAGACAGAGTAAATATTTGATTAATGAGAGCTTTTTGAAGGGAGTAAGATTTTGAACTGGGTATTGATAGCTGTTATAGCAGTGTTGGCAGTGTCTACTATAGTTGGAATGTATAGAGGCATAATCAAAATGATTTTTTCTGTGGTGTCGCTTATCGGAAGCACGATAGTGGTTTTTATGCTTCTTCCTCTTGTGACAGGTGCGATTAAGGATAATACAAGTATATATGAGAATATACAGCATATGGTAGAGGAAAAGCTTGTTACATTGGATGAGTCTTTTACTTATCAGAGTGATGACGAGATAATTGACAACTTGGATTTTCCGGACGTTATTAAGGAGATGCTGCATGAGAACAATACGATTTCAAAATACGCGGAGCTTGGTGTAAATAGTGTCCGTGATTATCTGATAAGCTATATATCGGATTTGATATTCAATGTCATAGCATTTCTGATAAGCTTTATTATAGTTTTTATATTGTTCAGAGTGTTGTTCGGCTTTATTTCGGTGATTGCGAAGCTCCCTGTTATCAGACAGGTGAATAAAATAACAGGTGCATGTGCCGGCTTTATAATCGGGCTTGTGGTTATATGGCTTGCCTTTGCAGTAATTGCCGTTTTTGGAAGCTCATCACTTGCAAAAGAAGTCTTTGCAGCTGTCAATGATAATGCATTTCTGACATTTATTTACGACAAAAATATTATTATGAAATACGTCAGGATTATCATGCGTTAAGTGATTGAAAATGTATAATGTGTGTGATACACTGAAATGGATAGAGATTGTTTAATACAAAATAAAGTTATGCCTGTATGGGCAGCAGAATGGAGATAAGTATGGAACAGTACAAGGAAGAGTTTATCGGTTTTATGGTTGACAGCGGCGTGCTCCGCTTTGGTGATTTTACACTTAAGAGTGGAAGAAAATCACCATTTTTTATGAATGCAGGCGGATATGTTACCGGAACACAGCTTATGAAGCTGGGAGAGTATTATGCGAAGGCTATTCATGACAATTACGGAACAGATTTTGATATTCTTTTTGGACCGGCTTACAAGGGAATACCTCTTAGTGTTGCAACTACGATTGCTTTTTCGAAGCTCTATGGCAAGGATATCAAGTACTGCTCTAACCGTAAAGAGATAAAGGATCATGGTGATACAGGAATACTCCTTGGAAGCCCTATCAAGGATGGCGATAGGGTTGTCATCATTGAGGATGTCACTACATCAGGCAAATCAATCGAGGAGACTTTCCCTATAATAATGGAGCAGGGAAAGGTTGAGATTCTTGGTCTTATGGTCTCTCTTAACCGTATGGAGAGAGGAAAGGGCGACAAGAGCGCACTTGTCGAGATTAAGGAGAAATATGGCTTCGATGCTAATGCTATTGTATCAATGGCTGAGGTAGTCGAGTTCCTGTATAACAGACCATACAATGGACAGATTGTTATTGATGATGATATAAAGTCAAGAATTGATGCATATTATGAGACATATGGTGTAAAATAGCATTTTAAGAAATGGAGATTTGTATGAGTGAAAAGCTATATAAGAGAGTAAAAGGTTCCGGAGCTGCTGCGATAACTACCGGAATAATTACAGTGGTTGCCGGAGTTGTGTGCGGCATTCTCATGATTGTCACAGGTGCGAAGCTTCTTGCAGCAAAATCGGATACACTTTTCTAAGATATAAGTCAGTACTCCAAGCGAAGCTTGTAGTACGCAAAGGGAATAAGTTTGAAAGATAGACTTTCAAACTACTTATTAATAGCAGTATTGCAAGCGATGCTTGCAATATGCACAGGGAATAAATATGAAAAAGACTAAGCTTCGTTTTTCCTATAAGGAATATACAATCGGAGGAGTGCTATCATCTGTGTTGGCTTGTATTTCGCTTTTTGTGTTAGGACACAGTATATTACTGTCGTTTAATGCACGCGGCGAAGGGACAATGCAGGTAGGTGCATATGGATTTTTGTCACTTGTTCTATCCTTGTTTGGATTAGTATTTGGAATTTTAAGCTATAAGGAGCAGGATAAGCGTTACGGAATTTCTTTTTTTGGTACATTTACCAATGGTGTTATTATTGTTTTACTGATACTATTTATACTTGTCGGAATTTAAAAATTACATATAAAGGAGTACAACTACAATGGCAAAAGTAGGTATTGTTATGGGAAGTGATTCAGACCTTCCGGTTATGTCTAAGGCAGCACAGATGCTTGAAAAATTTGGGATTGATTACGAGATTACGATTATTTCGGCTCACAGAATGCCGGATGTATTTTTCGACTATGCTTCTAAGGCAGAGGAGAAGGGAATCAAGTGTATTATAGCAGGAGCAGGCGGAGCAGCACATCTTCCGGGAATGTGTGCAGCGATATTCCCACTTCCTGTTATAGGTGTTCCGATTCACACTAAGTCTCTCGGAGGAGTAGATTCGCTTTATTCTATAGTACAGATGCCAAGCGGTATTCCTGTGGCAACAGTTGCCATAGATGGAGGTGCCAACGCAGGTATTCTTGCTGCTAAGATTCTTGCAGCGTCCGACCCTGAACTTCTTTGCAAGATTAAAGCTTATAAGGAAGAGTTAAAAGCAGGTGTTATGGCTAAGAAGGAAAAGATTGAGAAGACAGGATATGAAGGCTATAATGCATAAATAAGTGCTATTAAGCGTTTGAAATGCAATTTACAACATCATAATACAATAATGGAGGAAAGAAAAATGGATTACAAGAATTCCGGAGTAGATATTGAAGCAGGATATAAGTCTGTAGAGCTTATGAAGGAGTATGTAAAAGGGACAATGAGATCGGAAGTGTTAGGCGGTCTTGGAGGTTTCTCAGGAGCATTCTCATTAAAGGCAATTAAGGATATGGAAGATCCTGTTTTGTTATCTGGAACAGACGGTTGCGGTACTAAGGTTAAGCTTGCCATTATTATGGACAAGCATGACACAATCGGTATTGATGCGGTTGCTATGTGTGTAAATGATGTTGCATGTGCAGGTGGTGAACCATTATTTTTCTTAGACTATATAGCTTGTGGCAAGAACTATCCGGAGAAGATTGCAATGATTGTCAAGGGAGTTGCAGAAGGCTGTAAGATGTCAGAGTGTGCACTTATCGGTGGTGAGACAGCAGAGCATCCGGGACTTATGCCGGAAGAGGATTATGATTTAGCAGGTTTCTCTGTAGGTGTAATTGACCGCAAGGATATGATTACGGGACAGGATATCAAGGACGGCGATACACTTGTAGCTATAGCATCTTCGGGAGTTCATTCTAACGGTTTTTCACTTGTTCGTAAAGTATTCGAGAAGGAGCTTACGAAGAAAGGTCTTAATACATATTATGATGAACTTGGAAAGACGCTTGGAGAGGCACTCCTTGAGCCTACAAGAATATATGTAAAGGCACTCAAGTCTGTAAAGAATGCAGGTGTTAAGATTAAGGGATGCAGCCATATCACAGGTGGCGGCTTCTATGAGAATATTCCAAGAATGCTTCCTGATGGAATCAGGGCAGAAGTTAATAAGGACAGTTACGATGTCCCTGCAATCTTCAAGCTGCTTGCTAAGAAGGGAAATATTGAAGAGCATATGATGTATAACACATTCAATATGGGTGTTGGAATGGTTCTTGCTGTTGATCCTGCTGATGCCGAAAAGACGATGGCAGCTATCAATGCGTCCGGCGAGAAGGCATTTATCATCGGAAAGGCTGTTGCAGGCGAGAAGGGAGTTACCATATGCTAAGGATTGCGGTGCTTGTATCCGGCGGTGGAACTAATCTTCAGGCTATTATTGACAGTATTAATTCAGGAAAGATACATAACACAGAAATAGCGGTTGTAATAAGCAATAACCGTAAAGCATACGCACTTGAAAGAGCGAGGAACAACAATATTCCTGCCGAGTGCATATCTCCTAAAAGCTTTGCAGACAGGGAAGAATTTCACAGAGCGCTTCTTGCGGCAGTGGATTCATATAAGGTTGACCTTATTGTGCTTGCAGGATTTCTTGTTGCCATTCCTGAGATTATGGTGAAGGCATATAATAACAGAATCATAAATATACATCCATCACTCATACCTTCATTCTGCGGAAAAGGTCATTACGGACTTCATGTCCATGAAGCGGCTTTAAGCAGAGGCGTTAAAGTTACAGGTGCAACTGTTCATTTTGTGGATGACGGAACGGATACAGGACCTATAATTTTGCAGAAGCCGGTTATGATAGAGCAGGACGATACACCGGAGACACTTCAAAGACGTGTTATGGAGCAGGCAGAGTGGATTATTCTGCCTCAGGCGATCGATTTGATAGCACAGGGCAAGGTTTTAGTTGTTGACGGTAAGACAGTCATTCAGAAGTAATAATTCATTCTCTTAAATAAAAGCAATATACATGCTGTCCATACAAGCGGTATCGGGCAGCATTATTAAAGGAAAGGGACAGTTATGAGAATTCTTATTGTTGGAAGCGGTGGAAGAGAGCATGCGATCGCATGGAAATGTGCACAGAGTAAGAGAGTTGACAAGATATTCTGCGCTCCTGGTAATGCAGGAATCGGGCAGATAGCTGAATGTGTTCCTATCACGGCTATGGAATTTGACAAGCTTGCAGCATTTGCCAAGGAGCAGAAGATAGACCTTACGATTATCGGTATGGATGATCCTCTTGTGGGAGGAATCGTCGATGCATTCGAGGCAG
>OGUD01000176.1_pt1 | contig 64938 bp, 59 predicted proteins | sample 1573671 | NCBI WGS metagenome assembly OGUD01 (sample SAMEA2582065, study PRJEB24529) | metagenome | biome: Human gut stool | place: China | collected 2011 | reverse complement strand
ATCTTTCCTCCGATCCCTCCCATGCCTTTTTCTTTTTTCTCCCCGCTAAAAGAGCCGGCTCCGATTCCAAACGATACATCCACAAGAGGAACGATCGTTGTGTCTCCGATATGGATCGCATCCCCGACAACTGTTTTCGTCGATACAACTCCATCCATCCCGTCAAACAAGGACTCCACTGTATTTTTTAAATTATTTGTTTCCGACATTTCTTTTCTTCCTCCCTGTTGATCATAATTTAAAATTCTTAATATGCGAAATCGTCTTTCGGATATTTTTGTCTGTGAACAGTTCCAGTACAAGCGCTGTAAATTTCCATGCGGTAAGTTTCCCGGCGATCAAAAGCTCTCCCTCCAGAATCTCCTCTTGAAATTCCGGCTCCACCTCAAGATTTCCCTCAAAAAATGGTGCCGTCACACTGAGTACTGCCAGCGTCTTTCCGGTCACTGCAGGATCTTCAAATCCAAACCGTACATTTCCCGAAAAATCAGTTGGTTTCAGTCTTAAGACAAGTCGTTTTAAAGACTGTATCGCTTTCAAAAACGCAACATGATGGATCTCGTCTTCGAGAAAGGATCTTATTTTCTCTTTCTTTTCGATCAGCACATTCATCTTATCACAGAATACCTGAAATGTATATTCGATCCGCTCAAAAAAGCTCCTTTTTTCATCTTCTGCTTTCTTTGCGGATTTTTCAAATGACTTTTCCGGGCTTTTCCGAGGCTTTTCTCGGTTTTCCGAGTTTTCATGCGGTTTTTCCGCACTTTTCCGCGATTTTCCCTGTTCTTCTGACGGCTTCTGCCATTCTTCTGACCGTTCTTCTGACCGTCTTTCCCCGGGTTCTTCCGTTTTCTCCATCGGCTTTTCTTCCGGTATTCCCACTCCTGTCTGCGCGTTTTCCGCCATTGATTCGGCAACAGATGCCGTTTCTTCCATCACCTGCTTTGCTTCCGCTCCCTGCAGTTGTTTCCATGCCACCCTCAGCCGCCATGTCGTCTTCCCATCTGCGTATTCCACGCACCCCTCTGCAAAACGGAACAAAAGAGAAAACTGCAACTGCGCCCACAAAGTTTCCTTTTTCCCCTGACACCCCGCCTCTCCCTTATATCGAAGGGGGGTGAACAAAACGAAACAAACCGCCAGCACAAACAGTCCTAGTACCGCCAAAAGAATCCATCCTATTATTTTTAAGATCCATAAGACAATCTGCAAAATCATATTCCTGCTCTGCCTTCCTCAAATTTCCTCTGATTTTCTCTCAGATACTCCCGCACATTCACGTCTCCGGTTGCACAGATCGAATCTCTCACGATTTTCTCTACCAGTTCCACAGCTTCATAATATCCATCTGCCAGCCCGACTACAAACAATTCCGCATGGTCAAATACATGCTGCCATAAAAGAAGTCCGGAATAAAATTCCAAATGATTCTGTTTTCCCTGTGCCAGCGTAATCAGATATACAGAAGGACGTGGACGCTGTTCCATCACTTCTTCCAGAATCTGATTCTGCTTGTTCTTCAACGATTCACTTACATATAAATCACAATAACATTTGATCCGCATCATCAGCCCCCATAATAATAGGAATCCAAAATCTGTCTCGCGATCGGCACCGCCTTCGCGCCGTCCTGACCATCGGAACCTTCCACGATCACACTGATGACCAGTTCCGGATTATCGACATTCGTAAATCCCATAAACCAGGAATGGGTCTTCTCGCCATCCACCATACTGTACTCTGCCGTTCCGGTCTTTCCCGCGGCCGTATAAGACTGACCGCTAAGCAGCATTCCGGTCCCTTCATCCACCACTGCACGCATATATTCTTTTAGCTGCGCCGCTTCTTCCGAAGTCATCAATCTCCGGTAACTCTTCGGTACATTTTTGCTGATCTCCGTTCCGGTATAATTCGTCACCTTTTCCACAAGATACGGTTCCATCAGCGTGCCGCCGTTGGCAACCGCCGCCGTGATCAACGCCATATGATATGGGCTTACCAATGTATTTCCCTGTCCCATCGCCGTCATCATCATCTCCGCCTCGCCGGTTTCTTCAGTGACAGCAAAAGAACTTTTCGTATAGTCTAAAACAGAAGGCAGCTTTTTATTGAACAACAACTCTTCCGCAGTTTTCCGGTATGCATTTTTATCCAGCATCAGCCCGATATTTGCAAACGAAGCATTACAGGAATTCGCAACCGAACTGCGCAGATCCTCCAATCCATGCACCGTATTGTCAAAACAGTGGATCGTCGTATCTCCCACGGTGATCGCTCCACCGCACTCATACATATAATTTGCATAATCCGGATATTCCCGCATGTATTCCAGTGTTGTCACGATCTTAAAGGTAGATCCCGGCGCATAAGCGCCTTGTGTCGCACGATTCAAAAGCGGACTGTTCTCTCCATCTGTATTCAAATAATCCCAGTTTGCCGCGATCTGGTTCGGATCATACGAAGGAGTGGACAACATCGCGAGGATCTTCCCTGTGGACGCTTCCATCACAACAACCGCCCCTTTATTCGCTCCCATCGCATTATATGCCGCCTGCTGTAAATTTGCATCCAGCGTAGTCACAACCGTATCTCCCATATCTTTCTGATCCTGAAACTCATTTTTCAGCTTTTCCAGAAAAAACGCATTGGATGTCAGAAGATGGAAGTTCTCGACTGACTCCAGCCCGGTCTTTCCAAGCTCCGGATTACTGTATCCGACTACATGGGCAAAAATATCGCCATACGGATACACACGATATTCGCTTCCGTCTTCTGCCCACTGTGTTTCTGCAAGAACGTTTCCGTTGCGGTCCGTGATCGCGCCGCGTACAACCTGTTCCGCAAAATTATCCTGCCGCTCATTGTGTGGGTTATTGACCACCGTTTTTGCACGCACCACATTAAAATAGACAAGATACCCCATCAGGGCAAGAAACAGGATCACAAAAAAGTAGGTGACTCTAGCGAACTCTTTGTTTAGGGACCTCCTCGAACGCCGGCTTTTTTCGTTTCTGTTTCGGTCGTTCCGGTTCTGTCCCCGATGGTCTCTGCTGTTTTGGCTTTGACTGTGTTGGTTTCTTCTTTGCCGTTCTTCTCGGTTCATTTCTATTTGCTCTCTCTCTTTTCTTCTCGATGATCTCTTCCTCTTCATCTTCCCGGATAATATACAATCCCTGAATGATTCCGAACATGATCATCGTACTCAACATCGAACTTCCTCCGTAGCTCACAAGCGGAAGCGTCACTCCGGTAGACGGGATAAATTTAGTCACTCCGCCGATCGTTAAAAACACCTGAAAAATATAACAGGTTCCAAGTCCCAGCGCAATCAGTTTATAAAAGCGGTTCCGTATCTCCATTGCAATATTCAAAAACATCACATAACAGCTCACACAGACAAGGATCAGACAGAGTGCAAATATCACTCCCAGTTCCTCGGCGATCGCCGAAAAGATAAAATCGGTTTCCGCTACCGGGATCAGATCCGGACTTCCCTGGCAAAGTCCCATTCCAAACCAGCTTCCTGTTCCGATAGCGAACAGTGACTGCGCCACCTGATAGCCGCCGTCGCTGTATGTCGCAAACGGATCTTTCCAGGCAGCTACACGTACCTTGATATGCGCAAACAATTTGTAGCCAATCACGGCTGCAAAGCTCCCCGCCCCCACGCCTGCCACCGCATAAAGCGGCTGCTGTGTCGCTACATAAAGCATAACCAGATATACGACAAACATAATGAGCGCCGCGCCCAGATCCGTTGATAATACAAGGATCAGCACATGTGCCGCGGCAAGCGCCGTCGTCACCACAACATTTTTAAATTCCGTCGATTTCTTCAGACTCGACGCCACAAAAAATACAAACAGGATCTTCACAAACTCCGAGGGCTGGATTCCGATCCCTGCAATCTCAAACCCCAGTTTCGCCCCTCCCGACGTCGCCGCAAAAACAGCAACCAGCGTCAAAGCGCCAAGTCCGACTCCCGCATAAATATACGTCCAGTCGATCAGCGATTTCATCTTTCGGATGATCACCGGTACGACCAGCCCGAAAACCGATCCAAGCACTGCAAAGATAAACTGCTTTACCGCGCTTCCGTAATTCAGCCTCGTGATCATGATCAGTCCGATGCTGATCAGCATACACATATTATTGACGATCAGTTTTGAAACTGTCGGATAGATCAGCGAGTATAAAAGGATTACCGCCAGAAAATAGACAACCTGCGCCGCATAAAAGAACATAAGCTTCGGTTCGTTCATTTTCAGATACATCACCATATATGCCAGAAAATGCATCAGAAACATAACGATATTCTGCATGATCAACACACGCTTTTCATCTTCCACGTATTCTTTCGTAAAGATCGAAAAACAGGAAAATGTATAACACGCCATCAATAAGATGATCAGATATTTTGATAGTTCTACGATAATATTTGTCACTTTGTCACCTGCCTCATATTACGCCCCGCTTAAAATGTCCCCGCGTATAGTCTTCCGGCATCCGTTCCGTCTGCTTTCCCAGAACAAAACTTTCCCGGTACGCGTGCAGAATCTGTTCCGTCTGCTTCTTATCTTCCACAGAAAACTGCAGACGTACGCGCTTTGGAGCGAGTTCCCGCACCTCTTCTTTTAAATCCAGCAGATACAGCGGCGCTGAATTATAAATCACATTATAGCACTCCCGACAACGATTCCGGACAGCAAACTGATTCTGATACCGGTCTGTCAGGACTGTCATCCCGTCTTTCTTACGGCATCCTCTTGTTGTTTTCTCGACACATTGAGCGGAGATCATCACCGCAAGATTACCATATAAAACCATCTCACCATCCTCGATCCCCAGCTCTTTTATCTCCTGCCGGTTCAATTCCAACGGAACCGTAAACTGTGCGATCCCGTTCTCTTTCCAGAACTGCTTCGTATATCGATTAAACACATATAAATTATGATCCGTAATCACATTCCTGTCAAATCCGATCCGCTCCAGAAAACGGATACTTTCCAGATTCCGCACAAGAATCCCGTCAAATCCGTCCCGGATCTTCTCTGCATACTGCGCTGTAAAAAGCGCCTCCGTCTCATTCCGGAAAATATGCGGCATCGCCAGATACACTTCCACTCCCGACTGCTGCAAGCATTCACAGATCAAAAGAGCTTCCGGTGTCCGGAAGAGATCTCCCCCCATCGCGCTGTCCACATAAACCCGATGGATCCCCCGATATTCTTCCGCGAATACTTCCACTGTCCGGAACTGTTCGATCGTTTCTGTCAGAATCGTCAGTTCCGGTCTGTTTTCTACCGATCGTTCATTTGTATTCTTGTATACAATCTCTTCCCGGTCGCAAAATACCGCTCTGTTCTCCCTGTTTTCCGGATTTGCTCTCAGTTCCCGATGATATTGCCTGCAGATCTGTTTTTCTAATTCCGCAAGCGCCCGTCTGCGCATCTCATTGAGCTGCTGCATCGGTAGAAAGACATTGGGATCCATCCCGATATCCAATGTCTCGAAAATAAACGGCGTCTCTCCTGTTTTTTCAAGCTGCTTTCGAACCTGTTCCTCCGCAAGCGGTCGTTTTCCCGCCTGCTCCACCTGTATCTCCGATTCGGCTTCCACCGAGACTGTATCCGAGCATACGATCAGTTTAGCAGGTTTTCCAACGGAAAGCGTAAAATAACCATAAATTTTTTCTTGTATTTTTCCAAATTGGATCGATTTTTCTAATTCTTCTAAAAGCGTCCGGTTTTTCGTTCTGTATAAAATCGTCCCCGGTTTTATGCGAACCTGTTTCGGCACAAGAAGTTTTACATTTTCCGCGCCTTTTTTATACGCAGCGCCAAATGTATAATCTTCTTTGATTCCCGCCGGAAAAGAAAGAACATCGCCTTTTCCGATCTCTGTCAGTGCAGCTCCCGTCACTTCCCGTCCCTTTTGCCCGGTTACCCGGACTGCCGCCACTCCGGCATGATTCGGACGCTCTTTCGAGATCATCTCTTTCCCGTTATGCTGCCGATAATAACCATTGTGAAAACCGCCGCGGTTGTACAGATCCATCAACTGTTTCCGGTCCGTCTCGTCCACCCGATAACCGGCTCGTCCTCTTTCCAGATACAGATCCGTATATTTACGGTACATTCCGGTCACGCCTGCCACATATTCCGGACGCTTCATCCGCCCCTCCAATTTGAAAGAATCAATCCCGGCATCGATCAGATCCGGGATCAGGTCAAGCGTGCAAATATCTTTCGGACTCAACAAATATCCCTTTTCCCCATTCGCACCATACGGAAGCCTGCACGGTTGCGCGCACTGCCCCCGGTTTCCGCTTCTTCCGCCGATCAGACTGCTCATGAGACACTGACCGGAATAACAATAACAAAGCGCTCCGTGCACAAAGCACTCGATTTCCATTCCGGTTTCTTTTTTCATTCTGCGCACTTCCTCCAGAGATAATTCCCGTGCGGGAACAACACGGGTCGCCCCTCTCTCCTTTAAAAATGCTGCCCCCTCACTTCCGGTTACCGTCATCTGCGTGCTCACATGGATCTCCATATCCGGAAACCATCTTCTCACAAAGGAAAAAACACCCAGATCCTGTACGATCACCGCATCTAAACCCCCGTTATAAAAGGGTTCCAGATATGCAAAAAGCTCCGCCATCTCCGGTTCTTTTAACAACGTATTGACAGTCAGATAGAACTTTCTCCCGTGAAGATGTGCCTCGTCGATCGCCGCAAGCATCTGCTCTTTTGAAAAATTCTTTGCATAAGCCCTTGCACCAAAACGAGGGCCGCCTGCATACACTGCATCCGCCCCTGCCAAAATTGCCGCACGGAAACTCTCATAAGATCCCGCCGGCGCTAATATTTCCGCTTTTCTTTCTCTATTCACTCGCTGAACCACCTATACTCTTTACTTTCTGCGATTCTTCATCTCTGTTTCCAGTTTCACGATCTGCATCTGCAGATCATTGTTTTCCTCTTTCATCTTGGCAAGCTCTTTCTCCGCATTCTCAAGCTTGATCTGTACAGAAATCAGTTCATGCTTCAGATCATACATCTCCTTATCCTTTAATTCGATGTCGCTCTCAAGAGAATCTCCCTGCTTCTTTGCTTTGAAATAATCATCAGCGATATTCAGGGCCAGGAGCACGTTGCGTGTATCAGCACTCTGCTTACGGTAACCTTCACTGTTCGTACACTCGGTGATCTTGTGGTTCAAATAAGAAGATACTTTCTGCAGATACTCTTCCCCCTCAAATCCACTCAACGTATATACTTTTCCGCCTATCAATACTTCTGTAAAATGTTTTGCTGAACTCATAGCTTCCTCCCCATGCGTTTCTTATCTGCTATTATAAACTATATGGAATTAAAAACCAACTGTTTTTTAAAAAACAACACACTCCCTGCGCAAACCGCTACACTTCTGCATGCGGAATGCCCAAATGTGCATATGCAAGATCGGTTGCAACTCTTCCCCGCGGTGTTCGCTGGATAAATCCATGTTTCAAAAGATACGGCTCATACACATCTTCCAATGTTCCGGCATCCTCTGAGATCGACGCAGCAAGCGTGTCCAATCCTACCGGACCTCCGCCAAAACGTTCGATCATCGTCAGCAGGATGTTCCGGTCTATATGATCCAAGCCATATTTATCCACATCCAGAAGATCCAATGCATAATTTGCCACTTCTTTTGTGATCACACCATCGTATTTTACCTGGGCAAAATCCCGCACCCGCTTCAAAAGACGATTCGCCAGACGCGGTGTTCCCCGGGAACGCTTCGCCAGTTCAACGGCGCCCTCCGGTTCGATCTCCACCTCCAGAACCTTAGCTGACCGCATGATGATCGTTGTCAGTTCCTCCTCCGTATAAAATTCCAGATGGTGGATCACGCCAAAGCGATCCCGAAGCGGCGCAGTCAGCATTCCTGCGCGTGTCGTCGCGCCGACCAGCGTGAATTTCGGAAGATCCAGACGAATCGATCTGGCTGTCGCTCCTTTTCCGATCATAATATCGATGGCATAGTCTTCCATCGCCGGATAGAGCACCTCCTCCACCTGACGGTTCAGCCGATGGATCTCATCCACAAATAAAATGTCGTTTTCCTGAAGATTGTTTAAGATTGCCGCCATCTCGCCCGGTTTCTCGATCGCCGGACCGGATGTGATCTTAATGTGCACGCCCATTTCATTGGCAATGATCCCTGCAAGCGTCGTCTTTCCCAATCCCGGCGGTCCGTAAAACAGTACATGGTCCAACGCATCCCCGCGTTCTCTTGCAGCGCGGATATAAATTTCCAATGTCTGTTTTGCTTTCTCCTGACCGATATAATCTTTCAGGCACTGCGGTCTGAGATGATTTTCAATTTTGATATCTTCTTCCAGATTTTCCGTTGTGATAATTCTCTTAGCCATTGTCTTCCCCACGATTTGTCATCAGAACAGATTCTTCAACGCCTGTTTCAGTACATCCTCCACCGTTTTTGCCTGTTCCAGATCTACTTTTTTCACTGCGCGCAGACTTTCGGTGCTTCCATATCCCAATGCCACCAATGCCTGTACGGCTTCCGTCTGGATTTCTCCCGCAAGACCGCCTCCGATCGGTTCTGCCGAAGGAGAAATATCTTTCGGTTCCAGCATTTCTTCCAGATCCAGTTTGTCTTTCAACTCAATGATCACTTTTTCCGCAGTCTTTTTCCCGATCCCAGGAGCGGAAGAGATTGCTTTTGCATCGCCTGAAAGTACTGCAAACCGGAGATCGTCCGCCGTCAGCTTGGATAAAATGCTCAATCCGCCTTTCGGTCCGATCCCGCTGACACCGATCAGGAGACGAAAAACTTCCAGATCATCCCGCGTCAGAAAGCCAAACAGCTGCATGGCATCTTCCCGCACATTCAAATACGTATGAAGTTTTATCTCCTCTCCCATCTGCGGAAGCATCCCCATCGATGCTTCCGGCATAAATACTCCATATCCGACGCCGCCCACATCAACGATCACCTTGTCTTTCTCTACCGCGGTCAACTCCCCGCGAACATATGAAATCATCGTAATTCCTCCATATTGCGTTTCCTCTTTTTTCAAAACGTTATATTCTTCAGCCGCTTCAATACTTCCGCTGCAACAATGCCGATCAACATCCCTGTCACGATCCCCGCGATCAAAAGAACCGGCAAATAGTAGCCGACCTGATACGTCTCCACTGCCAGCATCGCCACGAGCAGCTGCCCCAGATTATGGCACACACCGCCTGCGATACTGACGCCGATCACACTGAACGTTCCTCTTTTTTTCAAAAATGCCATCACCGCAAGGCTCAATATACCTCCCGCGAGACTATAAAGAATACTGAATAAATTCGCGAACATAAAACCTGCCAGCACGATCCGCACGATGGATAAAAGCAATGCCTCTTTTGCATTCCTTTTATATAGAAAGATCACGATCAGCAGATTCGCCAATCCCAATTTGATCCCCGGAACACCAAAATGGATCGGGATCAGTGATTCCACATAACTAAAGATCAGCGCCAATGCTGTAAAAACTCCAAAATATGCTGCTCTGTTCTTCAATCCTGTTCCTCCTGTTTTGATGCTTCCTCTGCCGGGCTCAGTTCGACACGGCATCCGGTGAAATTCCTCCATCCGTCGCATCTCCTCCGATGATCGACACAACGATTTTATTCGGCAGACAGATAATACTCTCACCCGTTCTGGAAATCTCTTTGTGATGAACGCAGATCTGATCCGGACACTCGGCCCACGTCATCTTCGCAGTTCCCTCTGAAATCTGCACTTTATTCGTCTTATTGATCGAAATCTCCTGATCTTCGTTCAGATCATATCTTCCATACAATTCCCCATCTACACTGATCTCGACCTGACGCACTGCCTCTTCGGGTCTCAGCAATAAAACGGCAAGAAAAATTCCTGCAACAGCCGCCACAAGAATGATCAATATCCAGTCATTTTTTTTCATATACGTTTCCTCTTAGAATTGTCTATAACGGTATTATCATAGCACAGTCTTTTCGGGAATGCAACCATGTGTTCGATTTGATTTTTCTTGTCTTGAATAGAAAAGAAAAAACAATATAAAAATACGTTTCTTTACAATAAAAAAATTCCGAAGAATGATATATTTTACACCCATTCTTCGGAATTTTTCTCTATGAAACCGGAATTTCCCGCGGCATAATGATCTTCCGCGGACATTTTTCCGCGCACACACCACAGTTCGTGCATTTCGATGCATCGATGTGTGCAAGGAAATTCGTTACTGTGATCGCACCCGCTTCGCAGTTCTTTTCACAAAGCTTACATCCGATACAGCCGACCAGACAAACATCCATCAGAGCCTTTCCTTTGTCGTTGGAATTGCACTGTACAAATGTCTTCTGTTCATACGGCACAAGCTCGATCAGATTTTTCGGACATGCCGCGATACACTTCTTACATGCCTTACATTTTTCTTTATCCACGACAGCCACTCCGTCTACGACATGGATCGCATCGAACGGACAGGCTTTCACGCAGCTTCCGTATCCAAGACAGCCGTAATCACAGCCTTTCGGTCCTTTATCCTGCATCATATTCGCCATCACACAGTCCTGGATTCCATAATAATTGTATTCTTCCTGTGCTTTCTCGCATGTTCCGCCGCATTTCACAAATGCAACCTGCCGTGCCTGCGCTCCGGCATCCTGTCCCATGATCTTTCCGATCTCGGCAGCAACCGGCGCGCCGCCTACCGGACATCCGCCCACTTCAGCCTCGCCTTTTACAATCGCGGAAGCCAGACCGGAACATCCGGCGTATCCGCAGCCTCCACAGTTATTTCCCGGAAGCACACCAAGGATCGCCTCTTCTCTTTCATCGACTTCCACCGCAAATTTCTTGCCGGACACTCCAAGGAAGACACCGATAAACAATCCTGTTCCGCCGACGATCGCGGCGGCGATCAAAATTCCTGTCAACATACTTTACGCCCTCCTTAAATCAGACCGGAGAATCCAAAGAACGCGATTGCCATCAGACCTGCAGTCACAAGCACGATCGGCGTTCCTCTGAATGCTTCCGGAACATCATTATACTCAATCTTTTCACGGATACCTGCCATCAGTACGATCGCAACAAGGAAACCTGCCGCAGTCGCAAATCCGTTCACAACACCCTCCAGAATGCTGTAAGATTTTGTCACATTTGTCAGCGCCACACCGAGCACCGCACAGTTTGTTGTGATCAGCGGCAGATACACACCTAACGCATTGTAAAGCGGAGGCATCACTTTCTTTAAGAACATCTCCACAAACTGTACAAGCGCTGCGATCACAAGGATAAATACGATCGTCTGCAAATATTCAAATCCCGTCGGTACAAGGATGAATTTGTAGATCAGTCCCGTCACAAAGGACGCGATCGTGATAACAAAGATTACCGCGCCGCCCATTCCGCCGGCTGTCTTTACATTTTTGGAAACGCCCAGGAACGGACAGATTCCGAGGAACTGGCTGAGTACCACGTTATTCACAAACGCGGAGCCAACCGCAATCAGCAATAATTCTTTCATCTTCTATCCCCTCCTACTTCAGATTTCCACAAGTTTCTTTTTTGCCGCATTCCGCACAGTTCGTGCCGCAGCCGATCTTTTCCGCTTTCTTTATATCGCCTTTTTCCAGCGCTTTCTTTTTCATCACATTCTGAAGCGCTGTCAGGCATGCCAGTACAAAGAATGCTCCCGGCGCAAGAATGAAGATCGTGATCGGCTCATAGGACTCCGGAAGCACCTGCATATCAAATACTTTTCCGGAACCGAGTAATTCACGCACAATACCGATGCAGGTCAGACCAAATGTAAATCCAAGTCCCATACCGATCCCGTCAAACATGGACGGCAGCACCGGATTCTTGGACGCATAACTTTCCGCTCTTCCCAAAATGATACAGTTTACAACGATCAGCGGGATATAGATTCCGAGCGACGCATAAAGGCTCGGTACAAACCCCTCCATCAAAAACTGTACGATCGTTACAAACGACGCCACGACAACGATAAACGCCGGCATACGCACGGAATCCGGAATGATCTTCCGAAGCATGGAGATCAGCATGTTGGACAATACAAGAACGACCGTTGTGGAAAGTCCCATACCGATTCCGTTGATCGCGGATGTCGTAACCGCCAGAGTCGGACACATTCCGAGCATCAGCACGAAGGTAGGGTTTTCTTTCACCAGACCGTTGTACAGTCTCTCTGTGTATTTATTCATTGACACTACCTCCTAACTCATTCTGAAAATATACAAGGGCAGCATCCACCGCGTTCGTCACTGCATTCGTGGTGATCGTTGCTCCGCTCAAAGCGTCGATCTTATCATCGCCCTCTTCTCCGGTCTTTGTATAACTGAATTTTTCTACTTTTTTATCGACAAACTGCTCTTTAAATTCCGGCTCATCCGCTTTCATACCGAGACCTGCTGTCTCTGCGATCTCAAGCATCTCGATCCCTTTTACCGTACCGTCGTTCAAGATACCGACAGACAACGCGATATCTCCGCCGTATCCGTCATGAGACGTCACGGAAACGACAAATCCCATCGATTCCCCCGCTTCATCTTTTGCAACTGCAACTTCTGTAATATCGTCGGTATACCCTGCATCTGCCACAAGTTTTGCGGCGGCATCCGCATCGAATTTGTCATATTCCTCAAATTCTTTCGCATCGGTCAATACTGCCCGGTATGCCTCCTGCTTCGCATTTTCCTTTGCCACCGCGATCGGCTCTTTTGTGATCTCATAAACAAGACCGAGCAGACATCCTGCAACCAATGTGATCGCGGTCAGGATCGCTGTATTTTTTACAATCTTTTTCATTATTTTTCTCCTCCTTTACCAAATGGTTTTGGAAGAGTAACCTTTTCGATCAGCGGAACCAAAAGGTTACTGATAATGATCGCATAGGATACTCCCTCTGCGGATCCGCCAAACAGACGGAACAGACCGGTCAGAAGACCAAGACAGACTCCGTAAAGGATCTGCCCGCCTTTCGTGATCGGCGACGTTACATAATCGGTTGCCATGAACCATGCGCCAAGCATCAGTCCTCCGCCGCAGAGATGTGCGGTAATGTACTGCGGGTCAAATCCATGTCCGCCGAAAATCGTAATGAAGATCACAAATGTCACGATATAAGTGCCCGGGATCCGAAGATCGATGACGCCCATCAGGATTAAAAACATCGCTCCCGCCATGATCGCAAGCACCGAAGTCTCTCCGATCGTTCCACGGATATTTCCGATCAGCATACTCATTGTATCGACTGCCTCGCCCGCTTTCAGATCCGCAAGCGGCGTCGGTCCGGTCACTCCGTCATAGACAAAATATGTCATCTTCCCTGTGAAAGAAATCAACAAAAAACAACGTGCTGCAAGAGCCGGGTTCATAAAGTTCTGACCGAGTCCTCCGAAAAGCTGTTTCACGACAAGGATCGCAAATACAGAACCAAGCGCGCCCATCCAGAGCGGAAGTGTCGGCGGCAGGTTCAATGCCAGAAGCAGTCCCGTCACAAGCGCACTACAGTCTTTGATCGTAACCGGTTTGTGCATCAGCTTTTCATATATGTACTCTGTCAGCACCGCTGTACCGGTCGTAACAACAACAAGAAGCCATGCATTCTCACTTCTGAAATTATAGATTCCGAAAAATGTTGCCGGCAGCAATGCGATCACGACCAGCAGCATGATGTTCCCCGTTGTTGCTTTATCACGGATATGCGGTGAAGAAGATACGTTCCATTTCTCATTCACTGTTCATTCACCTCTCTACTTTTTCTTTTTGTTCGCCAGTGCAATCTTCCGCATGGAACCGATTGCCTGTTTCAATGGACGCTTTGCAGGACAGACATAACTGCAGGATCCGCATTCGACACATTCCAGACCATTCTGGTTTACAAAGATCTCCTCATCATGACGCTCTGCATAATCCGCAAGTCTCGACGGGATGATCCTGCTCGGACAGACTTCCACACAGCGTCCGCAGTTAATGCAGGCTGAAACCTGGCTCTTTGCCACAATATCTTCTTTAAATGCAAGAATTGCAGAAGAAGTCTTTGTCACCGGCGCGTCCAGTGTGATCATCGCAAATCCCATCATCGGTCCGCCCGAAATGAGCTTCTGCGGTTCTTCTTTCCATCCGCCTGCCGCTTCAATCAGCTCTCTGTGGTTCGTTCCGAGCAATACTTTATAGTTGCCCGGATTCTGCACCGCATCACCGCTTACTGTCACGATCCGTTCTGTCAGTGGTCTTCCCTCTACCACCGCATAGTGGATGCCGATCAGTGTCTCCACATTATCCACGATACATCCCGCATCTGCCGGAAGCATTGCCGCATGGATCGCACGTTTCGTCGTAGCATAAATAAGCTGACGTTCTGCTCCCTGCGGATATTTCGTCTGCAGCACTTTTACCTCCATGCGTGGTTCGTCTTTGATCGCTTCTTTTAACTTCGCAATACAGTCCGGTTTATTATCTTCCACCCCGAAAATACCTTTGGCGTTCTCAAACAATGAAAGTACAATACGCATACCGTTGACCAGTTCTCTCGTATTCTCCAACATTCTACGGTAATCCGCGGTGATATATGGCTCACATTCCGCACAGTTAGCAATGATATAATCAATCTTATCCGGTTCTTTTGGAGAAAGTTTTACGCGCGTCGGGAAACCGGCGCCTCCCATACCGACAATCCCGGCCTCCGCGATCGTATTTAAGATCTCGTCCCGGCTCATCTCTCCGATCGTTTTCACCGGCAGCTTTTCTGCTTCCTCATAAGCCCCGTCATTCTCGATCACGATACAATCCACACTGCTTCCGGTCGGATTGAGACGCTTTTCGATTGCTTTCACAGTTCCGGACACGGACGCATAAATCGGCGCTGAAACAAAACCGCCCGCCTCCGCAATCTTCTGTCCTTTTAACACATGGTCGCCTTTTTTCACCGCTGCGATCGCAGGGGCGCCAATATGCTGAGACAACGGATAGACCAAATCACCTTTCGGCAGAAGCTCCATGATCGGCTGATCCTTTGCAAGGCTCTTGCCGTCATTTGGATGAATCCCACCCTTAAAAGTCAAAAGTCCCATTTTTTGAATTCCTTCCTTTCTTCAATTTCACAATATAGTTATGATACAGGATTTCCTATGTAAAATCCAGAGCTTATATGTAATTTTGTTGTATCTTTATCCGTACATCTTGTTGCTTTTTTAACAAAAAGAAAAAGCGGAGATACATTGTATCCCCGCCCTGCTTTTTATCCTTACTCTTCGTCCTGATCAGCCTCTGCTGTTTCAAGCGCTTTCATGCTCAGGCTGATCTTCTTCTCTGCTTCGTTCAGATCTACGATCTTTGCTGTGATCTCCTGTCCGATAGAAAGAACATCAGACGGTTTCTCAACATGAGCTCTGGAAATCTGGGAAACATGAAGCAGTGCGTCTACTCCCGGTGCAAGTTCAACAAAAGCACCGAAATCAGTCATACGAGCAACTTTTCCTGTGATCACAGAACCTACCGCAAAATCTTCCGCTGCATTTGCCCACGGATTTGTCTCCGGGAACTTCAGGCTCAGTGCAACCTTTGTATCGTTGATGTCTTTCACAAGAACTTTCACTGTGTCGCCAACCTGGAATACTTTTTTCGGGTTTTCAACACGTCCCCATGACATCTCGGAAATGTGAAGCAGTCCGTCTACTCCGCCCAGATCGATGAACGCACCGAAATCTGTTACATTCTTCACAACGCCCTCGATCGTATCTCCGATCTGCAGTCTTGCAAACAGTTCTTTCTGCTTTTCAGCTCTCTCAGCAACAAGAAGCTGTCTTCTGTCACCGATCACACGGTTTCTTCTCGGATTGAACTCGCTGATCACGAATTCAATCTCCTGTCCGTCATATTTACTCAAGTCTTTCTCATAAGAATCAGAAACGAGGCTTGCCGGAATAAATACTCTCGCACCCTCTACTTCTGCGGAAAGTCCGCCGCCAAGGATCTGTGTGACTGTTGCTTTCAGCACTTCTTTGTTCTCGAATGCTTCGCGAAGTCTTTCGTTGCCTTTTTCTGCTGCCAGTCTCTTGTATGTTAAGAGAACCTGTCCCTCTCCGTCGTTGACTTTCAATACTTTTACAGTCATCTTGTCGCCTACGGCAACTACAGTTGTCAGGTCGATGGACTGATCATTGGAATACTCGTTCTTTGTAATGATTCCATCTGCTTTATATCCGATATTGAGAATGATCTCATCTGGTTTCACATCAATAACGGTACCTTCTACAACCTCTCCATTATGAATTGTTTTGAATGACTCGTCTAACATCTGTTCAAAAGATAATTCTGACATTATTTTGAACCTCCTCAATTATATTGTTGGGCGTGGATGCCCCTGCTGTAATACCTACTGTTTCCACTGACCCTAATTGATTCACATTCAAATCGTCAAGTGTCTGTATGTAGTACGTATCGTTGCATGCTTTCGCACATATTTCAAATAACTTCTGAGTGTTGGAACTTTGTTTGTCACCAATCACAATCATCGCATCCACACTCTCTGCAATCTCCCGGGCTTCAGCCTGACGCTCCTTAGTCGCATTGCAGATTGTATTTAAAACATTTATATCATAACTCTTTTCGCTAATAATTTCAACTAAATCTTTAAATTTATTGTAATTAAATGTCGTTTGAGATACGACGCAGACTTTCGCCCCGCCTTCCGCCGAAAATTTATCTGCCTCTTCTTTATTCTGCACAACGCTCACATGCGCTCCCGCCCATCCGCGGATTCCCTGTACCTCCGGATGAGCCGGATTTCCGATGATAACGATCTCGTGCCCGAGCGCACTTTCTTTCTCTACGATCTGATGGATCTTTTTCACAAACGGACAGGTCGCATCTACGATCGTGATCCCTTTTTCATTCAGCTTCTCATAGATCCTTTTCTCGACTCCGTGGGAGCGGATGATCACGACGCCTGCATCCAGATGCTCCAGTTCTTCTTCTGTTCGCAGCACCGTCACACCTTTCTTTTCCAGATCTTTGATCACTTCATCATTATGGATGATCGGTCCGTAAGTGTAGATTGCCTCCCCCTTGTGAGCTTCGATCTGCTCATACACCGTATTGACTGCCCGCTCCACGCCAAAACAAAATCCTGCCGTTTTTGCTGTGATCACTTTCATCCCTGCTCCTCCTTATGCCCGACAGTAACCGCAGATCGTCTCCACGACCTGTTCGATCGTCATCTCGGAACTGTCCACAAGGATGGCATCTTCTGCTTTTTTCAGCGGTGCGATCTCCCGGTTCATATCCCGCGCATCCCGTTCTTTGATATCCTCTTTGATCGCATCAAAATCGCAGTCCTGTCCTTTTTCTTTCAGTTCATCAAAACGGCGCTTTGCTCTTGTATCAACGCTTGCCGTCAGATAAATCTTTACGTCCGCATCCGGCAGGATATTCGTTCCGATGTCTCTTCCGTCCATGATCACGTCCTGCTCTCTTGCAAGCCCTCTCTGGAGCTCCAGCAGTTTTTCCCGTACCTGCGGGATGGACGAAGTTCTGGAAGCCATATTGCCGACCTCTTCCCCGCGGAGTCTTCCGGTCACATTCTCTCCGTTTAAATACACCTGCTGTACGCCGTCTTCATAGGCGATCGTAACATCTGCATCTGCACATGCCAAAACGATCTGCTCCACATTTTCCGCGGAAATATTCTTTTTCAGAAAATGGATCGCCAAAGCGCGGTACATCGCGCCGGTGTCCACATAAATATATCCTTTTTCTTTTGCCACTAATTTTGCAATCGTACTTTTCCCGGCTCCTGCCGGTCCGTCTATCGCCACATTATATCCCATTGCTCTGCCCTTTCTTTTTATGTTTTAAACTCTGTGCTCTTCCCACAGCGCCTTTAGCCGGACGTCCTCTTTTCCGGCAGCGTCCGCTCCTGCTTTTGACCTACACGGCATTGCCTGCCGCCGCTGCCGTGGACCATGCGATCTGGAGGTTAAACCCTCCGGTCAGCGCATCCAGATCCAGCACCTCGCCGATAAAATACAGTCCCTTTATTTTTTTTGATTCCATCGTTCCCGGATCGATCTCTTTCACGCTGACGCCGCCTTTCGTAATGATGGCCTCTTTATAGCTGCGAAGTCCTGTCAGCGTCATCGGAAATTCTTTGATCAATTTCACAAAGCGGATCCGCTCTTCCTTTGAGATCTCATTTACTTTCTTCTCTGCAGAGATACCGGAAAGCTCGATCATGATCGGTTTTAATTTTGCCGGAAACAGGCGGTCCACCGAATTTTTAAACTGCTTGTTTCGATTCTCCTCAAAATCCCGCAGTATTCTTTGATCCAGCTGTTCCTGTGAAAGCGCCGGTTTTAAGTCGATACACAGCCGCAGTTCTTTTTCTTTTAATTTCTTTCCGACAGAACTGCTGGCGCTGATGATGATCGGTCCGCTGACGCCGTAATGAGTAAAGAGCATCTCGCCAAATTCCTCATACAGCTTTTTCTTCCCGTCGTAAATCGCCGCAGTCACATTTCGCAGAGAAAGTCCCTGCAGTTCCTTTGCATACCATTCTTTCACTTCCATCGGCACAAGGGCGGGGAACAATTCCGTCACTTTCAGTCCCAGTTCCTCCGCAAACCGCAGACCGTCCCCGGTGGATCCGGTGGACGGATAAGAAACTCCTCCGGTTGCAACGATGCAGGCGTCTCCTGCAACTTCTTTTCCGTTCTTCAGCCGGACCCCTCTTATCCGTTCCGGATCTTCCCGATCCGTCAGGATCTTCTCTACCTCGGCATGTAGATGCACTTCCACGCCCAGGCGGTTCATTTCCCGGCTAAGCGCTCCGATCACATCCGAGGAATGATCCGAGACCGGAAAGACGCGGTTTCCCCGTTCGATCTTCACCGGGACTCCCAGTTCCTCAAAAAATGCGATCGTCTGCTCGTTGGTAAATCCATAAAACGCGCTGTAAAGAAATTTCGGATTGCTGATCACAGAAGAAAACAATGTGTCCATATCCCCGGCATTCGTAATATTGCATCTGCCTTTTCCGGTAATGAATAATTTCTTTCCCAATTTTTCATTTTTTTCAAATACATGAACTTCCCGTCCGCCTCTCGCGGCAAACACCGCTGCCATCATTCCGGCCGCGCCGCCGCCTATCACAAGTACTTTCTTCATATCTTCTCCATTTTCTTTCTGCTTTCAGTCCATCGTATTGACCTGATTTAACTCGTCGTTGCTGTAAACCTGATATTCTCCCCAGATCTTCTCCAACGTTTCCAACGTCGTCACAACTTCCCGCTGTTTCTTCATGCAGAGCGCTACGACAAGCGCATTGATCACGCTGAGCGGAGCCACAAGAGAATCCACGATCGACGCCATATCGCTTCTCGCGATCAGATTACAGGATGAATAAAGATTCATCGGAGAATGAACGCTGTCCGTCAGTGTGATCACTTTTGCTTTCCGGTTGCTTGCAAATTCCAATGCTTTCAGCGTACGCATCGAGTAACGCGGAAAACTGATCCCGACGATCACATCTTCTTCATTGATCCGGATCAATTGTTCAAAAATCTCACTGGAACTGTTCGTATTGACCAACGTGACATTTTCACATACCAGATTCAGATAAAAGCTCAAAAAGGAAGCCAACGGCGCACAGCTTCTGATTCCGATCACATAAACCCGTTTCGCATTTAACAATGTGTCGATCGCAAGGTCAAACGCTTTCTGGTCGATCGCTTCCAATGTCAGTTTGATCTTCTCAATATCCGAATGCAGTACCGCCTCGATGATCTCCGACTGACTGATCCGCCCGTAAGTCACTTCCATCCGCTGGATCGAATTCAACTTGTTGCGCACCAGTTCTTCCAATGCTTTCTGAAATCCCGGATATCCTTTATAACCAAGCTGCGTGGCAAAGCGGACAACCGTCGACTCACTGACGCCGACGACTTCACCAAGTTTCGCAGCGGTCAGAAACACGGCTTTGTCATAATTCTTGGACACATAATCCGCCAGCCGTTTCTGTCCTTTACTCATCTGGGAACGTCGTTCCTCCATTCTGCCAAGCAATTCATTTGTGCTATTCTCGTTCAAATTTACGCCCTCTTTTTCTGATCATTTCCTGATAGATTATACAATACGAACGACTGCATTGCAAGATGCCTATATTTCCCTCGTGTATGTTTTCAGCCATTCCCGCTCTTCTTCTCCAAGATACGGGGAGATTTTTTCCCGCACCTGTGTGTGATATGCATTCAGAAGTCTTCTCTCCCGCTCCGTCATCACTTCCGGATCCACCGCGTCCAGATCGATCGGGACAAACGTCAACGTTTCAAACCTGAGGAATTGTCCATATTCATTTTCCGTATCTTTTACGACAAGCAGCTCATTTTCCGTGCGGATCCCGTGCGAATTTTCGATATAGATCCCCGGTTCATCGGTAATGACCATTCCCGGTTCCAATACCGGGATCGTGCCTGTTCCCATCGGCATTTTCCAGAAAAACCGCGCCGGCAGCTCATGAATATTTCCAAGATAACCGACTCCGTGACCGGTTCCGTGATTGAAGTTCAGATGCTGTCTCCAGAACGGTTCTCTTGCCGCATAATCCAGACTCATCCCGGTACACCCATAGAGAAATCTCGCATCCGCCAGATGCAGCATACTGCACAATACCGTTGTAAAATGCTTCTTTTCCTCCTCCGTCACATTTCCGAGCACGATCGTCCTTGTAATATCCGTCGATCCCTCCATATAATGACCGCCGGTATCGCAGAGGATCATCCCCTCTTTTTTTAACTCCGCATCGGTCTCAGGCGACGCAGAATAATGGACGATCGCCGCATGTTCCTTGTAAGCGCAGATAGGTGCAAAACTCGGTCCGATAAAATGCGCTTGCTCCGCGCGAAGTTCCTCCAGTTTTTCTGACGCCTGAATCTCAGTGATCGTCTCGGTTCCTATCTTTGTTTTCAGCCAGTACATAAATTTTGTGCATGCGATCCCGTCTTTCAAATGCGCTTCCCGGATATTGGCGATCTCCGTCTCATTTTTCACGGCTTTCATCCGGATCACCGGATTTTCACGTTCGATTTTTTTCACCTGTTCCGGTATACTTCGGTACAATGCATAATTCATCTGCTCCGGATCCAAAAGAATGGTCTCTCCCTGCCGGAATTTCCGCATCCTCTCTTGAACAGCCGCATACGGATGTAATTCGATATGATCCTCTGCAAACTTTTCTTTCACGGTATCGTCAAATTTATCTTCATCCGCGTAAAGTTTCATGTTGTCCATTCCGATCACTGCATAAGATAGGATCAGCGGACAATACGCAACGTCCCGCCCTCTCATGTTTAAGAGCCATCCGATATCATCCAGCCCCGTGATCACACAATAAGCCGCATCTGATTTTTGCATCTCTGTGCGCAGACGTTCCAGCTTCGACGCAGTCGATTCTCCTGCATAGCACAATACCAGCGGAAACGCCGGTTCTGACGGAAGATCCGGTCTGCCATCCCAGACCTCTCCTACCAGATCTTTCTCAAAACAAATACGACCGCCCATATGTCCCGCAATCTCTTCATAACGCTTTCCCGCCGCAATACTGACCGTCCTGCCGTCAAATCCGATCCGCGGAGCATGTTCCGCTTTCTGTGTTTCCGCTTCCAGCCATTCTCCGATTCCCGGCACGCCCGGTTCTCCGGATTTCTGCAGAACGATCCCGCTTCCCTCCAACTCTTTTGCCGCCTGAATGAAATACCTGCCGTCCGTCCACAGAAAAGCCGCTTCTTTTGTGAAGACCGCTGTTCCTGCCGATCCTGTAAACCCGGTCATATATTCGCGGCATTTAAAAAAATCCCCTACATATTCACTCTGATGATAATCTGCAGTCGGAACGATATAAATATCGATCCCATAAGCCTCCATCCGCTTCCGCAGTTTAGCGATCCGCTCCTGTACCGTCATCTGCTTCAACCTCCTATTTCTAAAACAGACCGGGATCTGTCTCGGCTATCCGAAACAAATCCCGGTCTGTTATTATATTGCCGGAAAAGCGCTTTGCTTATACCGGATAAGATCCATTTTCTGTATCAGCAACTGTCGCATCCACTTTTGTCTGCTGTGCCTCGCGATACTTGAAGAAATCTGTCGCAACCTGCGGGAAGAGAGCGTAGCTTAATACGTCTTCATCCTGCTGTGCCCACTGTGCACACTCTTTGCGCAGTGTATCCAACTCATCCGGGATCAAATCTGCCGGACGGCATGTGATCACCTCAGCATCCTCACCGATTACTTTCTTCTGTACTTCCGGATCAAACGGTTTTGCAGTCTTTCCGTATTTACCTGAAAGAACGTCTTTTGTCTCTTTTGTCGCCATCTTATAGCGTTCGCCCATCAGCACGTTAAATACAGCCTGTGTTCCGACAATCTGAGATGACGGCGTAACAAGCGGCGGCTCGCCGAGGTCTTTTCTTACACGCGGTACTTCTTCCAGTACCTCGTAGAATTTATCCTCAGCTCCCTGCTCTTTCAGCTGGCTTGTCAGGTTGGAGAGCATTCCTCCCGGAACCTGATACAGAAGCGTCTTGATATTAACGCCAAGGTTCTTCGGATTGAGCAGTCCGCTGTCCAGAGCCTCATCACGGATCGGACGGAAGTAATCTGCGATCTCTGCCAGAAGTTTCTGATCCAATCCTGTGTCGTATGGTGTTCCTTTGAATGTCTCGACCATAACTTCCGTCGCCGGCTGGGATGTGCCCAGTGCGAACGGAGACATTGCAGTATCGATGATGTCTGCGCCTGCCTCTACGGATTTCAGATAAGTCATGGAAGCCACACCGGATGTATAATGTGTATGCATCTCGATCGGGATCTCAACTGCCTCTTTCAGTGCTGTTACAAGTTCCGTTGCCTGATACGGGCAAAGCAGACCTGCCATATCTTTTACACAGATAGAATCAGCGCCCATTTCCTCGATTCTCTTCGCAAGATCCATCCAGTACTCCAGTGTATATGCATCACCGAGTGTGTAGGACATTGCCACCTGGGAATGTGCTTTTTCTTTCTTTGCCGCCGTAACTGCTGTCTGCAGGTTACGGATATCATTCATACAGTCAAAAATACGGATGATATCGATTCCGTTTGCGACAGATTTCTGTACGAAATACTCTACCACGTCATCGGCATACGGACGATATCCGAGGATGTTCTGTCCACGGAACAGCATCTGCAGTTTTGTGTTTTTGAATCCGTCGCGGAATTTACGAAGTCTTTCCCACGGATCTTCTTTCAGGAAACGTAAGGATGCGTCAAATGTCGCTCCTCCCCAACACTCTACCGCGTGGTATCCGACTTTGTCCATTTTCTCTACGATCGGCATCATCTGTTCTGTTGTCATTCTTGTAGCGATCAGAGACTGATGAGCGTCACGCAGGATCGTTTCTGTTATCTTCACTGGTTTTTTTACCATTTCAGCCATTTCTTAATCCTCCAATATTATTTCACACCGAAAATTGCCATAAATGTTCCGGCTGCAACTGCCGTACCGATTACACCGGCTACGTTCGGTCCCATCGCATGCATCAGCAGGAAGTTCGTAGGATCTGCTTCCGCTCCGACTTTCTGGGAAACACGCGCCGCCATCGGAACTGCGGATACACCTGCGGATCCGATCAGCGGATTTACCTTTCCGCCGGTTGCCTTGCACATGATCTTACCAAAGATCACACCTGCAGCGGTACCGAATGCAAACGCGATCAGTCCGAGGAATACGATTTTCAACGTATCCCAGTTCAGGAATGCTTCTGCGCTTGTCGTTGCTCCTACGGATGTTCCGAGCAGGATAACAACGATATACATCAGCGCATTGGATGCCGTTTCTGTCAGCTGTCTTACAACGCCGCACTCTTTGAAGAGGTTACCAAGCATCAGCATACCTACCAGCGGAGCCGTTGTAGGAAGGATCACGCAGACAACGATCGTAACGATGATCGGGAACAGGATTCTCTCCAATTTGGAAACCGGTCTGAGCTGTTCCATTTTGATCTTCCGCTCTTTTTCTGTTGTCAGAGCTTTCATGATCGGCGGCTGGATGATCGGAACCAGTGACATATAAGAATATGCCGCCACGGCGATCGGTCCTAAAATTGCAGTCTGGGACAATTTACCTGCCAGGAAAATGGAGGTCGGTCCGTCTGCTCCACCGATGATGGAAATTGCTGCTGCAGCTTTGTCGGAGAATCCCATAGCCATAGCTCCAAGGTACGCTGCGAAAATACCGAACTGTGCTGCCGCTCCCAAAAGGAAACTCTTCGGGTTCGCGATCAGCGGACCGAAGTCAGTCATCGCACCGACGCCCATGAAGATCAGGGACGGCAGGATCGACCACTCATCCAGCACATAGAAGTAATAAAGAAGTCCGCCTGTTCCATTGGCTGCATCTTCTGCATGAAGCATGATATCCGGATAGATATTTACAAGCAGCATACCGAATGCGATCGGAACAAGCAGAAGCGGCTCAAAGCCGTGTCTGATTGCTAAATATAGGAATACACACGCAACCGCGATCATGATCAGATTTCCGACGGTCAGGTTCATAAATGCGGTCTGCTGTATGAGGTTTCCTAATGTATTTGAAATATATTCCATTTGTCAAACCTCCCGGAAAAACTAGTTTAATGTAGCCAGTACCGCTCCTGCCTCAACAGCATCGCCCACTGCCACATCAATACTAGCAACTGTGCCTGCCTCTGGGGCAACAACCGGGATCTCCATCTTCATTGCTTCGATGATGACAACCGGATCGCCTGCCTGTACGCTCTGTCCGACATTCGCTTCGATCTTGAACACTTTTCCTGCTGCTCCTGCTTTTACTTCGATGCTTCCTGCACCTGCCGCTTTCGGAGCTGCCTTTGGTGCTACTGCCGGTGCTGCTTTCGGAGCCGCCTTTGGCGCTGCTGCCGGTGCTGCTCCTGCTCCGTTTTCTTCTACGGTTACATCATACACATTGCCGTTTACTGTAATTGTATAATTTTTCATTACGATTTCCTCCTGATTATCTCCATTTATTTGTTTTTCTTCTCTTAATAGAACGTACGACAAATCCGTCTGTCGTTGTTCCTTCCGCCGCTGCGATCGCCGCTGCGATCACCGCTACAAGTTCTGCATCATCCACGGCGTCTTCCACGACAGGCGCTGCAGCCGGAACTGCTTTTTCCTCTGCCTTTTTCGCTTCGCTCTGTGCAGGTTTCTTTTTGAATTTTGCTTCAATTGCAGGAATGTACTTAAAGAGGGAAATAATAAATGCGATGAAAATCAGTACAACAAATACGGTTCCCATTCCCAGCAAGGTATTCAGTCCTGCTTTTGTCAGAATCTCACCAAGTGAATAGTGTGCGTTGATCGTGATGCTGGTCATGTTCATCTTCTCATCGAAGTCAAACTCCAGATCTGCGGTCTTATCTGCACAGGTGATCTCTGTTGTCAATACTGCGCCTTCATTTGCAGCTTCCATCTCATATTCACCGTAATCTACAAATGAACCGCACTCTTTCATTCCGGCGCTCCATGCATCGAGCATAGCGAGGAAGTCATCCCCCTCCACCGGAAGTCCTGACTGCATCAGCATCAGGTTCAGTTCCAGATCAGACATGTCCCGGAACGTATCCATCGCTTCATCATCCATGTTGCTGAAGTTCATGATGATCGCGTCCGCATACTGTTCCATCATTTCCTGATCGTAAATGTTTTCTTCTTCGGCCTTACTTCCACATCCTGCAAGTCCCAACGCAAGCACAAGGGTAAGACCTAATAAACTCATTCTTTTCTTCACTTCGCCTCACCTCACTAAACCGTTCCATGTTTCTTGTCAGGACGATCCTCTCTTTTTGTGAACAGCATCTCGAAAGCACCGATCACATATCTTCTGGTGTCTGCCGGCTCAATGATCGCATCTACATATCCCCTTCTTGCAGCAGACATCGGACTGGACTGCAGTTCTTTGTACTCTGCGGCTTTCTCTTTCAGAGTCTCATTGTCTGCATCGGCATACATGATCTTTGCTGCCAGTTTGGAATCCATCATTCCGATCTCGGCATCCGACCATGCATATACCATATCTGCTCCGAGCGATTTACTGTTCATTGCGATATAGGCACTTCCGTAAGCCTGTCCAACGATCACGTTTACTTTCGGAACAGTTGCGTTTGCAAATGCGTAGGTCAGTTTTGCAACACTCTTTGCCATCTCTTTTTCCGCTTCTTTTGTCGCTTCAAATCCGGTTACGTTTGTCAATGTCAGTACGGGGATTGAGAACGCGTCACAGAAGTTGATGAAATCTGCTGCTTTTTTACATCCGTCCGCTGTCAGAACTTTCTCGAAAGATTCTGCATTCCCCTCTGCATCATAGATCTTGGAACGGTTCGCAACCGCGCCGACTGTCATGCCATTTAAACGGATAAATCCGGTTACCATCTCTTTCGCATATTCTTTCTTTGTCTCAAAGAAAATATTGCTGTCGGAAATTGTAGCAAGTGCAATGCCGGTATCTTCCGCTGCATTTTCCAGATCTGCGCATACACGGTTCAGATCGTCCAGACATTCTTCATAGGACAGATCGTCTTCGTTGTTCGCCGGGATCATGCAGATCAAAGAACGGATCTGATCCAGGATTTCTTCTTCTGTTCCGATACCGTCTACCAGACCTGCTGTTTTGCTCTGATACTCTGCTGTGGAGGTATCACATTTGGAAATCTCATTGCCTTCCAGTGCATTCGGAGAATTTACAAATAATTTTGCATTCTTGCTTTCCATAAATGTAAAGTCTGTCAGCCCCGGCACTACCGCAAGACCACCGCCGCACATTCCGAAGATCGCTGTGATCTGCGGGATCACTCCGGAAGCCATTGCCTGCTTGAAGTAAAGAGATCCGAACGCTTCCAACGCGTCTGTCGCCTCCTGAAGTCTTAATCCGGCACAGTCTACCAGACCGATCACCGGTGCTCCCATCTTCATTGCCATATCATAAATGTTGGCGATCTTCTTTGCGTGCATCTCGCCCACTGCACCGTTCAATACGGTTGCATCCTGGCTGTAAACGTACACAAGATTGCCGTCAATCACTCCGTATCCGGTGATCACGCCGTCGGACGGAGTTTCTTTTGCCTGCAGGTTAAAATCTGTGCTTCTCGCTGTAACAGCGCCACCGATTTCAACAAAGCTTCCCTCATCAAGCATTGCGGCAATTCTTCTGCTTGCTGAGTTTCCAGTTGCATTGTAGCTCATTTTTTAGTCCTCCATATGAAATAATTTGTTTAAACTAAACCAAAATTTTTGCCTATTTTAGTATATACTACTTATTCTAAAATTTCAATGAATTTTGTTAAATAAATAACTCAGCGTAGGTATATAACGAGAAAAACGGGAACGCTTCCGCTGTCCCGGCTGCGCTCCCGCTGAATTTTATACAATCTCCCGCCTCATTTTATATCTTTTGCAAAATCCTCTACTTCTGATTCCTGTACTGAACCGGCGTCATCTCATACATTTTCTTAAAGATCCGGTTAAAATGCTCTACATTTTGATAACCGACCGATTCCGCAATACTTTCCACCGTTGCATTGCTGCTCTTTAACATAGCACGCGCTTTCTTCATCCTCACCTTTTTCAGGATATCGCCAAATGTCATACCCGATTTTTCTTTGATATATTTGGACAGATACGGCTTCGACAGGAAGAACTGTTCTGCCAGATCATCCAATGTCACGGTTTTATAATTCGCATAAATATAATTCGTAATTTCCAGAAGCCGCTTATCTTTTCCGCCATTCATCGCCCGTACGGATTCCATCTTATTGACTGCCACTTCCAAGGCCGCGATCGACGCTTTGATGATATCCGCATCCACGCCAACGCCCCAGCAATTCTCCTCTCCGCTTCCGATTCCTACATAAGCGACCGCCTTGGATGAAGAGCCTTTCGTCAGGGAATGTTCTTCATATACAGCAAGTTCATAATTGATATCAAAATAATGTTTCAACGCATTGCTGACCGCATCCAGACGTCCGTTTCCAACACCGGTGATCGTGCGCTGCTCTCCGGCATGTGTGATCGTCGCCTCCGCCACGATCCCATCGTTCTGTGTGAAATGACATTCCTCGATCGTAAACACCGGCTTCGCATTGATATAATGATCTTCAAAAATATGGTATACCCATTCCGGACTCAGCTCCTTGTGTGCTTTATCCGACACGTCTTTCACGAGATAACCGACCTCTTCTTTCATCTTCTCCGGCAGACTGATTCCGAAATTCTGTTTCAGGATATAGTTGACGCCGCCCTTTCCGGACTGACTGTTGATACGGATCACATCCGAATCATAGGTTCTTCCCACGTCCTGTGGATCGATCGGAAGATACGGGACCGTCCATTTTTCACACGCTTTCTCTTCTCTCCAGGTCATCCCTTTCGCGATCGCATCCTGATGCGATCCGGAAAATGCGGTAAACACAAGTTCGCCGGCATACGGCTGACGCGGAGACACTTCCATTCTCGTCAGGCGTTCATAGATCTCGCAGATCTCATGCATATCGGAGAAATCCAGTTTCGGATCCACACCATGAGAAAACAGGTTCATCGCCAAAGTGATAATGTCCACATTGCCTGTACGTTCTCCGTTTCCGAATAATGTACCCTCGATCCGGTCTGCTCCCGCAAGCACACCGAGTTCCGCATCACTGATCCCGGTTCCGCGGTCGTTATGCGGATGCAGGGAAAGGATCACGTTCTTTCTATATAATAAGTGTTTGTGGAAATATTCTACCTGGCTGGCAAACACATGCGGCATTGCATTCTCCACCGTCGTCGGCAGATTGATGATCGCTTTTTTCTCTTCCGTCGGCTTCCAGATATCAAGGACTGCATTACAGACTTCCAGCGCATAGTCTACTTCCGTTCCCGGAAAACTTTCCGGACTGTATTCAAACGTAAAATTACCATCCGTTTCGTCTGCCAATTGCTTTAACAGTTTCGCACCGTCGATCGCAATCTGCTTTACCTGCTCTTTATCTTTCCGGAACACCTGCTCCCTCTGTGCAACGGAAGTTGAATTGTATACATGTATAACCGCATGCGGCGCACCTTTTACCGCTTCGAAAGTCCGCTTGATAATATGTTCTCTCGCCTGTGTCAGTACTTGAACCGTCACATCATCCGGGATCAGATTTTCTTCGATCAGTGTCCGCATAAAACGAAACTCTGTCTCAGATGCTGCCGGAAAACCAACCTCAATCTCCTTGAAGCCGACTTTCACGAGCAGCTTAAAAAATTCCACTTTCTCTTCCAGACTCATCGGTTCGATCAACGCCTGATTTCCATCTCGCAGATCCACACTGCACCAGACCGGCGGATGATCGATATAATCTTTCTTCACCCAGTCATAACAAGCCTCCGGCGGCATAAAATATGCACGCTCGTATTTCTCATAATTTTTCATCCCAACCACTCCCTTATATTTTATCAATACAGTTGTCTTTTTTTATCTTCGACCATACTATCATATCTACTTCGGAGATTCCAGTGACAATTTTAATCTCTTTTTATTGATCTTTTTTAACATTACAAAAACAATCGTTTCGCCACTTCTTCGGCGCACCACTTAAAATCTCTGCTGCGCGCCCCCGCTTTTGTCACAAGTACGCAGGAACCGATCTCTTCCCCGTCCAGAAAAAACTGCACGTTCCCGGCTTCGCTTCCTTTTTCTACCGGCGCATCCAGATAAGGTTTTCTGCTTATTTTCATTTTAATCTTTTCATCATCTCGAAGCAGCATCCGCACAGTTTCCGTGTCACCGCCGTTTTCTGTATTTTTTTGAGCGATCTGTTTTGCGATCCCCTCTGCCGTTTTCCAGTCGGGACCAAGTTCCAGCATTCGCTCTCCCTGTAATGCGCCTCCTTGCGGTACAGCCCCCTCCACTGGAATGTTTCCAAAATCCATCGGCATGTTCACTTCCCGATAATGAAAAGCTTCCATTCCGTAAGTCATCAGTTTTTTCGTGTCCGCCCATTTATATCCTTTATGATTCGGCCATCCGCATGCCAGAAGCGCCACCACGTATGTGCGCCCCTCATTTTCTAACGCTCCTACATAGCAATATCCGGCATCCGACGTAAATCCCGTCTTCCCGGAGATCGCCCCCTCCATCATCTGCAAAAACGCATTGTGATTTCGACAAGAAAACTGCCGTGCCCCGGTACTGTCCGTAAACTCATATTCCAAAGTCTGTGTAAGATCCAAAAAGGCTTCCTTTCGCGGCGAATCCATAATACAATATTTCATCACACGCGCCAGATCTTCAGCCGTCGTATGGTGCCACCCCTTCTCATCTTTTTCATCCAATCCGTTCGGCGTCACAAAATACGTCTGTTCACATCCGATTTTTTCCGCCTTTGCATTCATCATATCTGCAAATCCCTCTACTGTATTTCCAACCGCCTCCGCCAGAACAACTGCGGCGTCATTATGGGATTCCAGCATCAGTGAATATAACAGATCCCGAATCCGGAACCGTTCCCCCTCCTGTGCCCCCAATCTGACTTCCGGCTGCGCAGCTGCCCGCGCACTGACAGTCACTTCCCGATCCAGATCCCCCTGTTCCAACACCAGAATACAGGTCATGATCTTTGTCGTGCTTGCCATCGCACGCTCTTTATTCCCCTCTTTCGCAAACAAAACACGCCCGCTTTCCGCATCCATCAGCACTGCCGACTGGGCATACAAATCCGTCGGTTCCTGAATTTCATCTACAGTATCCGCCGCTTTCTCCTCCTGCGCAGTTAGGTCGTTTTCCTGTATCAATCCAACATTTTCTCCCGCAAGCGCAATGTTTCCCTGCATACAAAGGCTTAGGATCAGCAGACTTATAAGTGCTTTCATACTTTTTCCCGTTATACATTTTTCCAAAAAGGATCTGTATTTATTTTTCTTTTTCAGGCACTTTCTCATCAAAAAAGACTCCGAAACATACTCCCTTAATCATAGGTATGTCTCGGAATCCCCTTTCATTCTCATATATTCTTTTTCCGTATTCCATGTGGAATTTTACTCAAATATCCAGTTTCAACTGTGCCTCGTCTTCCGCCTCTTCTTTAAACTGTTCCATTCTGACCGGATCCAATGTCGGAAGTTCATCCAACGACTGTACGCTGAATCTCCGCAGAAATTCTTCCGTCGTTCCGAACAAAAGCGGACGTCCCGGCGCGTCCAGACGTCCCACCTCTTCCACAAGTCCATACTCTACCAGTTTGTTTACCGCATGATCCGATTTTACGCCGCGGATCTTCTCGATCTCCAGCTTCGTCACCGGCTGTTTATATGCGATGATCGACAACGTTTCCAGCAAAACATCCGTCAGCACATACCGCTTCGGCTGCTTTGCGATCCGAATCAGATATTCATACATTTCTTTTTTTGTGCACATCTGATAAGAACGATCCAGTTCAATGATCCGAATTCCCCGTCCCTCCTCCGCATATTGATCCATCAATCCGTTGATGAGCTTTCGCGTCGTCTCTTCGTCATGTTCTATCGCAGCCGCGATCCGCTCCAACTCCACCGATTCTCCCATTGTAAACAAAATTGCTTCGATCACGCCCTGCAGCTTTTTTATTTCCATTTCATCCATCCTTTTGTTATCTTCTCGGTCTGCCTGCTTTGCCATCTATCTCACTCCTCGATCAGAGAGTCTATCATGATTTCTCCAAACGTCTCTTCCTGCGCCACCCGGATCGCCCCGGTCTTCATCAATTCCAGAATCGCAAGAAAGGTTACGACAACATGCATTTTACTCGACTGCTCTTCCAAAAGCTGCCGAAAACTGAAATGCCGGTGTTCTCTCGCATAATTTTCTACATAGGTCATTTTCGACGGCAACGGAACTTCTTCTTTTTCAATCTTTCCAAACTTGCTCCGCACCGGATCGATCTTATTATCCTGACGCTTCATCACATCCTGAAAAATCTGATTCAATTTGGAAAGCGTCAATCCATCCAGAAGAGCATCCAGATCCACCGGTTCCGTATATGCCAAAACTTCCTCCGGCACCGTCGGCTGTTTGAACAATACCTGTTCTGCATCCGACTGTCGGTCTTTCAGCTCATATGCCATGTATTTATACATCTTATACTGCAAAAGCTGTTCTACCAGTTCTTTTCTCGGATCTTCCTCTTCCCCCTCTTCATTTACCTCTTTCGGAAGCAGCATCTTGCACTTGATATCCAAAAGCGTCGCAGCCATCACGAGGAATTCACTCATCACATTCAGATCTTCTTTCTGCATCCCCCGAATATATTCCATATACTGATTGGTGATCTCTACGATTGGAATATCGTAAATATCAATCTTGTTTTTATCGATCAAATGAAGTAACAGATCCAACGGACCTTCAAACACTTCCAGTTTTACGGGTATCCCCATGTGCTGTTCATCCTCCTGAAACCATTTCTCTTTCTTCCAAATAAATATGCTGTTTTATTTCTTCCTGTGCCCGCCGTGGATATGCACAACAACAACCTCCGGCTCGTTAAACAAACGCAGATTGATCGTGTGTGTCCCAAGTCCTTTGCTCACGATGATCGTATGTTCTTCTTCCGTTGTCATCTCCCCGGAATACTTCGGAAACGGAAACGCCTGCGGCGTGATACATCCGCGCCAGCCCGGGATCCGCACGATCCCTCCGTGCAGATGTCCCGACAGGACAAGATCTGCCCCCCATTCTTTATATCCCGAAAAATAGACCGGATTATGCGCCATTAATATATGGAAATATCCTTCCGACGCCGTACCGACCTGTCGAGCCACATCTTCCCCACACACATCCATATGCCGGAACTTCTCATACGTTTCCATCGGAAGTTCCAATCCGGTCAGCATGATCCGAAGTCCGTTCTTTGTAAATTCCGCGGAATCATTTTCCAGAAAACGAACGTCCGCTTCCCGAAGCTTTTTCTGATAACGCTCAAATACATTGCCATATTTTTTTGTATTCTCTTTCATCCGCTGTTCGTGATTGCCGTTGCTGTAATACGTCGGCGCGATCTTCGGAAGCTTCCGCACAAATGTCAGCGCAGGTTTCGGAAGACGATCCCGCTTTCCGATCAGCATATCTCCGCCGATCAGGATCACATCCGGCTTCACATCCGCAACAGTCCGTAACAGCATATCATTATTAGCCCCGTAAATCTGATTGTGCAGATCACTTAAAAATACAACGGTCACCTCGCCCGCATCTGCTTCCATCTTCGGCGTGTCAAGATCATAATGTGTCACCCGAAAATGTCTGCGTTCACGAATGCTTTCCACACAGATAGCTGCAGATGCAACCGCACCCGCAGCCAGAATTTTTCTCATCTCGATCATATTTTATACTCCACTATATTCTGTGAAATCATCCCCTATTATCTTATTTATCCTATCATTTTTTTCGGATAAAGTAAAGGAAACTTTCTTTCAAATAATCGAGAAATCCTGCCTTTTCCACCGCTCCTTTTGTCAGAATCTCCACATTTCCCACTTCCTTTTCTCCCAGAAAATAATGCACAGTTCCCACTTTTGCTCCTTTTTTTACCGGCGCTTTCACTGACTGTTTCAGTTCTGTTTTTTTCGTCATCTGCGAAAGATCTGCTCCGGTCGTATCCAGATAAGTAAATGTATCCTTGTATTCTAAGGCAACCGTATCTTTCACTCCGCCGTCAACAGGAAGATCTTTTAGTTTTTCCGGTTCAGTATCCTCATAGAGCTGACATTTTCCAAATCCGTAATTCAACAGATTCACCGCATCTTTAAACATCGACTTCGAATCCTCCGCCGCCATAATGACTGCGATCAGATCGATTCCATTCTTCTTGGCCGTTGCCGAAACACAAAACTTTGCTTCCCCGGTCGATCCGGTTTTTAAACCGGTTGCATACTCATATTGTCTTACCAGCTTATTTGTATTTGTCAATCCAAACTCCGTCGTTCCTTTGTTTGTCGTATGAGTGATATTTTCCATCCAGGTCATACAGTAATCCCGGATCTGCGGATATTTTGTGATCATTTCCCGGGACATCAGTGCAATATCTCTCGCACTGGTCTCATGCCCCTTGGCATCCAGACCATTGCAGTTCACAAATCTGGTATTTTCCATGCCAAGTCCTTTCGCCCGCTCATTCATCTGCTGCACAAATGTTTCTTCACTCCCGCTTATGTACTCCGCCATCGCCACACAGGCGTCGTTCGCACTTGCGATGGAAATACATTTTAACATCGTATCAACGGTCTGTCTCTCCCCAGGCTCAAGAAATACTTGCGATCCGCCCATAGACGCCGCAAACTCCGAGGTGCTCACCTCATCCTCCAGATGAATCTTCCCTTGTTCCAGTGCATCAAATATCAACAGCATCGTCATGATCTTTGTAACACTCGCTGGTGGTCTGGCTGTATCCGCATCCTTTTCATAGATGATCGTTCCCGTAGACGCTTCCATCAGAATCGCAGACGGCGCGCTGATCTCGATTTCCTGTCCTGCGGATACAGGATTCGAATTTTCCGAAACTGCATCCTCCGTATTCAGGTTTTCAACATCCGGCTCCGGAGCATCTTCCGCGCCGACTTGTATCCCAAAACATATTTGCGCTCCCAACAATACACTCAAAAATACCGCCAGAAACTTCCTCATAAAACCGCTCCCCAATTGTTGCATCCATGTATACAATTATATAAAACCTCTTCTTTTCTTTCCGTTCTATATTTTCCTACACAAAGACACACTCTTTCTTTTCAAATATAATCAGGAATTGTAATTTTTAGAACCTTCACCTGAAAGAACCGTTGAAAAGTTAAGACCTGAAAAAGGCATGAAATCACAGGGATTGATTCCTTAGATGAATATTTTATACAGCTTCGCACAATTTCATACAGTTGCGCCGAATCAGGTTTTCTAAATGCTTGATTTTTTTTGCAGAGTATCGTAAAATTATAAAGTTAGCTTATGCACGATCCTTTATGCATAACTGCTGAATATGGGGAGTACTATCGTAATTATAAGGAGGAATCATGCCAGTTCGTACATATTATCATGTTCTGGGAGTATCCAGAGAAGCAACTCTGGAAGAAATAACAAACGCAAAAAATGCATTAGCAAAAGTATACCATCCGGATGCCAATATGCATAATGATATTGATACAACCGCATATATGCAGGAAATATTAGAAGCCTATCGTACACTTTCCGATCCGGAAAAACGCAGGCAATACGATCTGGAACTTGGCGGTGGAAAAAAGCGGGTTTTTCGTACTTTTACGGTCGGAGATCCCGATCGCGAAAAAAAGAAAAAGGAAAAGAAAGAATCCGACTCTTTTGTGACATATTGGAACGCAGCCTGTAAACTCAATGAGATCGTCAATAAAAGCTGTCACCTGGAAGAACAGGCATCCAGACGCGCCAGCCTGCCGATGAAAGTATTGCGAAAAATCGGAAAGACAGATCGGGTGGAACAGGAAATCGAAGAACAACTCAGTGATCTTTCTTTACAAGCTGTTCAGTACATCACGATCTTGAAAAATGCCGGAATTCCGATGGAATACTGGCAGCCCGAGACAATGAATTGGGTTCTTGTCCGCTGGGGGCAAAATCAAGATGCCGACTATCACACATTATTTGCAAAATATGATGCTTATCTGAACCAGAACGCCTCTACAACCGAACGCAGAAAATACAAAGCTCAGCACCGGCATTTTCACAACAGCCTGAAACGTCTGCTGTCATATGCATTATAATAAATATCAATTTGAAAGAAAACCGCCCAAGGTCAAACAGCAATGATCAATTCCAGTCATTCTGCATCTTGTCCTCAAGCGGTTTTCTCTTCTTTTTACCTAATTTCTATTGTTTTACCAATTTTTCAGCTCTTCTTTTCGTTCTTCCAGAAAATGCAGTAAACCTTTACAGCCCTCTGACACATCCCGATAAGTCAGATCAAAATTTCCGGTGTACCACGGATCCGCAATATCCCCTTTTCGTTCTGTAAAATCAAGTAATTTCTGCACTTTCGCTTCCGGATCTCCGCCGAGAATCCGGTTCATATTACGGATATTTGCGGAATCCATTCCGATCAGATAGTCATATTCTTGATAATCCGCTTTTGTCATCTGACGTGCACGATGAGAAAGCACCGGAATCCCCACTTCTTTTAATTTCCTCACAGTCCCGTAATGCGGGGGATTCCCGATTTCCTCGCGGCTTGTAGCTGCAGAATCAATATGAAAGTGGTCGGAAAGACCACGCTTGTTGACCATGTCCTGGAAAACAAACTGGGACATGGTGGAACGGCAGATATTGCCGTGGCAGATAAATAGTATTTTAATCATGTTCTTATATCTCCTTAAATCGTCGTATTTCCCTGTATTTAAAGGCTTTTTACAACTTTCATTTTTATTGTAGTTTCTGTATCTTCTTATAAATTCTCATGTTTTGGCAGTCAAAAGTTGTAAAACTACCCTTCTATTAATATTCCTATCGAGGAATTTATCTTGCCTTATTTTTAAACATTATTTATTAAAGATCCTTTTTAATAATCCTTTTTCTTGCTCTATTTTCAAAGTTTTTTGAAGCTCTTTTACCTGATTTTCTAAAGCATAATTTTTCTTGATTAATTCTTGTTTTTCCTTTTTTTGTTTTTCTAGCGAAGATAGCATACATTCAACTTCGCCTAATTTCATTTCCTTTATTTTTATTTCTTCTTTTATTTGCATTTCTTGCTTTTCAAGCATATAAATTTGTCTCGTATTTTGTTCTATATTTTTTTGTTGTTCATCTATCTTCTTTTCATTTTTATTTACTATTTTTTCTAATTCCATAATTTCTTGTTCATATTGTTTCAATTTCAAATACCTCTTTTCCCATTCTGATTCTTTGGGTGGATTAATATCATTAAGTAATTTTCCTACATTTTTATAATTGAGTAATCTATTTGTAACTATTTTAATATAATGTGAAATTTCTTTTTCGCCACAAAGGTTGTCTGGAAGATATTGATTATTATATATTTTTATTTCACACACTTGAATATTTTTTAGTCCTAAATCGTTCGCTTTTGATTTACTCACTTTATGTGTGACGCATATTTCTATTGCTATCTTCCCTCCCCATTTATAGTAAAATGATTTAGGTTCTGTCCCCTGCAATACTAAATAAGCATCTATAAAATACGAATTATTTTCTGTTTTAATAAAATATTCCGGGAATGCTCGCTTGATATATAATATTATTTCTTCTCCCCAAATATATAGTTTCAATTTTTTTATATTTACCATTGCTAGTTCATATATAGTATGTGTTGTTGAAATTTCACTTGCAACTCCAGCACGCGTAGAATTAGGGTAATATGAAAAATGAGCTTTTCTCCCGTTTGAACTTGTCCTTTTAGGAAACATTAATTCTCCTATTTCAACATTCGGACTATCATAGAATAACAACTCACTTCCTCTATTCTTTATTTGGTTATTTTTCATTTGGATAGCTTGATAAACCGTTACAATTCGAAAACCGTTTTCTGTTTCCAAATACGCAATCTGTTTTGCCATTCATTTCACCCTCTTAATATTAATTCCAGTCATAACAGAACACTTTTTCAAAAAATGTAAAATCGTTGCAATGTACTCTCCTATCATCTGGAAAACCGCATAAAATAAGAAGATTTAGGGAAGAGACTCCTGCCGTAGTAGATAAATAATACCTTTATCACATCCTAACCTCCAAACCCACATCAATCCCCTCTGTTTTATCGCATTTTTCCAGATATAAATCACTTTTCCTCTCTCTTACACCATCCATATCTCATATCCCTGCCTTCTGGCAGAGTCATATACAGGATGCATATTTCTTTCTAATATTCCAAAAAATTCTTCTTTTGTATTTCCTTTTCGATATAATTCCTGACTCGCCCATATAGAATGAAGATTATCTCTGTAACATGATTCATACAGTTTTCGAATTCTTGTTTTTTCATGAACCTGTTCATACATCATATATTGGTTCTGAGCAAATCTCAAAAAGTACTTGTCCCATTTCGGTAATCGATTACTTTTCGATGAATTTAATGCGGAATCCATCGGCATCAAATTCCACAACTCATCATTCATTACAAATGACCATGGTATAAAATGATCTACATCGTATGATTCTTTTTTTATTGGTGTATTTTTAAATACATCTATAATACAAGTGGTATCTAAAATCCCTTCCCATAATTTCCTGACATGCCCTAATTTTCTCATTTTATCGTCTAACGGTGCCAGTTTATATACAAGTCCCGGAACTTCCGGATTATTATTCTGAAGCCAACGAACTTTCTCATACTGGATCCAACCAAGAATTGAAACCATATGATCTTGTATCATTTGACTCCATGATTCATGAAATATTACTTTTCGTTCCAGACCTTTTTGTTCTCCAAATATATATGGAAGCGGTCTCGCAATCTTACTGAGTCGATTATAATAATCCATCATTCTGCCCGCACTGCTATTTAGATCAATCCACTCCGAATCTCTATTAGCAAATCCTGATAACGCTTTATATGGCACATTTTGTGTAAGAGTCATTTTCTCCCCATGCAGTTCTTTATCATAGGCAATAATTTTGTTCTTTATTTCTATTTTGGAAGCATTACTCGCCAGACCGCTTAATTTATGCAACTTTAGCACAGCTTTTTCCAGACTGTCTTTGATTTCTCCCTCTCCTCCAATCCCACTGAGATGAACATGAAATTCCAATACAGAATACCATGCATTGGAAATCATCTCATTGATAATTTCATTGTAGGAAGCGTCTTTCTTTCCCTCAGAAATCAATTGGACAATCGCCTCCAGCCAATAAAATTTATAACAATAAGAGGGATCCTTCATCATTCTTGAAAACCCTGCCAAATCTAACGCATTATAATATCCGGGATCAATATGTAATTGTCTCTCTATTTCCTGAGAATCGTATTTAACCTTCTTTCATTTCCTCTGCCGGATCTCACATCTCTCGTGATCCATTGTTTTTCTATCTCTAATTCAGGAAACCCCATCAATAATTCTGCTATAGCATTCTCTGTCATATCCGTAAAATGTCTGCCGCTTCTCTCCCCTTCAAAATCTCCGTACTTAAAAGACAAATAAATGACTCCATTCACTTTTGTTGCCTCACTCATTTTGCGAATGATTTCCGGTAACTCTCTCCTCTTAACATGCAATATAGATGCACATGCCCAAATACCATCATATATTTCTTTTTCATTCAATTCCTGAAACAACATCTGTTTTACACGAATGCCGGTATATTTACTTGCCGCTTCACACACCGCAAGTGACCCATCTACCGCTTCTACGATACATCCTTGCTCTAAGAAATATTTTGTATCCCTGCCGGATCCACAACCAAAATCAAGGATTGTTGCTCGTTTTGGAAGCAATTTCAGAAATGTATTTTGAATACATGTAAAATTAACAGAAGCTGTATCATCAAAGAATTTCTTTACATTTGCATTATAATAATCTATTGTTTCTCTCATAATACCTTCTTTTCTAAATAAAACCGCTTCTTCATCCGTTTCTTTTTTACCGTCCATCTAATCTCACACTTCCACCGGTATAAATGAAAACCTCGTCACATCAAACAGTCCCATATCTGTAAGTTTTATTTCCGGAATCACCGCCAGAGACATAAAACATAACGTCATAACCGGTTCTACATCACCGCAGATTCCCAGTTCCTCATATGCCTTTTGATGAATCTCTTTCAATTTTTGATCTACCCTCTCACCACTCTGGTCGCTCATCAATCCCGCAATCGGCATTGGCATACCAGAAACCACCTTTTTATCTTTCACAAGTACGATTCCGCCCTCCTGCGCGATTAAAGTTTGCACAGCGAATTCCATTTCATCGTCATTGACACCTACAACAATGATATTGTGTGAATCATGCGCAACAGACAGTGCAACCGCCCCCTGTTTGAGTCCATATCCTTTCAAAAAACCGCACGCCACATTTCCCGTTCCTTGATGTCTCTCTACAACTGCAACTTTTACAAGGTCGACCTTTGGGTCATAGACAAATTCGCCCGCTTCATTCAAAGTAACTTCCGCCGTTGCTTTTCTGGTCACAACACCTCCCGGAAGGATTTCGATCACATTTACTGTATTCTTTTTCAGATGCATTTTAAATTTTTCTTTTGAAAAATCTTTTACGATCACACTTCCTTTTACAGAAGAAATATCATATTTCTCTATTTGTGGAATATACTTTCCTTTTTCTGCCACAAGAGCTCCTTTGATCCATACTTTTTCTACATGAAAGTTTTTCAGATCATCTAGGAGCACAATATCTGCACGATACCCCGGTGCAATCGCTCCACAGTCTTTTAATCCAAAACACTCTGCCGCATTCAATGTTGCCATCTGGATGGCTGTCACCGGATCTAGTCCCTCTTCAACACAGATTCTCAAATGGTCATCCAAATGTCCTTCCTTCAGAATCGTTTTTGGTTGTCTGTCATCCGAACATAGAAGACATCTTCTGCTATTTCTTTCCGTAACTCCTTTTAACAATGTACGTAGATTATGACAAGCGGATCCTTGACGCAGTAAAATATACATTCCCCGCTCTAATCGTTCTTCCATTTCTTCCACTGTCGAACATTCATGATCTGCCAAAATTCTTGCCGATGCATAAGCATTCAATTCTTTACCTGAAATCCCCGGTCCGTGTCCATCAACTATCTTTCCCTCTTTTTTCGCAACCAGCAATTTATCTAACACAGTATCTTCTGCCTGTATTACTCCCGGAAAATTCATAAATTCACCCAATCCCAGAATTTCCTCTCTCCGGATTGGTTTCTCCATATCGGAAGCATTGAGCACTGCTCCCGAATGTTCGAACGGAGTTGCCGGTACACAAGATGGAAGAACAAACTTAATATCAAGAGCTGTTCCTTTCGAAGCTTCCATCATATAATCCAATCCTGTAATCCCACACACATTTACAATCTCATGCGGATCTGCAATGATCGTCGTTCCCCCATGCGGCACCAGCAAGCGACCAAGTTCTTCCGGACTGACATAGGAGGATTCAATATGAATATGACTGTCAATAAATCCGGGGGCTGCAAATCGCCCTGCGCCGTCAACCTCTTCATATCCTTGATATTCTCCGATCCCCGCGATTGTTCCATTGCTGATTGCAATATCTCCCTCTACAATTTTACCAGAGAAAACATTGACCACCTTACAATTTTTAATGACCAGATCGGCGGGAACTCGTCCGGCAGCAATATCAATCAATTTTCTCAAATCTTCTCTATCGATATTTTTCTCCACATTCTTTTCTACACTCTTTTCCATATCTTTTTTCATGTCTTTTTCCATAAACTCTTTTATACCCCCTTCTTCCACTCTCCGATCAGATTTTCTTATCTTTTCAGTTTTCCTTTTCTTTTACAATTTTCTTAATACCGTTTTATAAAATGCAACTGCTCTCACCACAGACTCCATTTCGATATTCTCATTCTTATCATGTACAGAAGCATATTGCTGATTATTAATATCAATAGGGGCAAAACGGATTACCGCATCGCTCAGTTCACTGAAATGACGTGCATCGGTTCCCGCCGGAAGAATAAATGGTGCACAGGCTGCATAACCAAATTCCTCTTCCACGCAAGACTTTATGAATTGATACCCGCTGCTCTGCATACTTGCCGGACGATGATATTCATTTTCAATAACTTCATCCACCTCAACCTGAAATTCCTCAGCAATCTTCTGAAATGTTTTCAAATCTGTTTTTAAATCTTCCTCTTTCACACAGCGGAAAAATACCTCTGCCGTACAATCTCCGTTTTCTGCTGTCCGCAAATTTTTAAAAGTACATGTCGTGCCAAGCATAGAGCCTGCCTGCGCATTCAATACCGGAATCAATCGCTTTAATATCCCTCCAAAGCACCACATATTTGCAAAGATCAGCCGCATCGGCGATTTCATGTAAGGAGCCAATGATTCGAACATTGCCAAAACTTCCGGATGTATTTTCCGGATAAACGGTTGTTTCTTTTCTATTTTTGTGATCAATCCTGCGATACGAACCGCCGGCGATTTTAATTGTTTCACCAAACTGCCATGTCCCTCTGTCTGGGCAGCTTTCACCCGAATGGTATAACGTCCTTTTTCATGAACCGCAAGCATCGCACATTTACAATCCATTCCGCCCATCGGCGCATCAATCACAGCGCCTCCCTCATCCAAAATCCATTCAAATGTTATCTTCTGTTCTTTCAGCCACTGCAAAACAAGAGGTACCCCATCCCCTGCGATTTCTTCATTATGAGAAGAAACAAGGTACACGTTGCATGGCGGGATCCAACCTTCTTCTAATAACTCTTCCAACGCGGAAAACTCTGCAAAAAGCGGGGTTTTCGTATCCACCGTCCCCCGTCCCCAAATGCATCCTTCCGCAATCTGTCCGGAAAATGGCGGATAGCTCCACTTACCTTCCGCCGGAACCACATCGTGATGTGACATGAGCATTACATTTTTTTCCGGTTCTCTTCCTATGAATTTATAAAGATAACAATCTTCTCCAAAATAAAGAACTTCCGCCTTTTTTGTCACTTCAGGAAACAGATCACTTATGACAGAACGTAATTTATAAAATTCTTCCGGGTGAAACTCCCCCTTTTTCGATACTGTCCGGCAAGAGATCATTTTCGCCAGCCTTTTACTATAATATACTTGCCTGTCTTCCGAAAATTCTTCCAAATTTTTTTCTGAAAATACAGGCTTCTTTTCTGCTAATTTTCTTCCTTTCACCTTACACATTTCTGCACGAAGAAATAGGAAAAATACTCCGGCTATAAAAACCATAAAAATTACAGTCAACATGTTCATCTTCTTCCGTTCTGATATCACTGATATCCGATTTCTTTCAGAATCCGATCCATCACCCGCGCATTACGCAATGAAAATTCATGCGTTACCCGAGGATTTTCACCATCTGTGATGCATCTCCCAAACTGCTCGATTTCCAACATATAGTTATCCGGTGCTGTAACTGTAATTTCTCGGACGGATTCTTCTTTTTTCACATAGTATACCAATATTCCTTCTTCATTAAATGAAATCGGCGCTTCGATCGTGCCCTCCGTTCCATAGATAAAAAAGCGATCTCCCCTCTGCGCAGAACACATTCCAGATGTCATACATGCCCGGCTTCCATTACCAAATTCCAAATATGCCGTCGCAAAATCATCGATCTGTTGCTCTGTAAAATGTCCGATTGCTTTTATCTCTTTCGGTTCTTCTTCAAAAACTAACAACGTCAGGCTTGTACAATAGCATCCAAGATCGTAAACAGATCCTCCTAATGTTTCTCTGCGTACACGAATATTTTCAGCTGTATATCCGGGTGTAATAAAAATAGATTCCATAAAAGAAAGTTCTCCGATCGCACCAGAATGGATCGTTTCTTTTACAGATCGAATCAGCGGACTATGTAAATATGCAAATGCTTCCATAAACAGGACTCCGTTTTTTTCACATGCTTCGATCATTTCTTTCACATCTGCTTCCGTTCCGGCAAGCGGCTTCTCACACAACACATGTTTTCCATGTTTCGCAGCTTTGATCACCCATTCTTTGTGCATCGTATTCGGAAGAGGAATATAGACTGCTTCAACCATCTCGTCTTCCAACATTGCCTCTAACGAACCAAACGCTTTTTCAAAACCAAATTGTTCCTGAAATTGTTCTGCTTTTTCTTTAGATCTTCCTGCAATTCCATAAAGATAGCAATTCTCTGCTTTTTGCATTGCAGGGATCGTACACCGTCTGGCAATATCTGCGGTTCCGAGTACACCCCATTTTACCTTTCTGCCCATACTATTTTTCTCCGTTTCTTCTTAATATTTATCGTTTTCGCTTTCTTCCCACGTTTCTCCGAAACTCAGAATCCTATTATGGTATCTATTTTAGCATGTTCTTTGTCCTTGCTCAACTCCGAAAACTTTACTAAGATGCCGTGTTCTAAAATGAAATTTTATCAGCACAAATGGCAAGAGCCTTATCAACTCTTGCCATTATATGTTTGGGCATCATCCCTATATACTGTTTTGACCTCTGCTTATCAATCGTCCTAATGACGTATATTCCTTCTCTTTTGCCTCTATTTCATTCCTTCGTTTCTTTCCTTTAACGCAATTGCAACCTCATCCATCTTTTTAGAATCCAATTTATACCAGATAAGCGGGATGATTCCAACAAGCTGAAGAATTGCCGGAATTAAATTAACAATCACATTAATTCCGGTCATTGCAGATGCACTCTGCTGTTCTCCTGCAACGTATCCTGCCGCTGCAAGTAACCAGATGCTTAATGAGCCTGTAATAGCTGATGCCAATTTAACCGAGAAACTCATCAACGAAGAAGAAATCCCCTCATTACGAACCCCAAATTTATAATCGCCATAGTCAATACTATCGCACATCATTCCATAAGAGATAGCACCTGCCCCCTGTGAAAATCCTCCTATTACAGAAACTCCAAGTACAAATGCAATTGTCGGATGTCCATTAAAGAACAGAACCAGATCACTTGCGGCATTAATAATAAGCAAGATGATCATATAACCTTTCTTTCCGAATTTCTTTGTTCCCCAAGGTAATGTTGCCGTACCAATAATCTGGCACACAGTCAATGTTGTAAACACTGCGGATATCATTGTATAAGAACCCACTACATAAATAACATAATATGTAAGCAATGACATTCGGGCCATCGCACCAATAGCTCCAATAAACACTGTACTTATTGAAATTACAAGAGGTTTATTTTTCAACATTAATTTTAAATCTTTTGCAAAAGAACCTTTATTTTCTTTTTTCACGGGTTCTATGATCTCAATTTCTTTACATTTAAATCCACATATCAAAAATAACGGAACAGAAACAAGTGCAAGGATTACTGTTGTCCATAAAAATCCTCTTCCATTTGCCGTATCTGATTTACTGAAAAATAAAATCATTGGCATTGCCACAGCTGCAAGTACTGTCTGAAGTACATTACTGGCTACATTTGCGATAGAAATAATTTTCATTTTTTCATTTGAATCTGTGGACAATCTGTTTACAATACCATTGATCGCTACACCTACTGCTGTATATGCCATTCCGGCAAGAATATAAGAAACTCCGCAGAGTACGGCTTTCATTACTCCTTCCACCGGCCATACTGTAAATGTCAAAATATCAAAGATAGCAAGGAATGGCGGCGCAATGATAATATAAGGTCTGAATTTGCCCCATTTTGATTTTGTCTTATCTACAATCACCCCCATCATTGGATCATTTACAGCATCCCATACACGCGCTACCAGCATAATCGTTGAAATTGCTCCCGCCGAAAGACTTACTACATCTGTATAGAACAACATTAAATATGTGTTGATCATATACCAGATAATATTTTGGGACATAAATCCCATGGAATAGTATAATGAATTTTTCGTTGCTTTCTTCATAATATCCTTTCTGTGTGATATTGCACTCACACGGTGACTCTATTATCATTTTGCGTTTCATCTTTGTCAGATATTCGGAACTTCTCTCAAAAGTGCATCTATTTGTTCTTCATTGATTTCAATCGATTTCTCATGAAGTATATCCCGTAATTTCATTCTGCTGAAGCAATTCATCATATCATCAAATGTCATTTCCGGCGTAAACGGAATGATTGTTTTTTTCATTTCTTCAATTACATCGGTCAGAACTTCTTTTGCTGCAGGGTTGCCCATGATTCTTCCGATTGTACAATCCAAAGAAAGCCATGCACTTTCGTCATCTGTCACATGTGCTTTACATTTTGGCTTTGATAAAATCTTCTCTTCCACAGTGCCGACACAAAAATCACCCATTACATCTTTTAAAAATCCAACACTATCTTGTACCCAGTTTGGAATTCTCTCACAAAATGCACTCTCCCTTGTCTGGATTGCAGTATCTCCTACTGAAAATCCATGTGGACCAAACGCATAAATATGACTTTCAAATGTGATTCCGGCTTTATCTAATGAGATCGCCATATCTAATGTATTTTTTATAGGTACTACATTATCCGCTCTTGATGCAAATAAGAAACATGGCGCTGTATCATAATCTACTTGTTTTGCAATGATTGGCGCATCCTCTGCAATCTCATCTACTACTTCATTGAGTACGGCATACCCAAGTATTGCTGCTGCCGGTTTATGCTTTGCGATCGTTGCCGCTGCTCCTGCAAGATGACCTCCTGCTGAGAATCCGACAACAGCAATTTTATCAGACAAAACATTCCATTCCTCTGCATGATTTTTAATGTATTCCATTGCATCCTCATAATCTTCCAATGGCTCGGGCCATTTATGATCATCTCCAACAGAATATCTTAATACAAATGCATGATATCCTGCTTTCAAATAGGCAAATGCTACCGGATCCGCCTCACGATCCGAGCAAAATTGATATCCGCCTCCCGGAATCACTAAAACTGCCGGTCTTTTTGTTATGTTTCTAAATTCTTTCCCGGCATCCTGTAGATATGCTGTAAGACTTACATCCTGTCTGCTGTTAATAGCTGCTTCTAAAATTTTCATCTTCTCCCACCTTTTCGCTTTTCCTCTCCACCTGTATATACTTGGTTACTTGCTATGTCCGGCACTGGTGTACAAAAGGAGGAACGTTCCTTTGTACAACTACGCTATTATTATATTTTTAACAAAAACTATTTTCTCTCGAATAATCATGTTTCTTTATGATAAATATCTTTCTTCTTCATATTTTCGTAAGAAAAAAAGCTTGAAAAGGATAATATTTTCAAAAATAATTATCTTTCTCAAACTTTTCTTCCTGCATATACTCTATTCGTACGCATACTGGATATTTAAATAACATATTTCATTTGCAGACAATGTGATCTGTAATTCTAACACTTCATCTTTTACCTCATATGTTCTCAAGGTTTGTTGAGGTACAAGTATCTGCTTTAAATACTCGACATCATCATTATGTAAAAATGCCGGCATAATTATCTTTTCATATGGTGCAATTCTTCTCAATTCATCCTGTACACTGCCATGCTCTATATTTACAGAATGCTTTTTTACGATATATCGTCCGTTTTTCACATTTTCTAACCGAATCTTCAGTTCTTTTTCATTTTCGTCGTCAAAGTATCGTTCCATCTTCTCCAACTGCTGTTTCATCTCATCCAGATAATAATGATAACTTAATCTTTTGCAGTTGTGGCATATAATCTGATAATCTAAGAAATCATTTCCAAATACGATCGCATACTCATTTTTCCCCAAATAATATGGCCCCGCTTTTTGTAGGAAAGAGTATGCATAATAGGATGGCTTTCGCAATCCTTGTTTTGTGATTAATCCGTCTCCTCCGAACAGAACTTTATCTTTCATTCCATTTATATAGCAGAGATCCAGCGGAACACTATGTGGCAGAGCATTTGTTTTTTCAAAACACTCAATCACATTTTTTATGATCGATGCGCCTCGATAACAAGAATCATTTAAAATATTCATCTGTTGAATGCTATCATAATAATCTGTGATGTAAATATGTTTGATCTCCGAAATCAGATCCGCAAAAGATTCGTAAAAAATCTGAAGCTGATTTTTAACGTATCCACTATCCGTAATACGGTTGACGGTCATACCGTCCCCTGTTTCCATACAAACGTACGGTTTTACCTGCATAGTCAATGCAGGTAATTTTCTTTGATTCTTTTTTGCAAATTCTTCAAATTGTCGGATTCCATCCCAATCCCCCAATTCCAAACCTGCACCAAACAATTCCTCTATCTGATATATCGCAAGAATTTCTTTGATCTTATCGTATAAAGTCCAATATAATTCCGCTTTTTTCTCATCAAATAAAGTATTGTATTCTAATTCAAAACGCCAGTTTCTTATCTCATTACTTCCATAATGCGGCGCAAAATGAGAAAGCATTTTTTTCAAATATGCAAACAGCATTTCTGATTCTTGTAATTCTCTGACCGAAATAGTAAACCATAATTTCAAATTATTTTTTAAAAGAAAATCAAAAACTTGTTCTTCCAGATAAAACGTATAGATCTCTTCTTCCGAAAACTTACTCCAATCTAAATGTATTCTGACATATTTAAAATTCAACTCTTTCTGCAGCTCTTCAAACTGTTCCCTTGCTTCATAATTCAGCAGCAAATTACAATCTCTCAGATTAATAATTTCTCTCCAGTATGGTCTGTATAGCTGTTTATTACCGACGTCTACCGAGATAACGTCTTGAATTTGATCCACAGCTTTAATACCGCCCAACTTTTCTATTGCTGTCTGCAGATTTTCTGTTTGTTCTTTCTTTTCAAACTCTTCTTTTACCTTTTGTTCTATCCGATATTCATATGGTGACATCTCATATCGTTCTGTAAAATATTTCCGAAAAGAAGCTTCATTTGGAAATCCATTATCCATTGCCACACATAACAAATTTTTATCACTATGCAGCAAATCTTCCCACGCATTCTCTAATCTTACATTACATAAATACTGATAATAATTTATCCCGAAATTTTTCTTGAAAAATCGCGAAAAATATGTTGGTGTCATGCAAAATTGACTGCTGATCTGTTTTAATGATAAATCTTCTTGAAAATGCTCGCTAATGTAATCCGTTATATTTTCAAAAAGGGGATTGAGTTCTGTGATAACTACATTTGTTGCGAAATTACTTACTAAAAAAATCAGAATTTCACAACTTATTTTATTCCATTCCGCCCATTGATACTCGGTTCTTTCATATTGTAACACGAGTAATTCAGTCAAATATTTTCGTAATATTGCAAAATTATCATTTTTTGTATTTGTTGAATTACATAGAAAACGATACTTTTTGTTTGGAAATAATTTTCTGAACTTTCTGATGGAGATCGTAAATTCTGCATATAACGACTTCGCTGCCCGAATTGAAACAGGTGTTTTTGAATTGATCACGATTATTTCATCTTCCGTCAAGATCATCCCTTCCCCTGCATCCATCGTTATATTTAACTCATTTTCAATCCCTAATAGAATTATAATGTCATTTGAACATATTTTTTCACACTCTGTACAATATTTTACTGCTGATGTTATCACACGTTCCATATCTCGTTCTTCTTTCATTTCTAAATCGTTTATGTAAGTTTTTTTGCGCAACTTACTCAACCACGAAGACCTTCGCCGTCGACTGCCTCTTTTACGATTTCTTCCATCTCTCCCGGATCCAATTCAATCTCTGGCAACAATTCAAAATAGAAATCCGTATATTTCTGCGCAAGCGCCGAAATACAACGCTTCTGATAAATTTTGAAACGACGTACAGAAAGTTCATCTTTTTCCAATGTAATATATACACTGATCCAAAGTTTTCTTCCTGTTTTTACAACTTCATAATAAAGATCTGAATAGCGACACCCTCTCAACTCCGGTTCCACCAACTCTCGGATCTCTTGAATGGTTTCTTCTCCCGGAGAAATCAATAGTAAATCTCGGATTCCCGAAATTACCGTCTTGACCGGCGCCGGAAGCATGATCATCGACAAAATGATCGTCAGGATCGAATCCAGATACGGAACCCACGGCTGAAACCATGAAAACGTAATGAACTTCGGCATAAAAAATGCCGCCGCCATCCCAATGGAAATAATGCTGTCGATCTTCCACCCCTGCATTTCCGCCTGGATCAGCGGTGAATTCATTGTGCTGTTCCGATACTTCAAATACAATGTAACCGCAATACCGATCAGACATGCTGTCAACTCAAATCCTGCAACAGTATCAAAAGAAACAACTCTTCCTCCATGTAGCACAATATTCATACTGTTTGCGATCAGCCCGATTGTAACCGCCGTCATTGTAATACCTTTGACTACAATAAAAACCGTTTCAATCTGCATGTATCCAAACGGATGTTTCTCGTTACTTGGTTTATAAAGAAGCGGTATCAAAAATACCGATGGCAACAACATAAAAAATTCAATCCCATCATAAACCGCATCCAAAAGTACCGCCTGAGAACTTGTATAAATTGCCATTCCTAACTCTAACACGACAAAGAATAAATTTCCGTAAAGCGACACGGACATCGTCGCTTTTTCCTTCTTTGGTGTTTTTCGTCCGATTCGCATCGTATCTACATCCTCTCTGTTTTTAGCATAATCATCATTATAACATAGAAAATTTTTTCGGCAACAGTTCCGGCATCCACTTTTATAAAGCCTTTATAAACCATTTACTAAAATTCAATATTCCAAATATGCACTTTTCATCGGACTCGCTGCATGTTCTGCAAATATCCTTATATGTATCACACCTAACCGTTTATCGAAAGAAAAAAATGAGATAACAATTCAAATTGCTACCTCATTTTTTCTTTTATTTCATGTATTAAAAATGTGTTTTTCATTATAACCATTATGGAATCCAATTTGAGACCGGTGAAGAAAGAATCAATGTAACCCAAGTCGACTTTTTAGATGCCCAGATTTTGAACTTGGCTACGGGCTCTCCGATTTTCTTTAACACACGTATCGCTATGTGTTCTCTTGGACCACTTGAATATCTGGAAGCTAAAATCAGACCCGATCTTTGTCAATTCATTGTCAGTATGAGCGAACCACCTAAGTGGTACGATAGTCCAGATTACCTATAACAATATCAAATAATTAAAAAAGCATCCGAATATGATTCAAAATATCATCATATCCCGATGCTTTTTTCTTTACTCCACCAAAATTTTTTTCAACTTCTCTAAATCTTCTGCATTCACTCCGCATTCTTTCAAATACGTTTCTGCATTTCCCCATGTAGAATCCAAATAATCCAATGTAATTTCCATTTCTTCTTTAGGGGAAGATAATAACACGTCAGAAATTTCTATTCCGCGTTGTTTAAAAATTTTTCTCTGTTCTTCAAATATACTTTTCATATTTTCAGCACTTACACTATAATCTGCTGCAACCACTTCTTCCGAAACACCTGCCAGACGAAGCAATAACATTGCAATGACACCTGTACGGTCTTTTCCTACTGCGCAATGAAAAACAACCGGTTCTCCATTTCTTTCTGCAATCCGTTCCATCACTTCTTTAATTTCTTCTTGATGTGTATTTAAAATCGTAATGTAAAGATCGGATAGTCTTTCCGGTATCGAAAGCGCTTCTTGAGAATCATTCATCCGATCCGACATCGGAATTGAATAATATGTAAAGTTTTCTCTGATCCTGTCCGGCGCTTGTTCTACTTCACTTCTGCTTCTAAGATCTAAAACATATGTGATCTTCTTTTCTTCCATCCAAGACAGATCATCCTCTGATAATCGATGTAATGCATCTGATCTATAAAAACATCCTTTTTTTATCGTTCCCCCATTTGCCGGATAACCGCCCAAATCTCTAAAATTACAAGTCCCATCCATCGGAACCGGAAGATTCACACTCCATTTTTTCATTTCCTGTATCTACCTGCCTTTCTCCCATACTTCTTCTTTCATATTACTTTTAATATAGACAACTGCTCCGCCCAAACATAATAAAAACATCAGAACAGAAAGTGCGGCAGCTTTTTGATAGTCAAGATATGTATTCACTTGTTGATACAATAAGATTCCCAACATTTTCGGATTATTCGGACCAGTAAGATAAGGGATCGTAAACGCTCCGATCTGTCCCATTAATATAAATGTGGCTGCTACGATCACATCTTTATACACAAGCGGCCATATGATTTTCTGAAAAATCTTCCAATAAGAACATCCCGCATCTCTTGCGCTTTCCACATAGGAATCTGCGACTGCCGATAATGCTGCGGAGAGCAGCATAGCGGAAAAGGGGATATTAAACCAAAGATTGCACAAAATAATTCCTTTTATATCATATAAAAGTCCCGGCTTGTATGCGATACCAAATAATTGTAAAAAACGATTGATAAAGCCAGAATCCTTTATGATATTCATAACAGCGTATACCGCTACAATTCCCGGAATAAATCTGGGAAGTAAGTAAAGTCTTCCGATCAATTTGCTGATCTTACTTTTAGAAAAACGCAAATACAATGCCAGCAAGAAACTGAAGATAATCGCTAAAATCATCGTGCTAAATGCTTCGATCGCCGTAAAGATCAAACTCTGAAAAGCTTCTTTACTTGTGAAAAAGTATTGATAATTTGCCATTGTAAATGTACCGTCTGCAGTTTTAAATGACTGCAAGATCGTATTGATGATCGGAAGCACTACGACTAACATCATAACTGCGAATGCCGGAAGCACCATCGCATATGGCGTCCATGTTTTTTGCCTTTTTTGTTTCATACCATCCTCATTTCCAATATATGATCCTCCTGCTTTTTGCAAGGAGAATCATATACTATTTCCTCTACTGTGCAAGACTTCCGATTTCCTCTGTCCATCTTGCAGCAATATCTTTTTGAAGCAAACCAATGGAAAAATATCTCAAAGAATCCATATTTGTCTCTTCCAGCCAGTCTTCATGTTCCAGTCCTTCTAATTTTGAAGAATCAACAACCGGGGATGCAAACATTGTGTTCCAATCAATCGCCTGTGCTTCATAACTCAAATAAAAATCAATTACAGAAAGTGCTGCTTCTTTATCTTTTCCAATAGACGGGATCATAAATCCTGCAAGACCACCTAAGAAAGGCTCTTCTAATTGTGTCAATTTGATCTCTTCCGGAAGTGTTCCCATTGCTTTCTGGCTCAACACCATATTTACAAATGCCGGTGTCATATCTACTTCTTTGTTAGCCAGCAATTCCAATGATCCGGCATTTTTCATCGGATATTGTACTTTACCTGCTGTTTGATAGAGATACGGATGAAGTTCTTCCAACAAGGTAAAAGCATTGTCCCATTCTTCGGTATGCTCTGTCTTCCACTTTTCATCGGAAGAGGTTGCCGCTTCTTCCGGAAGCTGATTATAAATCGTATTTGCAACAAACGAAAAGCCTGAATTTCCCGTACTTGGATCATTGTATGTAAAACGTCCCGGATGTTCCTCGATCCACTGATATAACTCCTCTGCGGTTTTCGGCGGGTTCTCTACTGTTTCTGAGTTATATGCCAAATAAACTGATGTTCCTCTGTATGGAACAAAGTTATCTCCTACAATATTATCCTTAAAGATCAAATTCTCATAATTTGGAATTTTAGATAAATCAATTTCTTCAAAGAAATCTTCACTTGTCTGCGCTTCGATATTTGCGATCGCACTGTCATCGATCGCGATCAGATCGAAATCCGTATCTTTTTCGCCTGCTTTATATGCAGCGGAAAGACGATCCGGCAAACTTTGTTCACTTGTTCCCGATACAACAAACTGTACTTCAACTTTTGCTATTTTATTATATTCTTCGTTTGAATTATAAGCATCGGCGATTGCCTGCAATGCTTCTCGCACTTCTTGTCCTCCGCTTGACCAGATTGTAACGGTTGGCACCTCTTCTTCTGTTGTTGTTTTGCTGCTTCCACATCCAACCATTGTACAGATCATAGTCATTCCCATTGCTGCTGCAAATGCTCTTTTCCCTCTTTTCATCCAAATGTTTTTTTTCATAGTTGTTCTCCTTTTCATTTCCATTCATTAATTACTTTCTTTATCTATGCTTTATGCCCTTGCCGCAAACTCCTGTTGTCTGTCAAAGATACAGTTTACGCGGTTTCCGGTCTCAAAGCCTTTCGCCTGATCTTTTTCCAGAAATACTTTCAACATTTCCTTTTCAGACTTTTTAACGATTGCCTGTGTATAATGTCCAAGTGACATCATCTGAAAGATTTCATACTTTCCATTTTGATCATGCTGAAGCGTCACATCTTCCGGACGCACTGCAAATGAACTTCCATTCTCTTCAATAAAATTCATCTCCCCGATAAATTCTGCTACAAATCTTGTCTTCGGATGATCATAAATTTCCTCCGGCTTTCCTACCTGTTCCATATATCCCCGCCGCATAACTGCGATTCGGTCTGAAATAGCCATTGCTTCTTCCTGATCGTGTGTAACAAATATAACGGTCAATCCGGCTTCTCTTTGTATCCTTTTTAACTCCTCACGCATTTGTCCGCGTATTTTTGCATCCAATGCAGAAAATGGTTCGTCCAAAAGCAATAAAGACGGTTTTAACACTAACGCTCTTGCGATTGCAATTCTCTGCTGCTGTCCGCCGGAAAGCTGACTTGGATACTTTTTCTCTGATCCATCCATTCGGACTAATTCCAGCATTTTTTTGATTTCTTTTTTGATCTGCTCTTTCGGACATTTTCTGATCTGCATTCCAAATGCCATATTTTCATAAACGGTCATATGTGGCCAGAGATTATAACTTTGAAACACCATACCTGTCGGTCTTTTTTCCGGCTGAAGATTTTGGATCTCTTTTCCGTCCAGTAAGATCCTTCCTGAATCTATCTGGTTAAATCCGCCGATCGCTCGTAAAATGGTTGTCTTTCCACAACCTGATGGTCCTAAAAGAGTCAATAATTCGTGTTCTTTTACACTGAGATTGATATTTTCAACCCCTTCATTTTTACCAAACTTTTTTGTTAAATTTTCAATGATTAATTTTTCACTCATGACATACCTCACATTTTAAATCCACTTGACAAGGCTTCCGCGCTCAAGTATTTGCGGAACACGATCAATAATAGAACAGACGGAATCAACAAAATCACTGCGAAGACTGCTCCTGCCGTATCCGGGAACGACATAATGATTCCGTATAATTCACTCGGCATCGTATGTATATTCGGCAGCCCGATCAAAAGTGAACCTTGTGCTTCTTCCATTGATCCAAGAAATGTATACAAGGATGCAACAACAATTCCCGGCCATGCCATTGGCATTGTGATCTTGAAAAACACCTGAAGTGCAGATGCTCCCGCATCTCGCGCGCTCTCTTCCTGCTGAATATGTACTGTTCGAAATGCACCACTTGGAATCCACACCATAAACATCATCGTATTTACAACATGTACGAGCACAACTCCTGTAAACGTTCCTATGAGATTTAATTTATAAAATATTACTGCCATCGCTGTATAAATCCCCATTTTAGGAAATGCATTTGTCAAAAGAAAACTCAGCCTCACAAAACTTCTTCCTTTAAACTGATACCTTGCAATCGCATATGCCGCCGGAAGGCAGATCAGCAACGAGATTACCGTGACTACAACCGCCAAAAGTAAGGACGTCGTAATAGACTCTAACATCTGACCTTTTGATAAAATATAATCCCACCACTTTAATCCATACGTTTGAGGGATTACGTCAGGATACTCATATTTCCCTGCAAATGACAATGTCAACATATTAAACAGCGGACCATAAAAAAAGAGAACGAATACAGCCAAAAGAATCCATTCGGCAAATTTTCTTTTTCCCAATCCATAATACAAACGTTTCATTCCTCGTTTCCTCCTGATTTCCATCTGACCGAAATTCCGGCTGCCAAAAGATTTTCATATTGACAGTTTTCCTCATACATCCGTAAAACAACTGTATGCTCCCTCTGTGAATCCGCTTCTTGTTCTTCCTTCAAAACACCTGCTATTTTGATTTTCTCTGTACTCTTTGTAAAACGTAACGGAAGTTCTTTCTCTATCTGTTTCCCGCGGATTCGTAACACCGGATGACACGCTGCCCATTTTAAATTCCAGTTTTCATATTCTGAAGAATGATCCACCTCGATCCATAAATCTTCTTTTTCTGCCCAGGCATGTAACAAAGGTCCCTTCGTGACAATTGTTTTTTGTCTCATCACCGCTCCCAAAACAGCTTTTTCCACTCCTTCGTTCTGTCCTTCTCCGCTGTCTTCAAGCAATGCATAGGTAATCATAACCGGAAGTTTTTTCGGTTTTTGATGAATATCCTTTCCACTGACTGCTGCCAAATGATACCCCGCTAATACTTTTTCTTCCCAAAATTCTAAAGCCTGTCTGTTTCCCATAATATGTCCGGCCATCGCTTCGGTTCCACCGCTCGTATTAAAAACTTCTATATAATCAATTTGATCCCAATCATGGATTTCCAGATCCATCCGACAACCGGCTGTAACAGGTCTTCCTATACAAAACGGATGGGCTAATCCGATCGCACCTGCGCCGGCTGCTCTCAATTTTCCTAAGAATTTTTCAGGTGCTCTCGGGTCTAAATTGGTAAAATCAATCATATGTTCAATACCCAATGCCAAAATATGTCCGTAAAATGTTGTTACTTCGATTCCTTTTAACAACTGAATATGTAATTGTTCCTCTTGTATTGTTTTTTCTGCCTTTTCATGTCCCGAACAAGTATTATGATCCGTCAGCGCAACAACACCATAGGCTTCTTTTTCTGCCCATCTCATCAGTTCTGCCGCCGTCATTTCTCCATCCGATTCCGTGGAATGATTATGTAATTCTACTCTTTGATACCTCATAATTTTTCCTCTCTTTTGATCACAACCTGATAGGGAGTATTCTGATTCAATACCTGATATACATGCAATACAACCTTCAAAACTCCGCCGTGGAATTTCCATGTACGAAACCCTTCCGAAGCTTTTTCCGGAGAAATAACGATCTTTTTTGTCATTTCATCTCGATGTGCACATCCTAAATACGCCTCATTATGGAATACAGACACATTGATCTCTGTTTTTTCTCCGTTGATCATTCTTATAATTTCGTTTTCTTCCGGATTCGTGCCTACATTTTCTCGGTACGCTTTGATACAGGCTTCACGATCTTCTTGCGTAATCTTTTCCATTATTCTTTTTTCAAAAGAGACTTCTACTGTAATTTGATCCATATCAACCGGTAATACGACTTCATAAGCAATATTTCCGATAAACCCTTTCATCAGTTCGCCTGATACTTGATATTCCTTCATCTGTTCCTTCCTTTCTTCGAAAATCACAAGCGCCAGTATAAAAATAATTTTTTAACTTTTCACCAAGACTCCGTTAAACTCCTGTTAATCATTTTCTTCAAAAGTTAATTTTTCTTTAAGTGCATTCGATTACAACGCATTTTTATTTCCATCCGTGATTTTTTTCACAAATTAAATATTTTGAAGTTTTTTTATTGATTTTGTTGCTTTTATATGTATAATATGATAATGGAAGTCGAAGTTTTTTCGACTCTGTGGAAAGGTATTTTTAAGACTGGATATTCAGCTTATGATAGATACATTTCCATAAGAAAATACAATTTAAGAAAAGAGGTTAATGTAAGATGGCAGAAATCGATTTGAGCAAGTATGGTATCACCGGAACTACCGAAATTGTGTACAATCCTTCTTATGAGACATTATTCGAGGAAGAGACAAAACCGGAACTTGAAGGTTTCGAAAAAGGTCAGGAAAGTGAACTTGGCGCTGTCAATGTTATGACAGGTATCTACACAGGACGTTCCCCGAAAGATAAATTCATCGTAATGGACGAGAATTCTAAAGACACTGTATGGTGGACTTCTGACGAGTACAAGAACGACAACCATCCTGCATCACAGGAAGCTTGGGATACTTGTAAAGCACTTGCTTTAAAAGAACTTTCCAACAAAAGACTTTTTGTAGTTGATGCATTCTGTGGAGCAAATGCTGACACACGTATGGCAATCCGTTTCATCGTAGAAGTTGCTTGGCAGGCACACTTTGTTAAAAACATGTTCATTCAGCCTACTGCTGAAGAGCTGGAAAACTTCGAACCGGATTTCGTAGTTTACAACGCTTCCAAAGCAAAAGTTGAAAACTACAAAGAGTTAGGACTGAACTCTGAAACAGCCGCTATGTTCAACATCACAACACGTGAGCAGGTTATCCTGAATACATGGTACGGCGGAGAAATGAAAAAAGGTATGTTCTCTATGATGAACTACTTCCTTCCATTAAAAGGAATCGCTTCTATGCACTGCTCCGCTAACACAGATTTGAACGGTGAAAACACAGCAATCTTCTTCGGACTTTCCGGAACAGGTAAAACAACTCTGTCCACAGACCCGAAACGTCTTCTGATCGGTGATGATGAGCATGGTTGGGATGACAACGGTATCTTCAACTTCGAGGGCGGATGCTATGCAAAAGTTATCAACCTTGACAAAGACTCTGAGCCGGACATTTACAATGCGATCAAGAGAAATGCTCTTCTTGAGAACGTAACACTGGATGAAAACGGAAAGATCGACTTCGACGACAAGAGCGTAACAGAGAATACTCGTGTATCTTACCCGATCGATCACATCGAAAAGATTGTTCGTCCGGTATCCGCTGCACCGGCTGCTAAAAACGTAATCTTCCTGTCTGCAGATGCATTCGGAGTACTTCCTCCGGTATCTGTTCTGACACCGGAACAGACAGAGTACTACTTCCTGTCCGGATTTACAGCAAAACTTGCTGGTACAGAACGTGGAATCACAGAGCCTACTCCGACATTCTCAGCTTGCTTCGGACAGGCATTCCTTGAACTGCACCCGACAAAATATGCGGAAGAGCTCGTTAAGAGAATGGAAGCAAACGGAGCAAAAGCTTACCTTGTAAATACAGGATGGAACGGAACAGGAAAACGTATCTCCATCAAAGATACCCGCGGTATCATCGATGCGATCCTGAACGGAGACATCCAGAACGCTCCGACTAAAAAGATTCCATACTTCAACTTTGAAGTTCCGACAGAACTTCCGGGTGTAGATCCTGCAATCCTGGATCCTCGCGATACTTATGCAGACGCTGCACAGTGGGATGAAAAAGCAAAAGATCTGGCTGGAAGATTCATTAAGAACTTCGCTAAATACGAAGGAAATGAAGCTGGTAAAGCTCTTGTACCGGCTGGTCCGCAGCTGTAAGATCTATATCTTTTCAAAGATTGATACAATGAAATTAAAAAAGACGGTCACACGCTCGTGTGCCCGTCTTTTTTTGTATAGGCGACGAGCCAAAGTCCGGGCTTGCCCGAGACCTTGGCGACTGCTTACAATCCCGGAATATGCCTTTTGGCACTTCCGGTGATCCAGCCTGTTTTATTGATTCTCCGCTGATAGATCATCCGCAACAAAGTCAACTATTCTTATCTCTCCGGCTTTCAAAAATAGTTTCCGTTCTTTTCCGTTAAACCAAAGAGAAACTTCCTGCTCCTGCTCTGCTTCCAGCCGTGCCTGACAATCTTTTCCACCTTTCATTCTCGCAGAAACCAAAATTCCGCCCTCTCCGCGGAAGTGTTCAAAAGCTGTCTCCTCTTCTTTCTCTTTCCAGTTTTCCGGAACTGCCGGAAACAGGTCGATCCGCCCTTTCCGCGTCTGCAAAAGCATTTCCTGAAGCCCGTCTGCCGCATACATATTTGCTTCCAATATAAATGGACGATAATGAAATGTCGTATACCCCCGCCGTTTATAATCCCCGTTCAAATGAAATCCATTTGGCGAACAAAAACTCTCCCAAAAGATCCGTAGCTGTTCATATGCCCCCTCTCCGTTTCCCTGCACTGCATACAAATGCGCCATCCACACAAATGAAAATCCAACCCACATGCCGCTCCCGAGCCTCTCATAATCCTCGACCACCGCATCAATGATCTTTCGGTCATCCTCTTGCTCATATTGGTACAAATGCAGCGGACAGATTGCCAGAGCGTTGGACAAATGCCGATGCGATTCCTCCAGACTCTCATCCGGCGAAAGCATCAATACGCCTCTTTCATTCACAGAAAATTCAGAAAGATGAGAAAGAATCTCTTCCCACTCTTTTTTCGGACACTCTCCCAGTTCTCCGGCAAATCGGATCAATGTCTGGTACAGATAACGCAAAAGCGCCAGATCATAATGACTGTTCGGAGTCAGCCAGGCTTCGGCTTCATCATCATGGATTTCCGGAGAACTGGACACCGGAAGTACATAGTCCCCGACTTCATTCTTTTGTAAAAGTCCTCGGATACACTGTTCTGTTTCCTGAAAATAAATCCATGCCCGTTCTCTCAAAAATGTGCGATCGCCGGTATATCGATAATATAGATCGAATGACTAGCACAGCCAGATCTGGTGGGTCGGTGACAACGAATACATCGGCCATCCTCCCAACGGTTTTCCATCGATCGTCATCACGCCCGGAAGACAGATCCCTTTTGTCTGATAGAATTTTTCGGCAAATTGTTTCGCCGCGTCTTTTTGAGCCCACAAAAAATCAAGAAAGCTCTCTCCTTCTTCCAAATGATTTGCCTTATAAAAATGCGTATAACTCAGCTGGGTATTCAGATCATTATGATAATCCCCTTTCCATGGCGGGAGCTTTCCGTCATCCGCAGTCCATACGCCTTGAAGCGGCATCGGATATTCCCCTTTTCTGGAACAGGATGCAAACAGATAGTTCGTCAGATACCATTGTTTCTCAAACATCGGATCGGGAACCCGTATCCGGCTTTTCTTCCAATATGCAGTCCACCACGCCCGATGCGCAATCCGGCACTTCTCATATCCGTCACCCAGCTCTGACCGTAAGGCGTCTATCGCATCCTGCAGCCAGTCATCGCCGTCCTCACTTGTCACGATCCGATAAAAAACCTCCGTGCTCTCCCGATCTTCCGTCTTCCCTACGACAATTCCATACGAAAACGCCGCGTCGACTTTCTGCGTAAACCAGAAAAACTGAAACTTCCTAAGGCTGCCATTTTCTGTCATTTCACTGACAGTACGCATTCCGCTCTCAGCTTCCGGATAATGAAGCTTTTTCAGAGAGCCTTGCGAGATTTCCCGATGCATCGGATCATAGACCTGTTCTTCTTCCTTCTCCGGTCTTCCAAAATCCGGATGTTCCAGTTTTACCCGAAATGAATCTGCCGAAGCAGAAACCCGGATCATACCGGTCTTCGTAACTGCATGGCAGAAGCTTTCCACAATGGCAGCTTCTGCTATACTTGTTCCCTTTTCCGATACGATCGCAAATTTCGCTTCGGCAGTCTCTAAATCCAATTCCGAACACACATGATCTCCATCCGAAAAACAAAAAATTAATTTCCCGGACGACAGCTTCGTCGGAGTCGGACATTGATATGGCGCATCAAAAAATTCCCGGATTTCTCCTGTTTTCCCGTCTTTTGCCAATTTTACCAGATTTGCATATGTAAAATCTTCCCGCTCCGTATACATCGGCGTCGATCTGTCCCATATATCTGTCCGATCCAGACTAAACCGCAAGGCAGACGGTCCGCCCCATACCAACGAACCAATCCTGCCGTTTCCAAGTGGGATTGCCTCATCCCACCTTGTAATACTCTTCTCAAATTTTAACCGATATTTCATAATCCCTACTCATACTGTCTGTTGTAAAGCCACAAAAGTACCAACAATCCCGCCAGTCCGACAAGCATCATCAAAAGCCCCGATGGTCCTATTTTTCTCTGACCTACGATCACCAAGGCAATACATACAACGAATACGACAGCGATCAAAATACCCAGCAACAGTTTTTTTCCATTCTCGCTCATAGTATCTCCTCCTTAGCCTTTCAGTCCTCCGACTGTCATTCCCTGTGTCAGCTTCTTCTGTACGCACATATAAAGGATCAATGTAGGAAGCATGACGATTACAAGACCTGCATACATTTTTCCATACTGCACCGCCGATCTCTGTGCCGCCATCAGATTCATAAGTCCGACCGGAAGCGTCTTCAGTTCCGGCTTCGTCAACAACGTCATGGAAATGATGTACTCATTCCAGAATGCCAGGAAATTGAACAAGATCACTGTCACGATACTTGGTTTTGCCATCGGGATGATGATCTGGACCATTGTCCGGAAATATCCGGCGCCATCCACATATGCCGCTTCCTCATAATCTCTCGCCAACGTCTTAAAATATCCGGACAACAGATAAATCGTAAACGGAAGCGCCGTCGCCGCATAGACAAGCGCCAGCACAAACAAGTTGTTCATAAAAAAGGTAGTCCCGAATGTCTTGTAAATCCATTTATCTCCATCATTGAGCATCAAAAAGATCGGTACGACAATATAGTTTACATTGATAAACAGTCCCGCCATAAATAAAACATTCCAGAATTTGCTGGATTTAAACTTGAATCTTGCCAGTACATATGATGCCGGAAGCGCAATGATCACAAGCAGGAAAATCGCAACCACCGTCACAAATACAGAATTGAGCATATAAGAGCCCATATTCGCACTTTCCCACGCATCGATAAAGTTCTGGAAATAAAATCCCTCCGGAAGCGCCCACGGATTGCGGTAAAATTCCGAATTCTCCTTGATCGACGCCATAAACACCCAGAACACCGGCACTATGATCAAGATAGACAGGAGAATCAGCGGAATGTAAATAAGAACTTTCGCAAGTCCGGACGTTTCCCGGATCGCTCCTTTATTCTTTTTTCTCATTGTTCTCCCTCCTTTAGAATTCAATCTCTTCACGCTTTGTAACAACATTCAGGATGCCCGCCAGAGCAAACGAGAAGATAAATACGACAGATCCGATCGCCATACCATAGCCGTAGGAAGAATTGGTATATGCTTCCTGATACATATAACTTAAGAATACGTTTGACGCTCCGTCCGGTCCTCCGTTTGTCATCGCTTTTACAAAGAGGAAACTCATGTTAATGGTACTGATAATGAAAAATGTAAGTGTTGTCCGGATATTTGTCCAGATCAGCGGAAGTGTGATCGAGAAGAACTGTTTGATCTTTCCGGCTCCCTCCAGACTTGCAGACTCGTAAAGACTTTCCGGTACATTTGCCATACTTGCCATATACATTACCATATAGTAACCGATTGCCTGCCAGATCATAGCGATCACAATACTGTAAATAACGATCTTCTGACTTCCCAGCCAGAGAATCGGATTCTCGGCTCCGTCCGCTCCACGGAACAGATTCAAAAAGGAATTCAAAAGCCCCTGATTCGTATCGTAAATTGCAGAAAAGATCGCACTGATAACTACAATGGACAAAATATTCGGGATATAGAAAATGATCCGGAAAAAGTTCTGTCCTTTGATCTTCTCTCTCGTCAGGATTGCGGCGAAGATCAGCGAAAATGCAAACGTACAGATCGTCACAACGATGATCAGAAGCACGGTATTCTGGAACGCCTGATAAAACTTGTCGCTCTGGAACAACGTCTTAAAATTATCCAATCCTACAAAAGTCTTTTCTGATGTGTATCCGCCCCATTTGTACATGGACATACGGAATACGCCGATAGTAGGATAAATCATAAAAATTGCAAATAAAAACACGGCGGGAGCCAGACAAAAGAATATAAATCTCCCTCTACCTTTCTTTTTTCTCATTCGGTCATCTCCATCCTTTCAGAACAGTCGAACAGCCGGCGCATAGAGAAACGAACGCCGGCTGTTTCTACTATCTGACAATTCACAGACAGTTTGTTATCTTGCTTATTCTTTTAAAGCTCCGCGGAATGCATCGCTTGCTTCCTTAAACTCCGCGATCCACTGATCTTCTGTCTTATCTCCGGATACAAGAGAGTTTACAGGATCAAAGAATGCACCTCTGGTCGTCAGACCTTCAACCGGATCTGTTGTTGAGAATGCGTCAAGAACTGCAACTGCTCCTGTGTCGTAAATACCATAATATGTTACGGCATCTCCTGACAGCTTATCTGTCATTCCTGCGATCGGCTGTACCGCTCCGCCCTCTGTTGCGAAGATCTCAGCTGCTTCGTCGGAGTACAGATATGCGATAAACTGTTTTCCAAGATCCTGATTCTTCGCTTCTTTCGGCATCCATACCTGCTCAAAGAACGAATAAGATGCTCTCTCTCCGCCCTCTTCAAGTGCCGGAAGTGCTGTGAATCCCCACTCAAATCCCTCTGCACGAGGAGCCTCTGCCATCTCACCGATCACCCAGTTTCCGTTCGGCATAAAGAGTGCTTTGTTGTCCAGGATCATCTGCTGATTTTTCTGGAAATCATTGTCGTTTGCATTTGCAGGAGTTGTCTTCTCTGTATAAGAAGCCAGTTTTGCAATGATATCAAATACCTGCTGTGCTTCCGGTGTATCCCAGATTCCTTCTTCATACTTCAGAGCCTTTGTGAAGTTCTCTTCTCCCATTGCTTCGTGAAGCAGTGCATAGAAGAATGCATCAAAATATCCGGTTGTCGGATATGTGAAGAGCGCGATGCCCTCTGCCTGCGCTTTGTCTCCAAGTTCCCACATCTCATCCCATGTCTCCGGAACTTCCCAGCCTTTTTCTTCAAAAAGCCCTGCGTTGTAGAATAATCCGCATGGTCCGTAGAACATCGGCATCAGATATGTCTTTCCGTCTCCGTATGGATTCACGATCGTATTCTCTGTAAATCCCGGAAGAATCTTCTCGCCTACGGTTACCTCTTCACCCGGTACTGTCATATCCAGAACGTCTGTCAGTTCTGTCAGGTTGTTATCCCGGATAAAAGTCTCTGTCATACCGGATTCTGCTCCGACTGCACGCATGATCACATCCGGATAGTCGCCGGCTTTCATCGCCGGATCGATCACATCTTCCAGATTCTTGTCAATCGTCAGTTCTACGGTCACGCCTTCGTTTGCTGCTTCAAATGCATCGCAGACTTTTTCCCACATAGCTTTTCCGTAAGCGGTTTCAACTGCTGCAACTTTTAAAGTCTTTCCGTCTTCGCCTTTTCCTCCTTTTGAAAAACGGATTTTTCCGCCCTTATTGGTATATCACAGTCATTACCACCACTTCAAGTGGTGGTTTGAATTGGCCCTAATAAGGGCCGGTT